>Ga0129336_10002323_pt1 | contig 11749 bp, 11 predicted proteins | sample CPB6_02_DNA_FD_96878 | JGI IMG/M metagenome (GOLD analysis project Ga0129336, IMG submission 96878) | Freshwater to marine salinity gradient microbial communities from Chesapeake Bay, USA - CPBay_Sum_0.6_0.2_DNA | ecosystem: Environmental > Aquatic > Marine > Coastal | place: USA: Chesapeake...
ACCCTAGTTATGAGAGCGAGGAAATGACCCACAAATGGTTCTGGTCGATGGTTGAGCTGACGGATGTCTTGGAGGACATAGGTTTTGAGATGGTCGCCATAGAGGAGCCCAAGACTCACATTGCAGCACGGGATATGCGAGTTACTGCAAGGAAAAAAATGGGGGTATAATCTAGCCCTACCAAAAGGGGGCCGAGATGGCAATCTCTACTTATTCGGACCTGCAAAGCGCCATAACAGACTGGCTTGCGCGGTCCAGTCTGACGACAGCCCAGACCGCTAACTTCATCCAGCTGGCGGAATCGATGTTCAAGCGCCCTCCCCTGCCGCGCACTGCCGGAAACATGGGCGGGGTTAGGGGGAATAAGACCCGCACGACGGGAACTTTGACCTCCGGCACGAACAGCCTGGCCTTCCCGGCTGACTTTCAAGAGCTGACCTCGTTTACCCTGACAGCGGACCCTGCGGCTGTCCTGACCTACGTCTCGGATGAGCAACTGAGGCAGTATCAACGCTCGGGCACCGGCAAGCCTGCCTTCTTCGCAATGTCGGATGTTTTCGAGTTTGACGTAGCGCCTGATGACTCTTACGCCTACGAGATAGTCTACTTCCCCGGCGTGTCGGCATTGAGCAATACCAACACCACAAATTGGCTTTTGACCAAATTCCCCGACGTTTACCTGTCTGCCTCGATGTTCTGGGCGAACAGATACCTGATGGCTGAGGACGAAGCAGCATTGTGGGCGAATCAGTATAAGGAAGCTGCGGCGCTTGCCTCGGTTGAGTATCTGCGTGGTCACCAGTCGCAGGGGCCTCTCTCCATCCAGCTTCAGAGAAAATTCTATGAGTGACATTCAGACTTGGTCGAATACCGCCGCTTCCAATAACGCCTCTCCGCCGAACGGATTCCCGGAGGGCATGGCCCCTTCGACCGTCAATGATGCTGCCCGAGAGGTCATGGCGGCTATCAGCCGGTATCGCTCTGACACGGACGGGGTGAATACTTCGGCAGGAACCAACACGATTACCTTGGCTGCAAGCCGAACAATGACGGCTTATGCCCAGGGCGACCTGTACACGTTCAAGGCGGGCGGAACGAACACCGGAGCCACCACGATTAACGTGGACTCTCTAGGGGCCAAGGCTGTTCAGTTCAACGGAGCGGCCTTGGTGGGCGGAGAAATCGTCTCCGGCCTTATGTATACGGTGGTCTACGACGGAACTCAGTTCCAGCTTCTAAACGCTTCCGCTATTCCTGCGATCGATATCACGACGCTGGAAGTCACGAACATCAAAGCCAAGGACGGGACTGCTTCGGCAACCATTGCCGACAGCACCGGCGTGATGACTATTACGTCCGCTGTCATTAATGGCGGCTCTGTTGCACTCACCGCCCCATCCACATTTGCAGTGGACTCAACATCACCAGCCCTTAAAGTTGATGCTAATTACACTGGAACTGGGGGTGGCGCAGGTCTTGAAATAAATAGCGCAAATGCAACGGATATTGTTGTCATTAATTCCAGTTATGGAGGAATTGCGAGCCCAAACTATGCAGCTCTTCGAGTCACATCAACTGGGACGTTGAATGCTATTTGCGTTGAAGATAGCACCAACCCTGATGCGACGCCTTTTATTGTCGATGCAAGTGGGCGAACTATTGTTGGGTATACGGCTGCGGTTGCAACTAAAGCAATTACAACGGCAATAACTCCTCCATTTCAAGTTTTGGGAAACCAAGGACTTTATAGCTGGACAAATAACGCCACCTTCCCTTCTTCTGTTGTTTTTAACAAAAGCAAATCAGGAACAAACGGAACTTTAAGCGCGGTTACTGATGGCGATAACCTTGGTTTGATTCAGTTTAATGGCGCAGATAATGACGCCACTCCGACATTCAATTCAGGAGCATGGATTACCGCGCAAGTCGCTGGAACAGTTGCTACTACCTCCATTCCGGCGCGCCTTAACTTTGCGACCACTTCTGCTTCCGCGACAAGTTCAACAATTAAGATGTCCCTTTCTCCAGAAGGGTATCTTGCGCTCGGGACTTCGTTTACGACTCCACAGCAGATGCTTGATATTGCAGCCAGCAACACCGGCCTGACAAGCACCACCGCAACCAACACCCTTCGATTCACAGATACCGACACCACGACCGCCGCTAATCAGCCGATTGGTAAAATCGAGTTTTACAATTCAGACACGGGGAATGCAGCAGTCGGCGCTTATATCCTTTCCTCTGCCGTTGGGGCTTCTGGTGGCGGAACGCTTCGCTTTGCTGCTGCTGCTGATGCAGGTGCTGCGGCTGAAATTGCCCGAGTCGCATCCACTGGCTTGACGGTTACTGCCGACACCGCTGGTCTTGGTTACGGAACCGGGACGGGTGGCGCGGTTACTCAGGCCACAAGCAGAACGACAGGCGTCACGCTGAACAAGACGAACGGCGCGATTACCCTGGTCTCTGCGGCAGGCACGGCGACTTGGCAGAGCTTTACCGTAACCAACAGCACAGTGGCTGCTACTGACGTGGTTGTTCTCAGCCAGAAGAGCGGGACGGACCTGTACATGATGCACGTCACGGCGGTGGCTGCGGGTTCGTTCCGTATCTCATTTGCTACAACTGGCGGAACAACGACAGAGCAGCCGGTGTTTAACTTTGCAGTTATCAAGGCGGTGGCTGCCTAATGCCCTCGCAGAGGCTTCCTTTCGGGGCTTGGTTGCCAGATGAAAGAAGTCTGGCTAATCCTGGTTCCATTACGGCTAAGAACGTGGTTCCTAATGGAGACTTGTTCTTGCCTTTCTATGGCCTTCAGACGACTTCAAACACAGCCCTTGATGCCTATGCGCGCGGCGCAATCAGCGTCTCTGACAGCGCAGGGAACGAATACACCTACGCGGGAGATGCGACAAAACTTTACTATCTTTCTGGCACTGGTTGGACCAATGTCAGTAGGAATGCCAATGCGACGCTAGACCTTAATTTTACGAGTAACACGTATCAGAGCGGCACCGCATACGATGGGTATGGCTCTGGGTCGCAGACCGTTTGGGACTTTGCGAAGTACGGCGACAAGGTCATAGCGACCAACGGAATAGATGAGCCTCAGATTATCACGATGGGCGGAACTAACTTCGAGAACCTCGGAGGAAGCCCTCCTGTCGCCTCATCTGTTGCGGTAGTGGGTGACTTTGTTGTTCTGGCAAACACCGACGACTCAGAAACAACTGTCCGCTGGTCAGGGTTTGGAGATGAAACAGCCTGGACACCAAGTCCCACAACTCAGTCCGACGTTCAACAGATTGCAGGGAACTATGGCTCTATAGTTCGGATTATTGGCGGAGACCGGGGAAGCGTATTCTTTGAGCGCGGCATTGTCAGGATGGAGCGCGAAGGGCCTCCGACAACTTTCGGGTTTTACCCGGCAGAACGCAAACGCGGGGCCATTTCGTTTGGCTCTGTATGTGATGCTGGGAACGTCATGTTTTACATATCTAGCGACGATTTATACATTTTTGACGGAGAGCAGTCGCAGAACCTTGGCTCCGGTAAGGTGGCAAGGTGGTTCTTTCAAGACGCAGACCCTGCTTACTATTCCAGAATCAGTAGCGCCGCGGACCTTAAGCGTTCCCTGATTCTCTGGTCTTATGTTGGCTCTGGCGCACAAGTTCCGCAACCCAATAAGATTCTGGTTTACCACTGGCCTTCTGGGACGTTCTCAGTAGCCGAGATTGAGACGAACGCCCTGCACGCATACGTGGCCTCTGGGTATACATTGGACGGCTTGGATGCCATTAGCGGAAGCCTAGACGCGCTTACGGCATCTCTAGACGATGCGGTTTGGGCTTCTGGCCGAATCAACATCGGAGGGTTTAACTCTTCCAATAATTCCGGCGTGTTTGAAGGAACGCCCCTCACGGCGGTTTTGGAGTCCAAGGAGTTCGACGCTCAACCAGGGCGTGTTGCCTATGTTGACCAGACTCGGCCAATCATTGAAGGCCCCACTTCCACGATTACGGTGGAGCACGGCTATCGAGCAAACCAGAGAGACGAGGTTTCCTACGATGCTTCTGTCTCAATGAACAACGATGGGGCTTTCGACATCCGCAGAAGCGCCCGTTTCCACAGGGTCCGGGTGACCATTGCTGGGGGGTTTGAAAAGGCTTTTGGCGTAGACCTGAGGGCAAAGATAAATGGTCAGCGATAGGTCGGAACTGTTCGGAGGTAAGTTGGGGCAGGTATTGCCTGCAACGACTACTGCTCAGACGTTATTTACTGCACTTGCGACTACTGAAATCACGCGGATAAACATCTGCAACGTCACCAACAACAACGTGAGTTATTACCTCTACCACAACGACACGGGGACGACTTACGCCACGGCAAATGCTCTAGTGTTTAACAAGACGCTTTCAGGGCACGCGACGGACATTATTGAGGCCGCCAGTCAGGGCTCTGGGATTACTGTTCAGAAGAACGGCTCGCTAGGTGTTGCTACTTCTTCTGCAAACCATCTTAATTTCACCGCTTACGGCATCGTCCAGAAAGTACGCTAATCATGTCAACGAACCAATTAGCATTATTGGGGCGACAATTTTCACAAAATCCAGCAGAGCGAGCGGCTGGGCAAGCCTACGTTCAACAATTAGCTGCTGAAAGAGCGGCTCAAGAGCAAGCGCAAGCAGAGGCATTGGCAAGAATTGAAAGAGAAAGACCCGAGCTTATGGCTCGTCTACAAGAAGAGTCAGAGGCTTACACAAATCTTGTAAAAAATACTCAACTTCAAAGACTCCCAACAACTGATTACGGCCTTGATTGGCAGAATCAGATGATGAACCAATTATCTTACGGGGGCCTCCCTCAGTTTTCGGTGCCAAACTCATCAACCTTTTCTTATGACATTCTCGGTTATTACGACAGAGGCGCCACCTTTGGAGATTACCCGACGTCTGCTCAGTCTCCAGCTGGGATGACTTATATTTTCCCCGCTTTAGGAATGGGTGTTTCAAGCGACCCTGCTGCAAACCTAGAAGAAAAAAACCGACTCGTCAGAGACGTTCGCGGGCGATTCACTCCGTTTTACTACAACGCATCATCCGAAGGATATTCTGCCCCAGTTGGAAAATCCGGCCCAGGCGGCGTTCTCTTTAATTCTGGACTCGGAAAAACAAACGAAAACCCAGGAGATTACAAAACCCCCGGCGCTGGATTATGGGCGGCTGGCTTTGACCCCAACGATCCTTTTGTTTTGCAAAAGCTTTACGATTATTTCGGAGCAAATCGAGGCCCTGTTTGGGACAAATACAAGCCACAAAAAAACGAGTCAGGGGCTTGGACAAAAGGAACCGCTGAAGAAGCGCTTCAGTTTCTTACCGACGCAGACCATTGGTTCCGGCAAGAAGCCACAAAGATGGACCTCCCGAAACGCGGGATTATGGATTCCATGGTTGGCAACCTTATTGTTGGCGGCCTTGTTAGCGCGTTTACTGGCGGCCTCGGAACCATTATCGGAGGTCTTACAAATAGCACCGCAATCGGCAACATTGCATCGGCCCTTGCGAGCGCAGGCATTGGCGGAGCGCAGGGAGGGCTTCAAGGAGCAATTACTGGCGGCCTAGGCTCTGCTATCGGGTCTGGCATTGATTACGCTGGAGGCATTGGCGAGTTTATCCAAAACCCTCTTGAGGCTTTAGGTGGCGCTTTTGACGTTGGCGCTGGGGCTGTTGGCGGCGGGGTTGGTGGCCTTCTTCTGGATGACATGGGCTCTGCTGCTCAAGTAGGCCCCGGCTCTCTGGCTGCTAATACTCCTCCGGTTACAGGGCCGATAATTCCTACTGAAAGCGTGGTTGTTACTGGTACTGTTCCTGCTGTAACAAATACCGGAAGCGCGATTGGAGCGGGGCTTGGGAATATAGCAAGCAATCTCATTGGTGGCCCTATTGTTTCTGCTCCAGACTATGTTTCATATTCTGGAAGTTATGTAGACCCTGTCACTGGGAATGTTGTTGAAAAATATACTATTACGGCAGATGCGTCAGACACAACGCAAATTGATAGTGGAGGAGCCGCCTCTACAGCAATAGGCGCTGGAGCAGGGGCCGCCACCGGGCTATTGAATCCTGCAACTGGCGGAGCTACAGGAATCACCGGCGGAACTACGGGGACCGCCGGAGGAACGACAGGAACCCCGGCAACAACCGGAGGGGCCACTGCTGGAACTGGATTGTTAGACCAAACCATTACTGGCGGAACAACGGGAGGCACCACAGGCGGCGCGACCGGAGGCGCTGGCGCAGTTTCGCAACCAGTTCAGGTGGGCTCTCAAGAGTGGCTTGATTCCGTTCTTGCTGCTGCCGGGCTTGGAGCTGCCGGAGCTGCTGGCCTTGCTGGCTTGGGCGCAAGCAGTCCAGTCAATGGTTGGGCTTTTGGCGGAACGGGCACACCTCAAGACTTTGTAACCCCAGGCGGAGGAATGGGCGATGGGACAGGACTTGGTGGGGGCTCTGGCTTAGGAGACGGGACTGGCTTAGGAGACGGGACTGGCTCAGGCGGCGGACTTGGTGACGGAACCGGATTGGGCGGAGGATTGGGGGATGGAACAGGTCTAGGGACAGGAACCGGAGAAGGAACTGGACTTGGTGCTGGCATTGGAGCTGGGCTAGGACTTCTTACAGACGCCGCCCCGATTGTTGACCAAGCGGTTCAGGCCACAAACAACCCGTTTGATTTCGGACTCCCAGACCTTTCAATGCTCACAGGCGGAACGCAAGGAAGCCTCGGAGAAGCAACCGGCTCTGGGATTTATGGGGGCAAAATGGGTGGTTTTCAAGCAAAATACCCGACAACGCCCAAGAAGAAAAAACGCGGGATAACCGTTCAGATTGCAGGAGCTAGACGCAATGGCTGATGTCATCACAACTACTGGAACAACCGCCCCATGGGCCGCGCAACAGCCGTACCTGACTGCTGGATTTCAGGCCGCGCAGAGTCAGTTTCTGCAACCCGCAGCGGGCGGGGGTTATCAAGGCCGAGGGCTTCAGTGGTATACCGACCCAACAACCGGAAGCACCTCGACCGTAAGCCCGATGGGCGCTGGGGTCAGCTCTCAGATTCAAAACATTACGGACCTTGCGAATAATCCCAATATTCTGAACCCAGCAGAAAGATATGCGCGCCAATCAATCGGCGGGAATTACCTTACTGCTGCTCAAAACCCGTATCTTGCGGACATGGTAGCAGCTGCCAGTCGCGCAGCGAATGAGCAGTTCACGACCCAGACAATTCCGGGATTAAACGAAAGATTCGGGATGTCCGGCAGAACCGGAAGCCCCGGCATGATGAATGCCTATAACTCCGCTGCTGCTGGATATGGAAGAGGCGTGGCGGACATCGCCACAAACCTCTACGGCGCCGCGTACGAGAACGAACGCCAGCGCCAGCAAGAGATGGCTATGTATGCGCCGGAACTCCTGCAAGCTCGCACAGGAATGTATGGTGCAGGACTTGAAGCCCAACAGCTTCTAGACGAGCAGCGACAGCGAGAGCTTACAGACAGGGTTAATCGTTTTAACTTCTTGCAGAAAGCCCCAGGGGAAGCCATCGCGAACTACATGCGAAACGTCTCAGGGTCTTACGGCGGGCAAGAAACAAAGCAGCAGCCTGTCTTTGAGCCTTCTAGTTGGTCTCAGATTTTAGGCGGCTTGACGGCGGCTCAACAGGCCGGTTTTTTGGACACAATCGGAAACTTCTTGGGCGGAATTCTTGATTTTTGATTAAGGAAAGCACATGGCAAATCCATTTGACGCGCTGAATCAAGGTCTCGAAAGGCTTTCCACAAGCCCCTTGGGAATGGCTGGTCTAGGACTTTTGATGCAGCCAAGCCAGAGTCTTACTCCAATCAATCCTATGGAGTACGCAGCCCGAGGAATGCAGATGGGCATTCAGAACAGGCGGACTCAGCAGGAAGATAAAAGAAGGGCTGAGGAGTACGCGCTTGCGATTGAGGAATACAACCGAAAGAAGCTGAAGTACGAAGAAGAGAAGGCTCGCGAAAGGGAAAGGCAAGACGCTTTTAATGCTTATGCCGCCAATTTAACTCCAGAGCAGCAGGCTATGGCGCAAGTTATTGGGCCTTCTGCTTATTTGAAGATGCAGCTCGAAAACTCCATGAAGCCCCCGCAGCTAACAACCTTACAGCAAAACCTTATTGCTGCCGGACTACAACCCGGAACGGCCCCCTTTCAAGAAGCAATTATGAAGGAATTAATGACGCCTCAAGTTCAGATTGGCGGGCCGGTTGATAAGCCTTTATCCGTATCAGATATTTCCAAGCTTAGAATGCCATCTGGACAACCCATTCCTTATGGCGTTACTCCTGAACAAGCTCGACAAATGGGCGCAACCCCCGTTGACCCTATTCAACAAGCCCAAGAAATGCAGAAGGTAAAAGAGGAAGCCGAAAGACGAGCAAAGGCTCCTGCTATTCAGTCTTTTAATATGCTTGCAGATGAAATGGTTGGAACGGAAAAAAATCCAGGAGCTATCGACCGCGTAACTACAGGAGGTCCACTTGGAGCCTATGGCTTTTTAAGTCGCGGACTTGACCCTTCTGATGTTCAAAACTTTGAAAGCATAGTTTCTACAATGTCCACGCAACTTCGGTCAATTCTAAGAATCCCCGGAGAAGGAACGCTTACTGACCAAGAACAAAGGCAATATGGGCTAACTTTGCCGTCTATCTCTAATTCGCCTGATGTCAATAAAGCCATCATAAATCGTCTTAAAGCCATCCTAAAAACCAGAGGTGGAATGCCTACAACATCTATACAAGACCAAGCAGATGCAATCTTGCGAGGTGAAATGTAATGGCAAGCAGGGAAGAACTTGCTCAGTGGATTGTTGCCAACAAAGACAAGCGCGGAACCCCTCAGTTTGAGGTGGTGGCAAAAGCCTACCAAGAGGCGGAAGAATCTGTTGCGTCACCTAATCCTCCGCTTCCTCCTGAGCCATCTTTGGGAAGCCAGTTTATGAGAGGGGCTGGCATTACTGCGAGAGGCGCATTGCCGACAATGGCCTTGGGGGCCGCTGGTGGCGCGCTTGCTGGGCCTCCTGGTGCAGTTGCTGGCTCGATGATGTTGCCCGCAGCAGAGGCCCTCACTGCGGGCGCTAACCTGATGCTGCCTCAGGGGTCACAGATTCCATCTCCCTCTGGCGCAGTTCAAAACCTAATGACTAGAGCCGGGCTTCCTGTCCCGGTTGGAACTCAGGAGAGAGCGATTGAAGCAGGCGCTGGCGCTTTAGCTGGCGCAGGAGCGCAGCTTCCCGCTCTTGGTCGGCTTGCAACTTCTGCGGCTGGCCCAATTTCTCGCGGAATCTCGGAAACATTGGCAACAGCTCCTGGCCGTCAAATCGCATCTTCTGCGCCTTCTGCGATGGCGGCTCAGTCAGTAGGGGAAACTTATGAAAATCCCTATGCTGGAATGGTTGCAGGCGCAATTACTGGCGCCCCTTTTGGTGTTGGCTCTAGGTCTATGGCTGTTGGCCCATCCAAAGAAGCATTGAAAGAAGCGTCTAGCCAAAGTTTCAAAGAAGCCGAGAGAATGGGAATTCAAATAAACCCTGAGGCTTTGGCTGGAAGGGCCTCCAAAATCGAAAAAGATATGCGGAGCCTTGGGTATGTTTCAGGCATATACCCCCAAATAGACGCTGCCTTCAATCAGCTAAAAGACGTCACAAGGCCAAAAGACTTTGCTGAACTTCAAGCCCTCAGAAAGATAATTCGAGCAGGACAAGGCTCTCCAGACTCGCAGACTAGGATGCTTGCTGGCGAGCTTAAAGATGAATTTGATGATTACGTCCTAAATGCTCCTCAGTCTGATTTTATTGGGACATCGTCAAAAATGGGGGCTCAGGCATGGAATAACGCAAGAAACCAATATTCTCGCTTAATGAAAGGCGAAGTCTTTGAGGATATTCTTGCGAAATCTGAAATCAGCGGGATAACAAAATATACCCAGTCTGGAACAGAAAACGCACTTGCAGCAGAGCTTAGGAAGCTAACGAACAATCCCAAGAGAATGCGGCTATTCTCAAAATCAGAGCAAGCAGAAATCCGCCGTGCCGCAAAGGGCGGGAATCTTCAGAACATACTTAGATTTATGGGGAAAATGGCCCCTACAGGAACAGTTTCCGCGCTTCCTTCACTAGGAACCGCCGGCGTGTTTGGGCCGCTTGCGGGCGCGACTTTGGCGGGCGCTGGGCTTGCAGGGAGAGCAGGGGCAACCGCAATGAGGGAGCAGTCAGTGGAGCGCCTAGCCGATATGATGCGGGCCGGGGTTGTTCCGCCTCCAGCTACAAGCGTTGCCCCATACATTACGGCAGGGCGTGGTGCATTTACGCCTGTCCCCGGTCTTTTAAGTCAATGATGGCCGAGTTCCACAAAGCCCATGCGTTCGTCGCCAAATGGGAGGGCGGTTACGTCAACGACCCTTCAGACCGAGGCGGGGAGACTATCTTCGGGATATCCCGCAGAGCACACCCTCACTGGTCAGGCTGGAAGATGGTGGACGCTGGGGATAGGGACTCGGAAGCACTTAAGATCGACGCCGAGAAACTCTACCGCATGAACTACTGGGGACCGATTCTAGGAGACCAGTACCCATCACAAAAACTTGCTACTTTGGTTTATCAAGCTGCGGTAAACTGCGGGGTGAGTACAGCAGTCAGGTGGCTTCAGAAGGCGCTAAACGCCAACGGGGCTAACCTAAAAGAAGATGGAAAAGTAGGGAACCATACCCTGCACGCGATGCACGAGGCCGAGTCGGCAACGTCAAAAGTGGTTGAGGACTTTAAAGCCTTTCAGAAGGCGCACTACTATGAGCTGGCAAACAAGCCAGACCAGAGGCGCTTTCTGGTTGGATGGCTCAACCGCGTAAACGCTGCGTGAGGACGGTATGGAATTATCGAGAGATATAGGGCGGCACGACGCCGAGATTGAAGCCCTCCAGAAAGAGATTGCTGAGCTTCGGCAAGAAATAAAGCAAATCAGCAAAATCCTCCATGAGGCCCGTGGCGGCTGGCGCACCCTGATGCTGCTAGGCGGGGCCGCTGGCGCAGTAGGCGCGACCATTGCAAAACTGGCGCAGTTCCATTGATTGCTGACACTATCGCTGCGGTCTTTGGGAAGGTTCTCGATAAAGCCTTCCCGGACCCTATTCAAAAGGCCCAGGTTGCTGCCGAGCTCGAACGCCTCAAGCAGGACGGCGCTTTCCGGGAACTAGAGATAGCCATAGGCGCTATCAAGGCCGAGGCGGGAAGCTCCGACCCTTGGACCTCCAGAGCCCGTCCTTCCTTCCTTTATGTATTCTATTTCATCCTGCTGGGCTTGGTTATCCTTGCCCCGGCAATCGGAATCATGCGCCCTGACGCCATGCGGGAATTTTTCCTGAATGTGAAGCTGGGCTTTGAGGCAATCCCGGAAGCTCTATGGTGGACTTTTAGCGCCGGGTATCTTGGCTATACAACTGCGCGAACCTATGAGAAGGGAAAAAAATGAACAACTTCGGATTGCTTGACCCTCGCTTGCTTCCAGGGGCCGGAGGAAATGTTTCTCCAATGAACCCTCAAGGAGCCGGCGCTAGATATGGGCTCGGGATTCCTTTTGCTTCTAGCCCGAGGCCGGCGCAGATGCCCCCCGGAATGAACCCTCCCGGAGTTACTTACCCTCAGCCATACATGCCGGGGCCGCAAA
>Ga0129336_10002325_pt1 | contig 11744 bp, 10 predicted proteins | sample CPB6_02_DNA_FD_96878 | JGI IMG/M metagenome (GOLD analysis project Ga0129336, IMG submission 96878) | Freshwater to marine salinity gradient microbial communities from Chesapeake Bay, USA - CPBay_Sum_0.6_0.2_DNA | ecosystem: Environmental > Aquatic > Marine > Coastal | place: USA: Chesapeake...
GAGTATGAAAATAATCCTGACAATGTTACTATAATTCCAATAATTAAAAATTATTTTAGGTGGCTTTTTAGTTTAAAATACGGATATGGAGCCCAACTAGATTGGGAAAATATTAGATGTGGTTTAACAATAGATGAAAAACTTTTACAAGGAATTGCTGAAAGTTATTTTCCTGGTGCAGATTTTTCTCATTCAAGTATAAGTGATTTATTACCAAATATAAGAAAATTTTCAATTCAAGTTCAAGGTTCATATTTTGATAAAAAGGGATCACCATCAGCTATAAAATATGCGCTGGTTACATTAATGGGATATCCCGCTTCTACCACAAAAGTCTACACAAATGGCTATGGTTTGCTTACAATAAAAGCTAATATTTCTAACAATCATAAAAATTTTATAGAACAACATTTAATTCCAGCCGGTGTTTATGTTAATTATGAAAGTGTTTAATTATGATCAAAAAAATGATGCTTCTTGCAATGTCCTTGGGGACCAAGGATTTTTCTCGTAAAAGAATAGATCAAGAAACAAAACAATTAAGAGTTTTATCTTGTTTTGGAAATGATGTCTTGGGTGCTTGTCCCAAACTACAGAAAAGCAAAACTTCAGAACATTTTTATTGTGGTGGTTGTGGATGTGGTGATAATAAAGAAACGTGGCTAATACCAAAAAGCACCGAATATTCTAAATTAGATCATTTATTTTTAAACTGCCCTTTAAAAATGCCTGGTTTTACTAACTATGATCCTAATTTTTCAAAAGAACTTGAAAGAAGAAAAAAAATTGAAGATATTGATCCAGAACAGCTAAAGTTTATACAAGTTACTGTTGGAAGGTCTGAGGAAAAAGAAAAGATAGCAGAAGAATTGCATAAAATGATGAAAAATTCATAAATATTTGTATCATGGTTCCGACCTCAAGACAAGAATTTATCGATTATTGCTTTCGTTCCCTGGGCTCCCCTGTAATACAAATTAATATCGATCAACAACAGGCAGAAGACCGTTTGGATGAAGCTCTGGAGTATATGTATGAAAGGCATTTCGATTTTAATCAACGTGCCATATACGTATATGCAATTACAGAACAAGACGTAACTAATAAGTTTATAAACACCACACAACTGGGAAATGCTCTTGGAGCACAAACCAGAACTCTTCCAGATGGAACTACGGATGTTTGGCCAAAAGCCACCGATATCAGAACAATAAGTAAAATTTATTCACCAAGCCACGCCGTGGGCGATTATATGTTTGATCTTAGATACCAAATGACTTTGTTTGATTTTTTTGGTCTTTATTATAACCAGTCTGGTGTTTCGTCTGGGCCTATGGCATCTTATATGGAATCTATGAGCTATATAAAGCTTATAAATGATGTATTTAATTACCCTCTATCTTTTACATATACAAAAACAACCGATAGATTGTTTTTGGATACAGATTTTACAAAATTGACCCCGGGGAAATATATGATGATTGAAGCTTATGTTCAAATTGATCCCGAAAAATATTCAAAAGTTTGGGGTGATAGAATTTTTAAAAAATATTACACAGCATTGCTAAAAAAGCAATGGGCGCAAAATTTAATAAAATTTTCAAATGTTCCTCTACCCGGTGGAGCAGTTATCAATGCACCAGCAATAATGAGTGAAGCTACAAGCGAACTAAATGAAATAGAAACATTCTTATTAAGAACTCACGAATCTCCTGTAGATCCAATGATAGGCTAATATGGCAATAAACCCGTACTTCTATAATAACTCAAATGAACAAAGTCTCGTAGAAGACATAACAGTTGAAATTATAAAAGCTACTGGGATCGATTGTTATTATATACCAAGAGATTATTTAAATATCGATAAACTTTTTGGAGAGGATCCGGGTTCAGCTTTTACAAAGTCTTATCCTTTGGAGATGTATTTGCAATCTTTTAGGGGATTTGACGGAACTGACATTGTAACACAATTTGGTATAGAAATTAAAGATAAAGTTAATTTAATTTTTGCAAGAAAAAGATTTAAACAAGAGGTAACAGACAAAAATACAACACTATACAGACCGAGAGAGGGAGATTTAATATATTTTCCTCTTTCAAAATCTTTATTTGAAATTAATTTTGTTGAACATGAAAATCCACTTTATCCATTAGGAAAACTTTATTCATATTCTATTACCGCTGAATTGTTCACATACAGCTACGAAAAGATAGCAACACAAATCACAGCAGTAGACAAAGTTGTAGAAAATACCCGTCAAGAAAACTACGAAAATATGTATGTGCTTTCAAATGGTAGTGGGGAATTTTATGCTGGAAATACAGTATATATATACAGATATATTTCTAATGAATCTGTTCCAGTTTCTTTAGATATGTCTAGTTATGGTAATCAAACAGAAGTAGTTTCATAATAAAAAGGTACATTTATGGGATATTTATGGAATAAAGCATCAAGAGAACCACAGGGAACAGAATTAACCCATTTAGTAATGTTTGGTAAAATTGGTACTGGTTCAAACAGTATTATGTTTGATGGAATTACATCTGTTGCAAATATAGCTCAAAGAAGAGTAGCATCATTAACCGGCACACCGGATTGGAGAACTAAAATTGATGCTATTGTTGCAAAAGGAAAATATGCTTGGGCAATAGGTAAAAATAATATAACAACACAACAAGCTTCTTTTTTTATAAACACTTCTTATAATTCAAATTTAATTTTTCCAAATTATTACGATTTTTCAAATATACCAAATTATTCTTCTGGTATAAAATGCCAATTTGCATATAATCCAAGTGATCCATATAATGGCGATTATTTTCAAAGAATAAAAGAAATAAACACAAATATAATGGCTGCTGGTGGTGACCACTTTTTAGCTTATTCAGGTAATACTTTATTTGCTTGGGGAGCTAATACTTATGGTCAATGCAATGTTCCAAGCAATATACATTCAAGTGTAACCCAAGTTAGTGCTGGTGATGGTTTTTCTATAGCTTTACTAGCAGGTGGTTCTTTAACAGGTTGGGGTAGAAATGACTTAAACCAAATAAATATTCCTGGCGGACTAACTGCAAAAAATGTAGATAGTGGTTTAAATCATAGTATAGCGTTAAAAAATGACGGAACTGTTATATGTTGGGGTGATAATACTTTTAATCAGTGTACGGTTCCGGGTGGTCTTACTGGTGTTACTGCAATAGGAGTTGGATTATACCATACAATGGCAATCCGAGAAAATGGAACTGTAGAATGTTGGGGTTTAAATACAAGCGGACAATGTAATGTTCCAGCCGGAATAACAAATGGAAAACAAATAGCGGGAGGGTTGGGTCACACAATTTTGTTAAAACAAGATGGAAAAGTAATTGGTTGGGGCAACAATACCTTTAAACAAGCTAGTGGTCCAGATAATCCAGAAATTCTTATTGCTGGGACAGAGTATGATTCAACACGAACTCCTCTTTTTTACAATTTAAAATTAGCAGGAGCAGTAAAAAAAATTGCTTGCACTGAAAATGCTTCATATGCATTACATTTAGGCAAAACAAATGTGGGTGTTGTTGCTTGGAATGGATTTCCTAACAATGGAATAACAAATTGGGTTGCACCGGTAAGACCTTTTACTTTTACTGATGGTGGCTATACATCAGCGAATTATCCAAGTGGGTTATCTTTTTATTGTAAAAGAGAGGGATATAATCCAGTTAGACATGATCTTTTTGTTTATTCTACACAACCAACAATAGCAAATCAATCTGTTTGGCCAATATCATGGAATACTAATTGGTGGTTTTCTGGAACAACAACTGAAAGAAAATTAAATAAATGTTTTGCTTCAGGATATGATCAAGAAGGTTTTATGAAAGTGTATGATGCTCCATTTTCTCCTCCAGATTTTAGTGGTTGTTCATTGCGGCCACGGCAACTTGGAGCTCCATGGGCAGGTGGAGTTATGACAGAACAAAATTTATTAGAAAAAGATGGAGAACTTGGGTATTATTCGTATCACGAACCACATATTTGGCAACTTAAAAATTCTGGGTTTTGGACAAATATTTTAATTACTAAAAAACATGCTATTGCTTCAAAGCATTTTTCTGGACCAAATGTAAATCTTTATAATGTTCAATGGTTAAGAAGAGATGGAAAATTTATTACAAAAAATTTAACAAGAATTTCTGATTTGCGATTTACATATTCAGATGGAACAGTCATTGGCCCAGATATGGTTTTGTATGAATTAGATGAAGAACTGACTACAGGTGATTTGGATAATATTAGCATATATAATATTTTTCCTAAACTTTCTGGATTTACTGGATCTAAAAAAATAGATACAAGTGCATATTTGTGGAAAGGGTTTACTTACGATAGTTCAGTAATTCCATATGAAGATTCTATTTTTATGGGTACAGTTGGAAGACGTGTATGGTACATAGATGGAAATTCAAAAGTTTATAGTCATGCAATTACTACAATAAAATCTAACACTGGTGGATTTGCAAAAATAATAAGCAATTCACTTAATAGAACTGTTCCTTATGCTTCATATTTAACACCAGATGATGTAGATTGTGCTGTAATGATTGGAGACAGCGGCACTCCAGTTTTTATTACAGCAGCAAATAGATTGAACAAAACTGAACAACTGGAAGCTTCATATTTTGCTGGTCAGGGTACAACTTGGGGCAGAACATTCTTTTTGGGACTATTTGATGCTGGTGTGGGAGAATGGAGTGATGAATTTATCCAAAAAATAAATACAATTTTAATTGGTAGAGGATTAACAGGATCAGATTTACTTCAAAAAATAGATATCGACTCTGTAGGCCCAGGAAACTTATGGACTGCTCCAATAACTTCACCAACACAATACCCAATTAATTATTCAGAGTTATCAAATAATAATTCATTATACAACAATCCAGATGTGGTACAGGATTACTTAATTGGTGAAGCTACTGTTGTGTCATGGGACTCCAATAATAATATATTAGAAATAGACGGTGTTTCTGGTTCATTTGATACTTCTGGATTTACTTACACATACACCATAGAAAATGGAAGTTGTTCTGGAGTTTTATATGAAAATTTACAACAATATATTCAACCAATAAATAATGGTATGGGAACTACTGCGGGAATAAATGAAGAAATAGATGAAGAAGCTGAATTGTTTGATGTTGATAAAAACAAACCCTGCTGAGGATAAAAATGTTTGAATACTTTTATAATAAAAGTTTGAGAAAAGTTGTTGTTGGATTTGGGTCATTGTTTAATAACATTCACGTCGAACATGCAAATCCAGATAATGCAAATTCTGCCACAAGAATAAAAGTTCCAATAACATACGCACCCCAAGAAAAATTTATTAGAAGATATTTGGAAACTTCTTCTATAACAGACACAACTCGTCTGGAAAACCAGCTACCGCGATTAAGCTACATGATGAATAGTATTGTTCCCGATCCATCCAGGAGAAGGAATAAACTAAATCACGTAAAAAATATGGGTGGATCTGCAGGAAATTGTTCGAACCCAGCTAGCATTGTAGATCAAGAAGTTCCAGTAAATATATCTTTTTCTTTGTTTATCTACACCAGACATATAGATGATACATTGCAAATAGTTGAACAAATTATTCCATATTTTAATCCAGACCACATTATAAGCATAGATTTGAATTCAGCTATGCCAAATACCAGAATACCGATTACAATGTTAAATAATAACATAAGTGAAAGATTTGACGGCGATTTTGGAAATAGAAGAGTAAATATTTCAAGTTTTAATTTTTTAGCAAAATCATATATTTTTGGAAAAGTAGACAACTACACAACAATTTCTAATACTACGTTAGAAACAGATTTTGATTTGGATTATAGTATAGATACAGATGCATCGTAATTATGAATATAAATAAAAATTTAGCTAATTTTTTTAATGTTCCAGAAAATAAATCTTCTTCTTCAGAAACTAAAGATTTAGCTGGTGGGACTTTTAATATAAACAATTTCCAAAAAGACTACGAATTAGTTCAAGAAAATTTAAAAAATTTAATAGGAAATGGCAATGTTGCTTTAGAAAGTGCATTAAAGGTCGCCACCGAGTCTGATTCACCCAGAGCATTTGAAGTTGTTGCTATACTATTAAAAACTATGGCAGATTTAAACAACAACGTTTTAGACGTACACAAAAAAGCAAAAGACACTACATCTCAAAAAGTTCAATTAAACCAAACAAATAATTCTGTTTTTGTTGGTTCTACAAAAGATTTGCAAAATCTTTTGAATAAAGAAAGAAGCACGGAAAAAATTATAGAAGCAGAAGTGGTGAAATCAGATGAGCCAAAACAACAATAATCTTGGGTACAGAAATAACCCAAAATTAAAACCTCCTGGCATTTCTTTAAATTATACTAAAGAAGAGCTAGAAGAATATATAAAGTGTGCAAATGATCCTGTTTATTTTTGTAGCAAATATGTAAAAGTTAAAACTCTCGATAAAGGCGTAATGCCATTTAAACTTTATGATTATCAAGAAAATTTTGTAAAAGCTATTCACGATAATCGGTTTGTAATTTCAAAATGGCCAAGACAATCCGGCAAATCTACATCCGTAATTGGATATATAACACATTATGTGACCTTTAACCAATCGGTGAGCTGTGCTATTTTGGCCAATAAATTAAAAACAGCAAAAGATGAATTGTTTGCAAAACTGCAACTTGCATACGAAAATTTACCACATTTTTTACAACAAGGTGTAGTTGAATGGAATAAAACGTCCTTTAAACTTGAAAATGGATCAAGAGTTATTTGCGATGCAACATCTTCCTCGGCTATTCGTGGTGGATCTTTTAACTTGCTTCTTTTAGATGAATATGCCTTCTTACCCTCACACATTGCCGAAGAATTTTATTCATCTACATATCCAACAATTTCAGCGGGTTTAACAACCAAATTAATTATAGTATCCACACCAAATGGAATGAATCATTTTCATAAACTTTGGGTTGATGCAAACAGACCACAAGGCCACAAACTTAAAAATAAATTTGTACCAATTGATGTTAATTGGAGACAAGTACCAATTACTCCAGGAGGTCCTAGAAGAGATGATGCGTGGGCAGCAGAACAAATAGCAAACACAAGCGAAGAGCAATTCCAACAAGAATATGGTTGCAGTTTTTTGGGATCCTCAAATACATTAATCTCTTCTACCAAACTTAATGTTTTAGCTTCAGAAGAATTTTTATCCGAAAATGCAGAAGGACTCAGAATATTTGAGGAACCCCAAAGCAATAAAATTTATTTTTTAATGGCAGATGTATCAAGAGGGCAGGGATCTGATTACTCTGCTTTTACTGTAATAGAAGGTTCTGAAACACCATATAAAGTTGTTGCAACATATAAAAATAATACAATAAGCCCATTCAATTTTCCCCAAATAATAAAGGTAGCAGGAGAAAAATATAATAATGCATTTATTCTAGTTGAAACAAATGATCTAGGAGCACAAGTTTCACATAGTCTGTACAATGATTTAGGTTATGATAATTTACTTATGACAAAAATTTTAGGTAGGCGTGGGCAGGTTCTTTCACAGGGATTCGGTGGAGCAGGTAAAAATGAGCTCGGATTGAGAACCACGGCTCAGACAAAAAAACTTGGTTGCGCCATTTTAAAAAGATTGGTAGAAGAGGATAAAATTTTATTAAACGATGAAAGGATTATTCAAGAATTATTATCATTTGTGTCAAAATCAAATACATACAAAGCTGAAGATGGCCACAATGATGATTTAGTTATGACTTTAGTGTTTTTTGCTTGGCTAACTCGTCAAGATTATTATGGAGATATGATAGAAAGTGCAAAATTTTCTCACTCAAAACCAGAAAACGCAGAAGAAGATAATGTTTTATTTATGATGAATAATTTAAATGACGAGGAAGACAAATTTTCAGATGGCACAGCTGTTTGGTATCCTGTTTAAAAATTATAAATATTTCATAGAAACAAGGTAGAGAAATGCCAAATAGCAATCCAAATTTAGGCTCTTTTTTAAATTCATCACAATTTACCAGTCAAATTCCATCTGGCAATCCGCTTTATGCTGCAATGCTGGCGGGCTCTACCTTTGCCCTCCCTGAATTTAGTGGATCTGATGGGGCAGCTGAAAAAGATCCAGGCGGTTTATTTGGTTGGTTAATTTATGCTAGAAATTTTAAATCAAATCCAGTTATTGGAACCACTAGTGATAGATTTATAGTATATTCCACTCCAGCAGATTTAATTTCCGATTTAAATAAGTTATCTGGAGTAACACATTGTCTAATTTCTTATACTGGTAGCGGTGGTACACATGGATTTTTTGCACAAACGTCTACCACAGATATTGAAACTAGAAAACCATTAGGAAATGATTTCTTACATGCATTGCATTATCTTGCATATGGCGGTCAACTTATTGTAGCGGGTTCCACTATTGGTTTAGATCACTATGAAACTAAAACTGCAAATAAAATTGAAGTTTTAATTGGTGTAACCACAAACGCAAGCATTGCTCAGTGGATTGAAAATAAACCATATACAATAGGTGTTTTTCCATCTGGAAACGGAGATGGAAAAGGAACTACCGCTGCAAATTTTGCCACACTTTTTTCATCTGCAACTTTAGTTACCGGTACTACAGTGGCCGATAGAATTTTTAATATTTATGGTGCTGTAGGTGTAACTTATGATGTAAGCACACTTCAAACTGGAGCACAGTTAACATACGATATACCAGCAATTTCTGAAGTTGCAGGAGCAATACACAACTCCAAACAATTAGGACAAATATTTTTAAGTATCGCTGGTGTAGATAGATCTATTGTTTTAAATGGAAATATAACAAATAGCGTAGACTGGGCTTCATCTTTAAAATCAACTTTAAGGCAAAATAGAGTTAATTTTTATGTAAATTATAATCCAGTATTCTTGGGGTCCGATTTGGTTGGTGCCACAGCTTCAACTAATGCTATTTCAATTTCTGAAAGAATAGGGCCTGCATTTTTAAAGAAAGTTTTAACTAAAGAAATTAATGATATTGTTACAAGATACTTGTTTGAACTAAATGACAGTTCAACCAGATCTACTGTAACTGCAGAAGTACAACAGATATTAGATGAATATAACTATGCATTAAACCCATCGGGCACTCAAATAATTTGTGATTCTACAAATAATATAGATTATTCAAGTACCCTAACTGTAGACGTAATAATTAAACCAATACTTTCAATAGATTCGTTTGTTATTAATGTAAGCTTGTCTTCATAATACAATGGCAAATAACTCCATAATAGATTTTAAAAATGGATTTAATGGTGGTACCAGAGCCAATAGATTTATTGTCTATGGTGGTTGGCCAAGTGGCCTTGGCGTTTCAAATACAGATTTAAAAATAAAAATTTTTGCATCATCTCTTCCCAGAGCAGAAGTTGGAACTATAGCGATTCCCTATAGAGGGAGAGCTTATTATTTACCAGGCGATAGGCAATATTCCGTGTGGTCGGTAGACGTATATGATGACAGCGGTTCAAACAGTATATGGAGAGCATTTAATCTTTGGAAAGAAAAGATGGATAGCCACGAAAAACATACTGTTGCCAATAATGATTATGGGTATTCCACTTTACAAAAAAATTGGAGAATTCAACAGCTGGATTTGAATAATAATGTCTTAAAAACAATAAACTTATATCGCTGCTGGCCAAGTGAAATTTCGGCAATGACATTAGATATGGGATCAACCGAGCCGGGAACCTTTAGAGTTACTTTAACCTTCGATTACCTAACAATAAGCAATGTAAACTGATGATAAACGAATTTAAACAACAGTTTAATGGTGGAACCAGATTAAACAGATTTTTTGTTACTGGAAGAATTCCTTTTGCAAATAAAAACATATCAAGATTTCACGTAAGAGCCACACAAATACCACAACTCCAAACTCAAACTTTGAGTTACGATTATCGTGGTAGAAAGGGACATTATCCTCTAGAAAAAGTATATTCATCATGGAGCATGTCAATAATTGATGATGTAGACGACATGAATATGTGGACAGCTTTTCATAAATGGAATGATGCTTTGAACGATCATGATGATAATACAGTCGATAACTCTGTAAATAGGCATCAGACGAATACGTATAAAACGACATGGACTGTAAATCATTTAAATTTAAATGGTGAAGAAAATAATGTATTAAAAAAATTTACTTTATTTGGTTGCTGGCCAAAAGTAATAAATCCAATAAATTTAAACATGGCCAGACCAAATACTATCAACATGTTTGACGTTGTAATGATTTACGACTATATAAAGATAGATAATGTATCAACGTAAGGAATCATATGGAAATTGATATTTTTGGATTCCAATTTGGAAAAAAGGAACCACCTAAAAAAGAAAAATCTGATAAGGCATTACAAGCCTTTGCAGCCCCAGAAATGTTTGATGGTACGGTTACCGTCGAAGCTGGTGGATTTTATGGTACCGCACTTGATTATGGCGCAAATTTGCGCGACGAAAACAATGCAATCATACAATACAGAAATATGTCTGTTTACCCAGAAATAGATAATGCTGTAGATGAGATTGTAAACGCAGCAATTGTTCAAGGGACAGACAAAAAAGCAGTTAAAATAGATCTTAAAGAAGTTCCTATCCCAGAATCAATAAAAATTAAAATTTATAAAGAATTTGATAGAGTACTACATCTTCTTGATTTTAGTGGTAAGTCATATGAAATTTTTAGAAGATGGTATATCGATTCTAGAATGTTTTATAATATAGTAATCGATAAAGATCAGCCAACTGACGGAATAAAGGAAATAGTTCCAATAGATCCACTAAAGATAAAAAAAGTAAGAAAAATTAATAAAGAGACAAATAAAGTTGGAATGCAAACAGTTTCTTTGATAAAAGATATTGAAGAGTATTATCTTTATACAAATACTGAAAAAGACACTTACATGATGACCGGGCCTTCCGGTTTACATTTGTCTATGGACAGCGTTGTTTATTGTCCTTCGGGAATAGTTGATTTAAACACTAAAAGAGTATTGGGTTACTTGCACAAAGCAATACGCCCATTAAATATGTTAAGACAACTAGAAGATTCTCTTCTAGTTTACCGTGTAGCTCGCGCACCAGAACGTAGAGTATTTTACGTAGACGTTGGCCAGATGCCAAAACAAAAGGCCGAGCAATATATGCGCGATATGATGAGCCGGTTTAGAAATAGAATTATCTATAATCAGGCAACAGGTGAAGTTAGAGATGAAAGAAATCATCTTTCTATTTTGGAAGATTACTGGCTACCAAGAAGAGAAGGATCAAGGGGCACGGAAATAACAACTCTTCCAGGTGGCAATGCAATGTCACAAATTGAAGATGTGGATTATTTTAAGAAAAAACTTTATTCTTCTTTGAATGTACCACTAAGCAGATTAATGGCGGACCAATCTGGGTTTAATATGGGCCGTTCAGTAGAAATAACCCGCGAAGAAGTCAAGTTTTATAAATTTGTAGAAAGACTTAGACATCAGTTTTCAAAAATCTTTTTGGACTTCTTGCGCGTACAGCTAATTTTAAAGGGAGTGATGACGGAAGAGGATTGGCACACACTTAAATCAGATATTAAATTTGTGTTTAATACCGACAATTATTTCTGGGATTTAAAAGAA
>Ga0129336_10002327_pt1 | contig 11740 bp, 8 predicted proteins | sample CPB6_02_DNA_FD_96878 | JGI IMG/M metagenome (GOLD analysis project Ga0129336, IMG submission 96878) | Freshwater to marine salinity gradient microbial communities from Chesapeake Bay, USA - CPBay_Sum_0.6_0.2_DNA | ecosystem: Environmental > Aquatic > Marine > Coastal | place: USA: Chesapeake Bay...
GCTTTACTGCCATACCTATGGAAATACCGTTTTTACCTTTTTGGGGGATTGTTTTTTGTTTTTTTATCTAATTATTTCAATGCTTTGTCCCCTCAGCTTACCAGTTTCGTAATTGACCAGGTGCAGCGTATGTTAAATCTGCCTGGTTACAACTCAAGCACTCCAAAGTCATCCTATAATTGGCTAGTAAATGGTGTGACAAGTCTAATTATCGCGAAAACAAATAGTTTGACTGGGCTAGTTGCACTCTGTGGAATTACCTTATTGCTACTTGCATTATTGAGAGGATTTTTTCTTTTCCTAATGCGGCAAACTATTATTGTCATGAGCAGACATATTGAGTATGCGCAGAAAAATCAAATCTATGCGCAGTATCAACAATTGGATGCAACATTTTTTAAATTGAATCGAACGGGAGATTTGATGAATCGTATAACGGAGGATGTTAGCCGTGTCCGCACTTTTGCAGGTCCTGCAGTGATGTATGTAGCAAACTTAATCTCCATTATTGCATTGTGTGTGTTTTTTATGCTTCGAAGAGACCCGCTTTTAACTATTTATGTTCTTTTGCCCTTACCTGTATTGGCTTTTTTGATCTATCATATCAACAACCGAATAAACCAAAAAAGTGAGAGGATACAAGAACTATTATCAGGGTTAACCACACACGCACAGGAGTCCTACGCTGGTATTCGCGTAATTAAATCTTTTACACAGGAGCGATCTCTGCTTTCATTTTACAAGCGGTTAAGCAACGACTATCGAAATGAAGTTCTAGGATTAGTAAAAGTTGAAGCACTCTATTTTCCCTCTATCAGTTTGCTAATAGGAATCAGCACGTTGCTAACAATTATGATTGGCGGGTTATATTATATACAAGGGGTGCATGGAATTGGCGTAAATACTATTGTTGAGTTTGTCATGTATATTAACATGTTGACTTTTCCTGTAAGCGCTATTGGCTTAACTGCCAGCATGATTCAACGTGCAGCTGCTTCGCAAAAGAGGATTAATGAATTTCTAAAATTATCTCCAGTTAGGCATGGCGATGCCTGCCTAATTCCTCAAGCATTTGAAAATGAAATCAACTTATCTGGGGTTAGTTTTACATATGCTGAGTCAGGAATTGAGGCAATTAAAAATTTAAATTTTCAATTAAAAAAAGGGGAGCGTATACTTATTTTAGGGAAAACAGGAAGTGGTAAGTCTACTTTACTCCAATTACTGTTACGATTTTATGAACCTAATAGGGGGCAAATTTATTTTGACCAGCAAGATATTTCGCATTTCAACTTGCAAGCATGGAGGGGCAAAATTGGCTATGTATCTCAAGATGTTTTTCTTTTTTCAGATACAATTGCTCAGAATATCTCATTTGGCACTACTTATTCTACCTTGGATAAAATTGAATGGGCTGCAAAATCCGCCTCTATTCACGAAGAGATACTGCAGTTTTCGGATGGCTACACAACAACGGTAGGGGAAAGGGGAGTCACTTTAAGTGGGGGACAAAAGCAACGAATTTCATTGGCACGAGCTTTTCTGCATGAGCCTGAAATACTGCTGCTCGATGATTGTTTGAGCGCGGTAGATAGCCAGACTGAGCAAAGAATTGCCAATTCCTTAAATAAATCGTTTTCAGGCATAACAATTTTATTAGCCACGCATCGGATACCTACTCATCTTACAATGGATAAGGTAATTATTTTAGAAAATGGTGAAATTGTTGAAATAGGAATACCAGCTGAGTTATTGGCAGGGGACAGTATATTCAGGAAAATCTATGAGGGACAACGGCGGGAAGAAAATTTGAATTTACATTAAAACTGATTTGGCTTATTTTCAAAGATTTTTATATTTGTAGAACACCGTATTAACACTTAAAACTGCTAAAATCTATTACAGTGAATTACGAGAGCAACGAAAGGAAGATGGACAGTATCTTTAGTAAAAGACTCCGTGCTGGAAAAAGGCGCACTTATTTTTTTGACGTACGCTCCACTAAGGGGAATGATTACTACCTGACAATTACAGAGAGCAGAAAGCGATTTGATGATAACGGGTATGACCGTCATAAAATTTTCTTGTACAAAGAGGATTTCAACAAATTCGTAAAGGCATTGGGTGAAGCTGTCGATTATGTCAAAACTGAATTAATGCCCAATTTTGATTTTGACGCATTCAACCATGATGAGTCTGAAGAAGAGGGATCAGGTGTAGGTCCTGCAATGAATGCTCCAACAAAGGCTGCATCAGAGTCTGGCAATTTTGATGAAAACTCCTCGACATCTACCGGTGAAGAGGTTGATAAATGGTAATTTCCAAATACCTGATAATCATTTATTTAACATTTTAAGAATAGGTTTTTTATCTATTTGTTAAGAATTTTTAAAAAAACGATTATCTTTCAAATCTAATTTCACACTTTCTTGATTCAGAGTGCACTAATAACAAAAACAGTATCTATGCAACCAATCTTTACATTGAAGAAAAGATTCCTTCTCTCAATTTTTTCTGTTTTGGCTTTTCTAGGGAGTATCAGCTTCCAGGCCTCCAGCCAAACAACAATTACAACAACTGGGACCAACTATAGTGGAACCAATTTTTTGGCTGGTCCTGCATTCGTGACTTTTGCAGTACAAAACACAAACTCTTTTGATATTGCTATCACTAGTATAGGGTGTTTTGGAAACACTAGTGCCTCTCCTGCACCTCTTCAACCGACTCTCTGGATGTCTTCCACCTCCTTATCTGGTGCACCTGGTACAATTGGTAGTCCAAACTGGACATCCGTAGCTGTTGGTTCATCAATTACCGTTTCATCAAATGGTATAGTACCCTTCTTGTCCAACTTAGTTTTAGTAATTCCTGCTGGTCAAACAAGAAGGTTCGCTTTGTCCTCTGATGGTGGTATGGCATACAGCGGTACTTCAGCTACAGTGCCCACCCCAAATACCCACTCTGCTGGTGGGGTTAACTTGTTAGTTGGAAATGCCGATGTATCTGGCTCAGGTGTAGGTTATGCAGGTGTTTTCCCATCTGGATCAACTTTTACTCCTAGATTTTTTACAGGAACTATTACATTCATACAGGCATCAGCTTGCGCTGGAACTCCTGCTCCTGGTAATACTGTATCATCTGTAAGTACTGTTTGCCCAGGTGTTAATTTCACGCTTTCCCTTCAAAATAATTTCACTACAACTGGAATCACTTATCAGTGGCAATCATCTGCCGATGGATCAACCTGGACAAATGTCACAGGTGCAACAAATGCTACTTTGACTCGCACACAGACTGCAGCTACCTATTACCGTTGTCAAGTAACTTGTGCTGGAAATACAGGAACTTCTAATTCTGTTTTGGTTGCTCTTTCTCCTAATTCTTCTTGTTATTGTGCTGCAGGTGCTACTAGTACTGCATTTGAAAAAATTTCAAATGTTACATTTGGAACAATCAATAATAATTCTACTTCATCTGCTGGCTATGAAAATTTCTTAACGCAGTCTACAAACGTAATAGCTGGTCAGACTTTACCGATTTCCGTATCTATCTCTGGTGGATTTAGCTCTGATCAGGTATTGGTATGGATCGACTTCAACCAGGATGGTGACTTCACAGACGCTGGTGAAAATGTTTACACTTCATCTCAGGGTGTTGGCCCACATGTTGGGAACATTACTATTCCATCTACCGCATCTATTGGATCTACTCGTATGCGTGTAAGGATGCATGATGCTGCATTGGGTCCAAATGCGACCTCTTGTGGAAATTCCTCCTATGGCCAAGTTGAAGATTATACTGTAAGTATTCAGCCTTGCGTTCAAGGTTCATTTACAACCCAACCTGCAAGCTCTACTATCACGTGTGGAGGAAATGCAACCTTTACTGTTGCAGCCTCGGGATCTGTTCCAACATTCACTTGGCAGTTCCGCACCAGTGCTACAGGTATTTGGCAAGAATTGCCTAACGGTGGCATCGTTAGTGGGGCAACTACAGCTACATTAACTTTAACAAATGTTCCAGCCACCTGGAGCGGATATGAAATCAGAAGCATCGTACGTGGTCCATGTATTGGTGCCACACCAAGTAGTGCAGCTACTTTGACGGTTAACCCAATTCAAACTGTTGTTAGCCCTTCTTCTGCAACCATTTGTCGTGGTGATTTACAACGTCTTACTATAACTAACTTTGCATCTACGTCAGCCCCGATGACATCTACCTTCACTTCTACGGATGTTCCAAAGGCTATTCCTGATGCAAATGCTGCGGGTGTATCTAGTAACTTAACTGTCAGCGGTCTTCCTGCTGGAGCAAGCATTACCGGTCTTGCAGTTAAATTCAGCATTCCAAATCATACATGGCCTGGTGACGTTGTTGTTGTTTTGAGAACGCCAAACGGGCAAGTATTGAACCTTGACTATTATATCAGCGGAACTGGATTTGGGCCAGGGACTGGTATGGTAAATACAATTATCAGTTCAACCGGAACCGTTGCTTTGGGTGCTTCCACTTCACCAACCTTTACGGGTACATTTAGAGCTGATAGAGCCGGTACATCAGATGCTGCCCCCTCAGGTATGCCTGTTACAACAACAAGTTGGGCCTCTCTATATGGTCCAGCAGCTGGTACATATACGTTAGGTCTTCGGGATAGTTACGGAGGTGACGTAGGTACATTGACTGCTTGGTCAATTGATGTAACCTATGTGGTGCCAAGCTATGGTGAGGGTGTTTGGACAGCAACACCTGCTGCTCCTGGAACAATGTTCCTAGATGCTGCTGGTATAGTTCCTTATAACGGTACACGTGAGGACACGATTTTTGTAAGACCTGCTGAAAATACCGTTTACTCTGTGTTCTTCAACTCTACAATTTCTCCATGTACTTCAGCTCCCGCTCAAGTGCCTGTATCTGTAGGATTACCTATAGCTAATCTTTCAGTACCTGCAACTGTTGCAACATGTGTCGGAAGTGGATTTAGTATCACTGCAACTCATGACGCTGTTCCTTCTACTAACACTGCTCCAATATATCAGTGGCAGTCTAGCACAGATGGCGGGGTAACTTGGGTTAGCTTAACAACACCAAGTGCAACCACAAGAACTCTCGTAGTTGCATCCACTACTCAAACTATGAATGGCACTCGTTATCGTATCCTCTCTAGATCTGGATCTTGTGCGATTGCAGTATCTGGAAATACAACACTAGTTGTAAATGCTTTGCCTGTAGTAACATTAGCTGCTCCAACAGTATCATTGACTCCTGGTCGTACAACAACAATCACAGGTACAAGCTCTCCTGCAGCTGCAGCTTGGACTTGGTCACTGAATGGAAATACAATAGCGGGTACAAGTAATACACAAACCGTTAACATTGATGGTTTAGGTAACTATGTCGCAACTGTACGTGACATTAATGGATGTGTGAACAGGTCTAATGTACTTTCGATTAGTGCAGAGGCTTCAGATAAGTTATGGATATATCCTAATCCTACATCTGGTGTCTTTCAGATTCGTTACTACCATGCTGGTGATATGAACGAAAAGCGTATCATCTCTGTATACAATGCCAATGGTCAACTTGTTGCTACTCAAACTTTCAATTTAACCTTTACTTCTGCACCTTACTTACGTATGGATGTAGATTTAAGCGGTGCTGCTCGCGGTACCTATGTGGTGAAAGTTGCGCACGAATACAGTGGAAAGATCGTATCGGGTCTGGTACTGGTTCAGTAAGAATACCTTAATTAACTAAAACATAAAGTCCCTGGAGTTCCAGGGACTTTTTTTATTTAGTTCAACATGCTAAACAATGAGGAGATAACCTAAATACTAAATGGCTGAGGCGTGATTCTAATTTCAGCTAAGTACTACTTGCGTAATTTTTTATAGCAGTTGATCAGACCATTCGTGGAGGAGTCGTGCGAAGTAACTTTTGAAGGTGTAGTAAGTTCGGGGAGGATTTGATTAGCTAATTGTTTGCCTAATTCAACGCCCCATTGATCAAAGCTGTAGATATTCCAGATTATGCCTTGAGTAAAGATCTTATGTTCATAGATTGCTATTAACTCGCCTAATGTAAATGGGGTAAGTTTTTTAAGTAGTATTGAATTAGTGGGTTTGTTGCCAGGAAATACTTTATAAGGAAGTAGCTTCTTGATAGCCGATGGGGCGAGGCCTTGTTTTTTTAATTCTGCCATTACCTCTTTTTCAGTCTTTCCTTTCATCAATGCCTCCGTTTGAGCAAAATAATTACTGAGTAGCTTGATGTGATGATCGCCTATTGGATTATGCGACTGCGCTGAGGTAATAAAATCACAAGGGATGAGTGAGGTGCCTTGGTGAATTAACTGATAAAAAGCATGCTGGCCATTTGTACCTGGCTCTCCCCAAATTACAGGACCAGTAGCATAGGTTACCTTCTTACCATTGCGGTCAACCTCTTTTCCATTACTTTCCATATTTCCTTGTTGAAAATACGCTGGAAATCGATGAAGATATTGGTCGTAGGGTAGTATTGCTTCCGTTTGTGCGCCGAAAAAATTGGTATACCAAATACCCAGTAGTGCTAATATCAGAGGGATATTCTCGTCCAATTTAGTTTTTCTAAAATGCGTATCAATGTGCGATGCACCTTTTAATAATTGAATAAATTGAGCAAAGCCAATCGTAAGTGCAATAGAAAGACCAATTGCACTCCAAAGGGAGTATCTTCCGCCCACCCAATCCCAAAATTCAAACATGTTATTTCGGTCAATTCCAAAACGTAAAACTTCTTTTTCGTTTGTACTAAGCGCGATAAAGTGTTTAGCGATATGTTTTTCGTCTTTTGCTTTTTTTAGAAACCAATCGCGGGCTGTAAAGGCATTGGTCATGGTTTCCTGGGTAGTAAACGTTTTGGATGCCACTAGAAATAGCGTTTCTTCTGCATTTACCTTTTTTAACGTTTCTGCAATATGGCTGCCATCTACATTTGAAACAAAGTAGGTCTGGATTCCATCAACCCAATAGGGCTTCAGCGCTTCAGTGACCATTAGCGGCCCAAGGTCGCTTCCTCCAATCCCAATATTGACTATATATTTTATTTTTTTTCCGGTGTATCCTTTGTGCTTGCCTTGGTGCACACGATCGCAAAAGGTTTTCATCTGTTTAAGGACCTTTTGAATCGCAGGTTTCACATTTTTCCCATTCACTGTAATGGGGTCGCCGGAAAAATCTCGAAGTGCGGTATGGAGAACGGCTCTATTTTCAGTTTCATTAATGATGGATCCGCTAAAAAACTGTTGGATGGATTTTTCGATTTCACACTCTTTTGCAAGTGCGATTAAGAGATCCATTGTTTCTCTAGTTATTCTGTTTTTAGAATAATCTAGTACAATATCTTTTGTACAAAGTGAAAATTTTTCAAATCGGTGCGCATCTTTTTCAAAGAGTTGCTGAATGCTAACTTTCTTAAGCTGACGATGATGTGCTTGAAGTGCCTTCCAGGCGGCAGTCTTAGTCGGATTTACAGCAGCGAGCATATTACATTTTTTTAACCACTTCAATTGTTCTATCAATCATGTCAGAGCTGATATCAAGGTGGGTGACCAGTCGCACGCGATTTGGGGCAATGGCATACGCAAGTATATTTTTCTCTTTTAATTGTGCAACCAGTTCTCGTGCGGGTAACTGCTCTTTCAATTCAAAAATTACAATATTAGTTTCCACAGGTAGTACCATTTTTACAAATGGCTTTTCTTGAAATGCTAAAGCCAATGCACCTGCATGTTCATGGTCAATTTTTAGCCGTTTAATATGATGATCCAATGCGTAGACTCCCGCAGCAGCCAAAAATCCAGCTTGTCGCATCCCACCACCAAATACTTTTCTGATTCTGCGTGCCTTTTTGATAAAATCTTTGTCGCCAATTAATACACTTCCAACAGGGCAACCAAGGCTTTTACTCAAGCAAACAGAAATACTATCAAAGGTTTGTCCATATTGAAGCGGCGATTCATTCTTTGCAATCATCGCGTTCCAAACACGAGCTCCATCCAAATGAAGTGCTAACTTATGCTGAGTGCAAGTTTTTCGGATCGCTTCGATTGAGGAAAAATCATAACAACTGCCCCCGCCGCGATTACTGGTGTTCTCTAAAGAAACTAATCTACTAACGGGTCTATGAACATCGTCTGGTTGAATGGCTTGTTCAATTTGGCTCGCCGTAATTCTCCCCGTATTTCCTTGTAATAATTTTACTGAGCAAAGTGAATTAAAAGCAATTCCCCCTCCTTCGTATTGATAAATGTGTGAATTCTCCTCACAAATAATTTCATCGCCAGGTTGCGTATGACATTTAATTGCTATCTGGTTAGTCATGGTTCCAGATGGACAGAAAAGGCCGGCCTGCATTCCAAAAAGGGTAGCTGTTTTTTCCTCTAATAAATTGATAGAGGGGTCTTCGCCAAAAACATCATCGCCTACCGGTGCGGCAAACATCGCTTCTCGCATGCCTGTAGTCGGTTTGGTAACCGTATCGGACCGAAAGTCAATTACAACATTATTCATGTCTGCAATTTAGCAATAGCCGGGTTATCTTTGTTCACAAAATAAACCCTATGCCTTCCTTTGATATTGTTAGTAAAGTAGATGTTCAAGCATTAGATAACGCGGTGAATGTAACAAACCGGGAACTCGCCAATCGTTTTGATTTTAGGGGTTCTCACTTGCTGATCGAGTTGGATAAAAAAACCTATCAGCTTAAGTTGGAAACTGAAGATGACATGAAGATGGGCCAGTTACTCGATGTACTGGTAAATAGGGCACATAAACAGGGGATTGCTCCAGAAGCATTTGATATGTCCAAAGAGGGATCCCAAAGCGGTAAAATCTGGCGCAAAGAAGTTAAAGTACGAAACGGCCTAGCCCAGGAGGAGGCTAAGAAAATTGTCAAACTCATAAAAGACGGGGGATTGAAAGTACAGGCTTCCATCCATGAAGATCTCGTAAGAGTGACTGGTAAGAAAATTGACGATCTACAAGCAGTTATTCAACAGTGCAGAGGTGCCAATATTGGTGTTCCTTTGCAATATGTAAACATGAGGGATTGATTTGGTTAATCAGTAGGCCTAGCCTACCTTTGCCTCCCAATTATTATTTCATCTTACGGCAAAATCCGTAAGACCTTAAAAATCATATAGTTATGAAACAAGGAATCCACCCAGAAAGCTATCGATTGGTAGTTTTCAAAGACATGAGTAACGGTCACACCTTTTTAAGCCGTTCAACTGCTTCATCTAAAGAAACTGTAAAGTGGGAAGATGGCAATGAGTATCCACTTATTAAATTAGAGATTTCCAACATGTCACACCCATTTTTTACAGGTAAAAACATGTTGGTAGATACTGCTGGTCGTATTGACAAGTTTAAAAAGAAATACGCCAAGAAGTAATTACAGAAATTATCTTAACTCGACGCCTCGCACTTGCGGGGCGTTTTTCTTAGTTCCTCCATCGATTCTGGTTAATTTTACTGTCTACTATGCGATCCGTCATCTTCACTGAGGAATTCTGTCAGCCAGAGCATTTATTTCCTTTGTCATTAACAAGACAAATACAAGATTGCAGGGTAGGGATCTTGACCATTCGTGAAAAATGGGAGCGTTCATTAGGTCTATCCTCTTTTGATAAAAAAGAGGATAATTATAAGGATCATGAAAAAAGTGTACAACTAGCACAGATCAAAGCGAGTGATAATTGGTATTTGATTCACAGTAATCTACTTCCTACCAACTCACTGGTGACTGCCATTCTAAAAATGAAGGAGGGAGAATGTCTTGTAACCCCTACAAATGCTCCACTAGCTTATTATATTACTGCTCGACAAGTAGATAAGAAAAAGGCGATAAAAATAACCAACACTATTACATACGCGGATAAAATTTATCAAGTTCAGAATCCATGGGACCTACTAGCCTTAAATGATTGGAGTATTCGTGAAGATTTTAAATTGTTAACCAAGAGTAGAAAATCGGCAGTGATACCCAAGGGCAATAATGTATCTGGAGTAAAGAATGTTTTTATTGAAAAAGGAGCGTCCCTGCAATATGCCTCTATTAATGCTACGGAAGGACCAGTTTATATTGCTAGAGGTGCGGCTATTTTGGAAGGGGCCTGTATTAGAGGACCAATCGGAATATGTGAAGGGGCCACTGTCAAAATGGGAGCTAAAATTTATGGGGCAACTACTATTGGCCCTTCTTGCGTGGTAGGCGGAGAAATTAAGAACAGTATTTTATTTGGATATAGTAATAAAGCACATGATGGATACCTTGGCGACTCAGTAATAGGCGAGTGGTGCAACCTGGGTGCAGGCACCTCTAATTCTAATGTTAAAAATAATGCAGGCCCTGTACGTGTTTATACTCCAACAGGCGAATTGGAAATTGGATTGAAGTGCGGAGTAGTAATGGGAGACTATGTGCGTACTAGCATTAATAGCTCAATCAATACGGGTTCTGTAATTGGTCCATCTTCTGTTATTTTTGGAGCTGCATTGACACCTCGATATATTCCTCCATTTTCATGGGGAGAAGAGGGCATTACCCGCTATAAGTTGGAAAAAGTTGTCAGGGATATTGAACAGTGGAAAGCCTTGAAAGGAATGCAACTTACAGCTGATCAAATTAAAGTGTTGAAATTTTTATACAAGAATCATTAAGTTCGAACTATGAGAAAAAAAATTGCAGCGGCAAACTGGAAAATGAATCTTACTTGGCAAGAGGGTGCCTCACTAGTAGAAAGATTAGTAAAAGAATGTGCCCCCTTATCTTCAAATCAACAGGTTATTCTAGCTGTTCCGTTCCCGTTTTTAAATAAAGCACAGGAAATAGTTCAAGGCAGAAGTGATTTCTCTATTGCGGCCCAGAATTGTCATCATAAAGCGGCAGGTGCTTATACTGGTGAGGTGTCAGCATCAATGTTGCAATCAATAGGAATACAATATTGCATAATTGGGCATAGTGAAAGAAGAGAATACCAATCAGAGACAAATAGCCAACTTTCAGAGAAATTATCGCTTTGCTTTGCGCATGAAATCACTCCGATTTTTTGTTGTGGAGAATCATTGCCCATACGGGAGAGTGGCGAACAGAATTCCTTTGTACAAGCGCAGTTGCAAGAGTCGCTTTTCAAATTGACACCGGAACAAATTGCAAAAACAATTATTGCTTATGAGCCTATTTGGGCAATCGGTACTGGAAAAACAGCTACCACTGAGCAGGCCCAAGAGATTCATCATTTTATTCGTAAGCAATTGGCCACTGCTTATGGAGATCAATTAACAATGCAAGTGTCTATCTTATATGGCGGGAGTGTAAAAGCTTCCAATGCAGCTGAGCTATTCTCCTGTTTGGATGTGGATGGTGGACTAGTAGGTGGTGCTTCGTTGCAAGCAACTGAATTTTCTCAGATAGTAGCAGCGCTCCCTTAACATTACTTTAGTACTTCAGAAATGGTAGTTCCTATATTTCCGCTTGGCATCTGAATTTTAAGCAAAGACGACAATGTGGGGGCAATGTCTGACATGGTAGTTTCCCTATAGGTTTTCCCTTTCTTGATACCCCATCCGTACCAGAGCAATGGAATGTGTGTATCATAGGGATTCCAAAGTCCATGCGTAGTTCCTGTTGTGTTACTCGCATCAATAAATCCTGGTTTGAAAATTACTTGTACATCACCACTTCGACGAGGGTGATAACC
>Ga0129336_10002329_pt1 | contig 11735 bp, 10 predicted proteins | sample CPB6_02_DNA_FD_96878 | JGI IMG/M metagenome (GOLD analysis project Ga0129336, IMG submission 96878) | Freshwater to marine salinity gradient microbial communities from Chesapeake Bay, USA - CPBay_Sum_0.6_0.2_DNA | ecosystem: Environmental > Aquatic > Marine > Coastal | place: USA: Chesapeake...
ACAACGACGGCCCGCTGGGTACCTTCTTCCGCTACATCGGCGACAGCGCGACCTACATCGCGCGCTACGACGACCTGTTCACCGGCAAGGAAGAGAAGATCGACGTGTCGCAGGTGGCGGTGTCGATGAATGGCATCGAGCTGCAGGACCGCGAGTTCTTCGCGGCCATCCGCGAGGGCCGCGAGCCCAACGCCAGCGTGGCGCAGGTGCTGCCCTGCTATCAGGTGCTGCACCAGCTTGAGCAGCAACTCGCATGAGCCGGGCCACACCATGAAGCGCAGCATCGGCACCCTGTCGGTGCAGCCCATCGGCCTGGGCTGCATGAACCTCGACCATGGCTATGGCCCGTCGGTCAGCGAAGAGCAGGGTGAACGCGTCCTGCTCGGCGCGCTGGACGCCGGCTACGACTTCTTTGATACCGCCACCCTGTACGGCGGTGGCAAGAACGAAGAGCGTGTTGGCCGGGTGCTCGCGCCGCACCGCAACCGCTTTTTGCTCGCCAGCAAGTGCGTGCTGGCCGTCGAGCCGGTGGAGGGCAAGCCTCAGCGCGTCATCGACGGACGGCCCGACACCATCCGCCGCCATTGCGAGAACAGCCTGCGCCGCCTGAAGACCGACGTCATCGACCTGTACTACCTGCACCGCTGGGACAAGCAGGTGCCGATCGAAGACAGCGTGGGCGCGCTGTCCGACATGGTAAAGAAAGGCCACATCCGGTCCATCGGCCTGAGCGAGGTGGGCGCGAATACGCTGCGCCGTGCGCATGCGGTGCATCCGGTCGCTGCGGTGCAGACCGAGTATTCGCTGTGGACCCGCAACCCCGAGATCGCGGTACTGGATGTGTGCCGCGAGCTGGGCGTGGCTTTCGTCGCCTTCAGCCCGGTGGCGCGCGCCTTCCTGTGCCGCGAGCTTGATACCGCAGCACTGGCCGAGAAGGACATCCGCCGCGGCATGCCGCGCTTCGGGCAGGAGCACTACCCCGCCAACCTCAAGCTGTTCCGCGCCTTCGCGGCGATTGCGGCGGACGTGGGTTGCACGCCGGCGCAACTGGCCCTGGCCTGGCTGCTGCACCAGGCGCCGCATGTGGTGCCGATTCCTGGCACCACGAGCGAGGCGCACATGCGCGAAAACTTCGCGGCGTCGTCGGTGCGGCTGGATGCGCCAACGCTGGCGCAACTCGACGCACTGATCAACCAGCGCACCGTCAGCGGCGCGCGCTATGACGCGCAGGCCACCCGCGAAGTCGATACCGAGGAATTCAGCGCCTGATCGACGGGCCGTCCAGCGGCATGCCGTTGGCGCGCACCTTCAGGTACAGCTCCAGCTGGCGAAGCAGCGGATCGCCCGGCGCGGGCATCTCTGCCTGCACCGCAGAAAAGCAGGCACGCAGCCGCCGCTCCACACTGCCGGGGCGTGACCACTGCAGCCGGTACACCGGAAAACCCGTGGGGTGGCCGGGGCTCGCCACGTCGCCGCGAAAGGTGGCACCCACCGCCTGATCATGGCAATGCACGCAGGCAAGGTTGTAGCGGCCGATGCGCTGCTGCCACGCCAGGGCACCCTGCGCCAGATGCTGCTGCCAGCGCTGTGCGTTGGCCGCATCGCCGGGTGCCTGCACCGCGATCGGCATACCCTTGGCCTGCTGGTGCAGCCAGGCGCTGAGTGCGATCACCTCGTCGGTGTCTGTGGTGTCGCCTGAAGGGCTGTTGCGTGCCCTGCAGTGGCGGATCTGGTCTTCCAGGCTCAACAGCCGTGTACCGTCGGCCTGCAGCCGCGGAAAGCGCGCTGCAGCGCGGGCGACTTCCGATGCGGACGGGCCGGAGCCGGTGCCGGCAGCAGGTGCAGCGCCGTCGGCATGGCAGTGCTGGCAGCTGCGTGCGGTGTCGGAGCCTGCGCCGGCACCATGCCACAGCTGCCGCCCGCGCTCGACCCAGAGCTCGGCCGGATTGCGGGTCGGATCGGACTGCAGGGCGCGCAGCTCGGGCGAAAGAAAATCGTTGCCGGTGCGCCGCACATCGGCGTTGCTTGCCGCTGCACTGATCGACGTGATCGCCATCACCAGTGTGGCGACACCCCTGTGCAGTCGCAACGCCAAGCTTGACATCGGCCGTGTGCAGGTCAGGAGGCGGGCGCAAGCCGCTGCGCGATGCGGCCGCTGCGGCCGGCGTCGTCGCGCCACTCGACACTGACGGTACCACCCTGCGCCGGCACGTCGACCCAGAAGGCGAGGTAGGGGTTGGCGGCCATGCCCGCGCCGGGCTCCAGCTCCAGCAGCACCTGATCATCCAGGCGCACCACCACGCGCTCGACCAGATGGCGGGCGATGCGCTTGCCGGCGTTGTCCACGCGGCTGCCCGACTCCATCGGATGCGCGAGGATCCAGCGCAGCTCCAGCGGCTGGCCAGGGCGCACCGGGCCGATCCAGCTCAGTCGCGAGGGCAGTTCATCGGCAGGGCGGCTCATGGCTGGGTCCAGAACGAAGGTGGATCGGCAGGGCAGGCGGGCAGCGAGCGCATCAGCTGTCGTCCAGGCACGCCGATGCAGTGACCAGCGTGGCGGCCGACGCCACGCGCTGGCTGCCGTCGTCCAGCGTCACCACCACCCACGCCGACTGGCTGGCTGCCAGCCGTACGCGCGTGGCAATGCGCTGACGCTGCGGCTGGCGTGGCAGGTGCAGTTTCAGCACCTCGGGCTGCGGGTTCTCGGGCAGCAGCACCTCGATCTGCCGAATCCGCCGACCCTCGGGTGCCTGCACCTGCAGGGACAGCGGGACCGAATGCCCTGAATCCGCCAGCTCCGGCAGCTCGATGTGGATGCCATCGGAGGGTTCGCGTCGTGCCTGCAGCCGCCGGCTGAGCTCGCTGCCGGTCTGGGTTTGCGCCTGTGCCTGTGTCTGTGCCTGCCCAGGTGACAGGCCCAGCGCGCCGAGTACGGCGCTGGCGCACGCCTCACGGCGCGTGATGCCGCCGTGGGAAGTAGCCGCGCGGCGCTCATGCAGCGGTGCCTCGGTCGCGATCGATGGTGACCTCATGTCCATGTGCCCTTGTCAGCGCAGCGACTGCAGCGCATCCACCACGCGCTCAATCTGCTCTGCATTCAGGACGGGCTGCGCCGGTTGCGGGCGCTGCAGCCCGGTGACGGTGCCAAAGGGCGGCATCAGCGTGCCCGGCCGGATTTGCCGCGCATCCGTGACCCACTGCCGCAGCTGGTCGCGGCTCCAGCGCGCGCCGGCGCCGCCGAGATCCGGGCCAAAGCTGCTGGTCAGCCCGCCCACGCCAGGCCAGCGATGGCAGCCCGCGCAGTTGCCCGCAGCCGGATCGTTCATCAGCCGCAGGCCTGCCTGAACCTCCGGGCGTGCGCTCCCGGCATTCGCCTGCGCCAGGCCGCACGGCGCGAGCAGGCTCAGTGACAGGCCTGCGCACAGCGAAGCGGCCGCACCCGCGCGGCAGGCGCAGGCGCACCAGGCCAGGCACGCTGCCTGAAGCAAGGATGCAGGTCGAGGCGACATCGCGCAGATTCTGGCACCGCGCACTGCCGCGTGCAGGGCGCCGCTTCAGCGGCCCCGCTGCTCGTGCAGCACATACAGCCCCGCACCCACCAGCAGCGCAATGCCCAGCCATGCCAGCGCGTTGGGCAGTTCGGCCCAGATCAGCCAGCCCAGCAGCAGCGCAAACAGCAGCCCGACGTAGCGGAACGGCGCGATCACACTCACCTCGCCGGCACGCATCGCGACGATCAGCAGGTAGTAGCCGGTGCTCAGGAACACGCTGGCCAGCGCCAGCCAGGCCAGCTGCGCAGCGCTCACCGCCACCCATCCCTGCGCCAGGCTGATGAGGGCTGCCAGCAGCGAGACCGCCAGCGCGGTGGACAGCGTGATCAGCAGCGAAGGCGTGCTGCTGGCGATGCGCCGCGTGACGAGATCGCGCGCCGCATGCAGCAGCGTGCCGCCCAGGCACAGCCAGGCGTACGCATTGAAGCCCTCCGAGCGCGGCTGCACCACCAGCAGCACGCCGGCAAAACCCGCGGCCAGGGCCGCCCAGCGAGCAGCGCCCACACGCTCGCCGAGCGACAGCACCGCCATCAGCGAAATCACCAGCGGCGTGGCCATATTGATCGCAGTCGCGTTGCCCAGCGGCAGGTGGAACAGCGATGTGAGGTAGGCGATGGTGGCCAGCGCATCGAGCGTGGCGCGCAGCAGCACCGAGCGCTGGCCCAGCGCACGCAGCCCGCCGCCCGGGCTGCGCCACAGCCCCATCCAGCTGCACAGCGCCAGCAGCAGCGCGATCGCAAACAGGCCGCGAATGAAGATCAGCTGCCCGGAGGGCAACGACGCGCTCACCTGCTTGATGATCGCGTCGTTGGCCACAAAGCTGACCATGCCGAGCGACATGGCGACGATGCCGCGGCGGTTGGCCGCCAGCAGCTCGCTCATGCGCTCGCTCCCGCCCCCGCGGGCATGCGTTCCCGCATGCCGGCGCTCAGGTGCCTTCGATGAAGCTGCGCAGCTTGTCGCTGCGGCTCGGGTGCTTGAGCTTGCGCAGCGCCTTGGCTTCGATCTGGCGAATGCGCTCGCGCGTCACGTCGAACTGCTTGCCCACTTCTTCCAGCGTGTGGTCGGTGGACATCTCGATGCCAAAGCGCATGCGCAGCACCTTGGCCTCGCGCGGGGTCAGGCTGTCGAGGATGTCCTTCACCACGTCGCGCAGGCCGGCCTGCATGGCCGCCTCGATCGGCGCGGTGTTGGTGGTGTCCTCGATGAAATCGCCCAGGTGCGAATCGTCATCGTCGCCGATCGGCGTCTCCATGGAGATCGGCTCCTTGGCGATCTTCATGATCTTGCGGATCTTGTCCTCGGGCATGTCCATCTTGGCCGCGAGGATGCCGGCATCGGGTTCGAAGCCGAACTCCTGCAGGTGCTGGCGGCTGATGCGGTTCATCTTGTTGATCGTCTCGATCATGTGCACCGGGATGCGGATGGTGCGCGCCTGGTCGGCGATCGAGCGGGTGATGGCCTGGCGAATCCACCAGGTGGCGTAGGTCGAGAACTTGTAGCCGCGGCGGTATTCGAACTTGTCCACCGCCTTCATCAGGCCGATGTTGCCTTCCTGGATCAGGTCAAGGAACTGCAGGCCGCGGTTGGTGTACTTCTTGGCGATCGAGATCACCAGGCGCAGGTTGGCCTCGATCATCTCCTTCTTGGCCTCGCGGCTGGCGCGCTCGCCCTCGTTCATCCGCTTGTTGATTTCCTTGAGCTCGGACAGCGGCACCACCACGCGCGACTGCAGGTCGGCGAGCTTTTGCTGCAGTTCCTGCACCGCGGGGATGTTGCGCGCCAGCACGTTCGACCACGGCTTGCCGGCGGCGGCCTGCTTCTCCACCCACTTGGGGTTGAGCAGGTTGGGCGGGAAGTCCTTGATGAAGACGTCCTGCGGCATGCCGCACTTGTCCACGATGATGCGGCGCAGCTCGCGCTCTTTCTTGCGCACGTCGTCGACCTGGCTGCGCAGCATGTCACACAGCTTCTCGATCGTCTTGGCGGTGAAGCGGATCGTCATCAGCTCGGCACTGAGGGCGTCCTGCGCCTTGCGGTACGCCGGCGTGCCATAGCCTTCCTTGTCGTAGATCTTGTGGACCTTCTCGAAGAGCTGCGCGATGCGCTCGAAGCGCTCGAGCGCCTGCGCCTTGAGCTCTTCCAGCTTCTTGGTCAGCGCCTTCGATCCGCCCTTGCCGTCGTCGTCGTCGGCCTCGTCGAACTCATCGAAGTCTTCCTCGGCCACGTAGTCGTCGGCCTCGTCCGAATTGGCAAAGCCGTCGACCACGCTGGAGATGACGGTCTTGCCCTCGCGGATCTCGGCGGCCAGGCGCAGGATCTCGGCGATGGTGGCCGGTGAGGCGCTGATCGCCTCCATCATGGCCATCAGGCCGCCTTCGATGCGCTTGGCGATCTCGATCTCGCCTTCGCGCGTGAGCAGCTCGACCGTGCCCATCTCGCGCATGTACATGCGCACCGGGTCGGTGGTGCGTCCGAATTCGCTGTCCACGGTGGACAGTGCGGCTTCGGCTTCCTCTTCGGCTTCTTCCTCACTGGCGGCGGTCGGGCCGGTGTTGTTCAGCAGCAGCGTCTCTGCGTCGGGCGTCTGCTCGTAGACGGCCACGCCCATGTCGTTGAGCATGGAGATGACGACTTCCAGCGTCTCCTGGTCGACCAGCTTGTCGGGCAGGTGGTCGGAGATCTCGCCGTGCGTGAGGTAGCCGCGCGTCTTGCCCAGCTTGATCAGGGTCTTCAGGCGCTGGCGGCGCTTGGCGAGGTCTTCCTCGGACAGGATGGTCTCGTCCAGGCCGAATTCCTTCATCAAGGCCCGTTCCTTGGCCTTGCTGATCTTCATGCGCAGCGGCTTGGCCTTCTCGGCCGACTCGGCTGCGGGCTCCTCGGCGAACTCGGCTTCGATGTCGCTCAGGTCGGCGTCGTCTTCGTCCTCGGCCTTGGCGCCGGCCTTGCCCGGCTTGCGGCCGCGCTTGCCCGGCAGCGCCTTGGGCGGCGCTTCCGCTTCAGCGGCAGCAGCCTTGCCCGGGCGGCCCGGTTTTTTCTTGCCCTCGTCGGCGGCGGCTTGCGCGGCTTTCTTCAGGTTGTCCTTGGCGGTGTCTTTGGCCGCGGGCTTGGCGCCGGCCTTGGCGACGGGCTTCGCAGCGGGCTTGGCAACCGTCTTAGCGACCGGCTTGGCAGGGGCCTTGGTGGCGGCTTTGGCGGGGGCTTTGGTGGCAGCGGGTGCGGCCTTCTTGGCAGCAGCAGGTTTTTTATCGGGCACGGTTCGTTTGGAAGCAGATGAGGTGACAGACTTGGGCTTGGCCTTCGCAGGCGCAGGCTTCGCCTTGGCCGCCGTGGCGGCTTTGGGCTTGGCTTTGGCCGCGGGCTTGGCGGACGACGCGGGCTTCTTCGATTTCGCAGCAGGCATGGGCGTACCTCGGGAGTCGAGCTCGGAAGATGGGGACACGGCGCTTCGCCGCAACCCCGGCGCGGGTGGGTGGCAGCCCTGGGCGCGAACGCCTCAAACCGCCACGGGGCAAGCTGTGTGGGCGAACATTTGGTGTGCAGTCCTTGCGGGAGATGACCCGGTGTGCGCTTGCGTCACGGTGGGCCGGTTCGGAGGTGCTGCTGTCGCGCTTGCCGAAAAGCAGAGTGGATTATACCGCAACTGCCTGTCTTTTCAGCAGCGCCGGCCCGCGAAGGCCGCGCTCAGGCGCCGTCGCTGCGCGTGGCAACGCGGGTTGCCAGGGCCTTGCGGCGCTCGTGCACCTCACGGTAGCGCTTGAGGTCGTTGGCCGCCAGGGCGTCGTTCTCCTGCTGCTTGAGCCAGTCCAGCCGCATCAGGTCGAGCAGGCCATCGAGCTCGCGCTCGGTCTCCTCGGGCGCCGCTTCGCCGGGCACCGGCCCTTCAAAGCCCTGCATCACCCGCTGGGCCAGCGGCTCGGCCTCGTGGCCGCGCAGGCCCTCGCGCAGCGCGGCCCACGGCAGCGGCCCGTGCTCGTGCAGCTGAGCCTCCAGCCAGATCAGCAACGGGCCATGCGGCGCGGGCAGCTCCGACAGCATCGCCTGGTCTTCGCTGCCCAGCCGTTGCAGCGCGGCGTGCTGGCTCAGCAGCAGGCGCACCGCGTGGTCGGCCCGGCTGGCCGGCCGTGCCCGCCCGGGTGGGGTGCGTTGCGGGCCGCCGGCATGGCCCGGCCGCAGGGCTGCCGAGGTGCCGGATGCCCAAGAGGCCCCGGGGGGCCGCGATGGCGCACCGGCCCCGCGTGCGCTGCCTGCACCCCCGGGGGCGGGCGAACGCGATGCCGATGCCGCGCCCCACAGGCTGGTCAGCTCGTGCGAGCCGAGCTGAACCAGGTCGGCGATCTCGCCGAGCAACTGGCGCTTGAGCGCGCCTTCGGGCAGCGCACTCCACAGCGGCCGTGCGTTGGAGGCCATGTGGGCGCGACCTTCGGCGGTGGAGAGGTCGCAGCCCTCGCGCGCCGAATCCAGCAGGAAGCGCGACAGCGGCGTGGCCTGGCTGACCATGTGCGCAAAGGCGTCGGTGCCGTGCTCGCGGATGTAGCTGTCCGGATCGTGCTCGGCCGGCAGGAACAGGAAGCGCACGGTACGCGTGTCGCTGGCATAGGGCAGGGCGCCGTCCAGTGCCTTGCGCGCAGCACGCCGGCCGGCGGCGTCGCCGTCGAAGCTGAACACCACCGAATCGGTGAAGCGAAACAGCTTGTGCACATGCTCGCCGGTGCAGGCGGTGCCCAGCGTGGCCACCGCATTGGCAAAGCCCAGCTGCGCCAGCGCCACCACGTCCATGTAGCCCTCGGTCACCAGCACATAGCCGGCGTCGCGCAGTGCGTTGCGCGCCTCGAACAGGCCGTACAGCTCGCGCCCCTTGCTGAACACCGGCGTCTCGGGCGAGTTCAGGTACTTTGGCGTTCCGTCGCCGATCACCCGGCCGCCAAAGCCGATGCACTCGCCCTTGACGTTGCGGATCGGGAACATGATGCGGTCGCGAAAGCGGTCGTAGCGCTTGGCCTCGGCGCCATCCTCTTCGTTCAGGATCACCAGGCCGCTTTCGACCAGCAGCGCATCGTCGTAGTCGGCGAACACGCTGGCCAGGCTGCGCCAGCCCTCGGGCGCATAGCCCAGGCCGAACTGGCGCGCGATCTCGCCGGTGAGCCCGCGGCCCTTGAGGTAATCGATGGCGCGCGGCGAGCCCTTGAGGTGCTTGCGGTAGGCCTCGCCGGCCTTCTCGAGCACATCGCTCAGGGTGGCCTGCCTTTGCCGCTGCGCCGAGGCACGTGCGCGCTCCTCGGGGCTGGACTCGTCCTCGGGCACCTGCATGCCGTACTGCTGGGCCAGGTCCTGCACCGCTTCCACGAAGCCCATGCCGGTGTGCTCCATCAGGAAGCCGATCGCGTCTCCGTGCTTGCCGCAGCCAAAGCAGTGAAAGAACTGCTTGGTGGGGCTCACGCTGAAGCTCGGCGACTTCTCGCCGTGAAACGGGCACAGCCCCATGAAGTTGGCGCCGCCCTTCTTGAGCTGCACATGGCGGCCGACGATCTCGACGATGTCGGCGCGGGCAAGCAGCTCTTGCAGGAAGGGTTGGGGAATGGCCATGGCGGGGAAGGGCGGCTGCGGCCTATTTTGCCGCTACCCTTGGGGCCTGAGCCGAGACACCCCCAGGAGATCCGCATGAGCAGCATCTACGACCGCGACCTGCCCCGCACGCCAGCCAACTTCGCGCCGATCTCGCCGTTGTCGTTTCTCGAGCGCACGGCCGAGGTCTATCCCGAGCGGCTGGCCGTGGTGCACGGCAGCCTGCGCCGCAGCTGGGGCGAGGTGTACGCGCGCTGCAGGCAACTGGCCAGTGCCCTGCGCGCGCATGGCATCGGCAAGGACGACACGGTGGCGGTGATGCTGCCCAACACCCCGCCGATGGTGGAGGCGCACTTTGGCGTGCCGATGGCCGGCGCGGTGCTCAATTCGCTGAACACGCGGCTGGACGCCGAGACGATTGCCTTCATGCTCGACCACGGCGAGGCCAAGGCGGTCATCGTCGACCCGGAATTTGCGGGCGTGATGCACAAGGCCATCGCACTGCGGCAGGGCAAGGGGCCGCTGCTGGTGATCGACGTGGAAGACCCGCTGTACACCGGCGCGGCACAGCGCATCGGCAGCATCACCTACGACGCCTTCGTGGCCAGCGGCGACGCGAACTTTGCGTGGGAGCTGCCAGCGGATGAGTGGGATGCGATTGCGCTGAACTACACCAGCGGCACCACCGGCAACCCCAAGGGCGTGGTCTATCACCACCGCGGCGCGGCCACCAACGCCATCTCCAACATCCTCGAATGGGACATGCCCAAGCATGCGGTGTATCTGTGGACGCTGCCGATGTTCCACTGCAATGGCTGGTGCTTTCCGTGGACGGTGGCGGCACGCGCGGGCGTCAACGTCTGCCTGCGCAAGGTGGAGGCGCAGGCCATCTTCGATGCGATGCGCGAGCATGGCGTGACGCACTATTGCGGCGCGCCCATCGTGCACGGCCTGCTGGTGAATGCGCCCGATGCGATGAAGGCAGGCGTGCCGAAAGGCATCAAGGGCATGGTGGCGGGTGCGGCGCCGCCGGCGGCGATGATCGAAGGCATGGAGAACATGGGCTTCGATCTGACGCACGTCTATGGCCTGACCGAGGTGTATGGCCCGGCCACGGTGTGCGCCAAGCATGAGGCCTGGGATGCGCTGGACATCGGCGAGCGCGCGCGGCTCAATGCGCGGCAGGGTGTGCGCTACCACCTGCAGCGCAGTGCCGAGGTGATGAATCCCGAAACGATGCAGCCGGTGCCGCGCGACGGCGAGACCATGGGCGAGATCATGTTCCGCGGCAACATCGCGATGAAGGGCTACCTGAAGAATCCGAAGGCGACGGCCGAAGCCTTTGCCGGCGGCTGGTTCCACAGTGGTGACCTGGCGGTGCAGTACCCCGACGGCTACATCAAGATCAAGGACCGCAGCAAGGACATCATCATTTCGGGCGGCGAGAACATCTCGTCCATCGAAGTGGAAGACGTGCTGTACCGCCACCCGGCGGTGCTGGCCGCTGCGGTGGTGGCCAGGCCCGACCCGAAGTGGGGCGAGACGCCGTGCGCCTTTGTCGAAGTGAAGCCCGGCGCGAGCGTGACGCCCGAGGACATCGTTGCCCACTGCAAGAAGCACCTCGCGGGCTTCAAGGTGCCGCGTGCGGTGGTGTTCGGCGAGCTGCCCAAGACGAGCACCGGCAAGATCCAGAAATTCGAGCTGCGCCAGCGTGCCGGCTCGGCCAGTGCGATCGATGTCTGACGCCGCGTGCATCACACACCGAACGCCGTACCTTTGCAGTCATCCCACCCTTTCCCTCCGACGCCTGCCATGGCCACACCACTCGCCTTTGATTCCGCGCTAGTCATGCAACTGCGTGCTGACCTCGCACTGGCGCTGCGCGCCGCATCGCACCACGGCCTGTCCGAGGGCGTGTGCAACCACTTCAGCGTGGAGCTGCCCGACCGCTCGGGCCGCTTCCTGCTGAACCCGCGCGGGCTGCTGTGGAGCGAGGTGCGCGCCGACGACATCGTGATGGTGGACACGCAGGGCAACAAGCTGGCGGGCCGCCACGAGGTGGAGCCCACGGCGATGTACATCCATGCGGCCATCCACCGCATCTGCGGCCACGCCTGCGTGCTGCACACCCACATGCCCCACGCCACGGCGCTGACGCTGACCGATGTGCGCGGGCTGGATACCGCGCTGTCGCAAAACGCGATGCGCTTTCACGGCCGCATTGCGATCGACGCGCACTACAACGGACTGGCACTCGATGCCAGCGAAGGCGAGCGCATCGCGCGTGCGATGGGACGCGCCGACATTGCCTTCCTCGGCAATCACGGCGTGGTGGTGTGCGGCGCGCAGATGAGCCACGCCTACGACGATCTGTACTACCTGGAGCGCGCGGCCATGGTGCAGGTGCTCGCAGCCGGCAGTGGTCGGCCGCTGGTGCCGGTGGATGCGGCGCTGGCGGCGCGGGTGGCCGGGCAGGTGCAGGGCGAGCGGCTGCAATCCGACCTGTTTTTTGAGGCGTTGCGGCGGACGCTCTGATCGCCCGCGCTTTTCGCCTGCGGCACCCGCTCGCCTTCCCCGGGTGCGCAGGTCGCTGCGCGACTGCCCTGCGGTGCTCGCGCCA
>Ga0129336_10002330_pt1 | contig 11734 bp, 6 predicted proteins | sample CPB6_02_DNA_FD_96878 | JGI IMG/M metagenome (GOLD analysis project Ga0129336, IMG submission 96878) | Freshwater to marine salinity gradient microbial communities from Chesapeake Bay, USA - CPBay_Sum_0.6_0.2_DNA | ecosystem: Environmental > Aquatic > Marine > Coastal | place: USA: Chesapeake Bay...
CATCAGCGCATCGCTTTGAGTGCGTGGCGTAGTCGTTGCTGCCTGCACGTTTGACAAGCCCCAGCCAAAGCCGTTGTACTCGCTGGTTGAACCTCTTGGGCTGTAAGGAGCGTTGGCGACGGTTACTTCGTAGTACCACTTGCCGGTGCTTACAGCGAAAGTGCCGTTACTGTTCATCCAACTGTTAGCACCTACAAAGCTCAAATTGCCTTGGCTGTAGGTCCCACTGGATGTGCTGAGCGGATTCAGCGTGCAGAAATTCCCCCGCACATCCCCACCGCTGGTGCCAGATCCATAGGAGGTGGGTGAGTCAGTTAGTGCATCGTTGCCTGCACCAGCCGTGACGCTCAGATTGTTCGGCGTCCAGTTATTGCCGTTGCCAGAAGAGTCCGCCCCTAGTGTGCTGGCGGTGTTGTTGCTGTTGTCGGCAAAGGTGAGTTTGAAGCCGTTAGTGCCGTAACTGCCGCTAAAGAGCTTCGGGACCCATTGGCCGGTGGTGGCGTCGGTCTCGGCAAATGACGATGGAGTCAGCGCGGACCCATCCACAAACTCGATGTTTGCTAAATAATGATCACCATAAAAACTAACGCCAGATGGAATCAGTCCAATTGCCCCAATAAACAATTCGGCGGACGAAGTGTTAAACCTTGACGTAGATGGAACGCTAGTAGTGTTCTGCTGAAGCTGAACGCCATTTACATAAATAGTACAAGATGTCGTGCCATTCTTTGTGAATACAAAATGATACCAAGCGGAAGTATCACGGAAAACAGCAGTCGTACTGAAATCTGCAGTGTCTTCGTACCAGCGAAGAGTGTTGTCAGATTTGAAATAAACCTGTGTGGCACTGCCTCCAGAGCGGCCACCAAAAATAGCGGTATCAATTCCGATCTTTGCTCTTTTAACCCAAACGCTAAACGTCCACGTGCCTGATGCAGTTGGCGTACCTGCGGTTCTTGTGCAGTTCGCGCTGTCCGCAGAATTGAAGCGCAGTGATCTACTCACCTGATAGGCGGTAGGTGCAGCGCTGCGAAGCAGCAGCGGATTGGCGCTTCCGGGAACAGTCATCAGGTGACGTTGGTGATCAGTTGGGCGGTAATGCGGCTGGCAGACTCCACGTAATAAACAAGCGTGGAGACACTGCTAAGACCTGTGCTCATCGTGGGGGTGCCACCGGAGAATTTCCAGTTCGACCCGTAGGACACCGTGTACGCAGTGCCGGAACCTTGAGTGATGACCACAGCACCGGATTGGCCTGCCGTGAGGTTAGTCGGATTTGCCAGAGTTACGTTATGCCCCAGCGTCAGGCTGAAGTTATTCGAGTCAGCCATGTCGATCGTCACAGTGCTGGCGCTTGTCAGTGCCGTCACTTCACCGCGCTGGCCCTTCGTCCATGTGGACGCCGTATCCAGTGCGCCGTAGCCGCTGATCGTCTGACCGGCAGCAAAGGTGATCGCGCCAGTCATCGTGCCGCCGGCTTTCGGCAGTGCAGCGTTGGCGAGGTCGTAGGCCGACTTGACCGCGTTGGGCGTTGCGGCGGTGGTTGTGCTGGTGCTGCTGGTCGAATCAGTCAGTTGCACCACGCCGACCACACTGGTCGTGCCAGCCACAATCTTGCTGCCGCTGATCGCTGCGCTGGCGTTAATGTCGCCGTCAACGATCGTGCCATCAGCAATCATCGTGCTGGTGACCGTGCCCGTGTCGCCCGTTGTGATGACGGTGCCACTGCGATCAGGCAGCGTGATGGTCCGGTCAGCCGTTGGGTCGGTTACAGCAATTTCAGTTTCAAAGGCGTTATCCGTTGCACCTTCAAACTTCAGGCTGCCGGTCGTACCAATCAGCAGTTCGCCGGTCATGGTGCCGCCGGCTTTGGGCAGCTTCTCGGCGTCTACTTCTTGAAGTGCGGCCTGAACATTAGTTGCGCTGATGTCCCCGACGGGCGTAACGGAAACGTTGCTAGCAACCTGTGCGGTAATGGTCTGCGAAACGTCGATCTCGGTCCATGCCGAGCCGTTCGACAGAATGATGTCCGGCGGACTCAGTGCAACCGTTGGTGCAGGTGCCGTACCAGTACCAGCCTCGGCAACCACCAAGTAATACCGGTTGTTGGCAGTAGATGCGGCGGGCAGCGGCGAACCCACCACCAAGCCCACTGCCGAACCATCGCTGGTGACACTGGCAACAAGGTTGGTATTTGCGTCGTAAGTCCCAGCGAAAACAATCTCACCCACGGAAATACCGATGGGTTGCCAAACGTTGCTGTCCCAGATGTAAATATCGCGGGTCAGTGAGTTGAAGTAAAGCTGACCGGTGTATTCGGCGGTCGGTTGTGTGTCGCCAAACAGTGCGGTGGAGCTGTTCGCCAGCTTGACGCCGCTAATCGTGTTGCTGGCAATACGGGCAACATCCAGCGTGCCACTCGTCAATAGCGCGGCGGAGTGGTTGGGGAGATCGCCGCCAGCCAGCGTGGTGCCCGTAGTGACGTGACCTTGGGAGTCAATCGTGACTTTGGTATAGGTGCCGGCGGTGGCGGTGTTGCTGTGATCCAGCGTGCCGTCAACATCGACCGTCAGACCCGTGCCGGGCCGCATCATGCCGATCACCGAGCTGGTGGCAATCGGGTAATCGCTGGCGGTCAGCGCACGACTGCCGGTAACAAGACCTTTGGCGTTGTACGTGATGACTTTGGCGCCAGTGGCCAGATCGGAAACAGCAGTTACATCGTTATCAATTTCGATGGTGCTGCTATTCATCCGCAGCCCTTGTCCGTTGACTTGGACCGCACCACGGGCAGAAGTGGTGGCTGCCGGCATGTCACTGCTGGCAATCACGCGGTAAGTCGGTGCGCCAGCACCACCGGTCGGACCGGCGAGGAATTGATTGGCGGCGCTGGTGTTATCCAGCGTGGTGGCTAGCGCAACACTGTTACCGCTTGGTGTGGCGGTGATGTTGACGATCTCGCTGGTGGCGCCAGTGATTGTGGTGATCGCATCGGCACCGGCAAAGTCCGTCCATGCGCTGCCGTTCCAATACTGTGCGGTCTGCGTGTCGGTATCGATGCAGATCTGACCGATGAAGTCGCCGCTGACTGGAACCGTGGCGCTAACGACGACGGCGCTGTTGTCCGCCAGCTTGACGGCAGTGACGGCATCGCTTGCAATCTTGGCTGCAGTAACGCCACTGTCAGCAATAGAGGCGGTGACGATTGCACCAGCAGCGAACAGGATCTTGCCGCTTGGAATCGTGCCATCAGCCACAAGGGCGAGGCCGGCATTGATCAGTTCGGTGACGGTTGTTTTCTTGGATTCGGACGCGCTTACGTCCCACAGCAGTGCCAGATCAGCCGACGCAATATCCGCCTGAGCGAGTGCGTTTAGGTCGGGTATGCGTTTGTCGGCCATGACGCCACAAATTTCCTATAGGTCAAGTTTATCGCCGCCAGCATCTAGCAACAGTGCTTCACCAGCGGCCACCAGCAACTCGTCGCTTGGGGTCGGCAAACGAAGCTGGATCGGACTTGTCGTAACAAAATCCACGCTTACTGTTACAGCACTATCGGGATTCATTTGCACGCCAGCGCCAGTAATCACACCATCAAAGGCGTAATACAGCTCGGTTTCTACCGCTGCGCCGTGTCCAGTATTTTCGGTCTTGAGGAATAAACGAGCGCCAAACTCACTGCCAATTTCTGTGCGATTGATCAGTTGCAGTAGGTAGTGGCTGTATTCACCGTTGATTTCGTCGTCAAGGTTGAAGCTCCAGATCGCGGTGAGGCTGCCGCTGCCGCTAATCAAACCGCTGTATTGGTTGCGGAATTGATCGCTCAGGACCGTCACGTCAACAACTTCGCGGTTGGTATTTAGTTCCCAGCCTGTTGTTTTCGCCAGTACGCGATAGGGGTTGTTTTTGAGTTCAGTGGTGATGGTGAAGTTGTTGGTTTGATAGACCTCAAAACGGTTGTCTCCGGCCAACGTTCCAGTGGTGGTCAGGTTGACTGCCGTTCCGGTAGAGGTTTTGACAGTTAGCGCACCAGTTGAGATGTTGTAGCTGGCGACTTTGTATTCGGTGCCTTCGACAAGTGGCGCGGGCAGTGTCCCAGAAGGTGCGCCAGTACCGATGGTGGTAACGCGGAATTTGATGGTTGCGTCAACAACAAGACCCAAGCCGGCGGCGACAGTAATTGTTTCGGTGCTTGTGTTTACGTCGCCGGTTTGGAATAAAGCGTTGAGCGGATCTAATGCGACTGCGCCAGCTTCTGTGCCAGCCAATGCACCAGCCAAAGTGTTGTACAGACGGACGCCGCCGATCTCATCAACGTGGATGTACCACGCGCCTTGTTTCGACTTGGTGCTATCGCCAAAACCGGTTGGATCAATGAAATCAAGATTGCCGGAGTCGCGGGTAAAAGTTAAATAGTCGCCGGTGAAATAGGTGTTGGTTACGTCGGCGCCGTTACTGAGGCTGAGACGAAAACGCTTGGCGCCAGCATTGATTTCGGACGGTTGGACGATAAAGGTCTGCGGACCGCCAATACTCTTGCGGCTAAAGGAAATAAATCCGTTGTAACCGAGGTAAACAGCCATTAGGTCGGCGCCAAGCTGAAGGCAGGTGTGCCAGTGGCGGTAAAGCTGAATTGCATCCGCACCACTTCGCCAACACTGACACCAGTGCTGTAGGACGTGATCAATGCTGATAAGGCAACTTCGCGGTCGGTGGTGTCGCTCAAGCGAAACTTAAGGTCAACGGCAGTCGTGCCAGAAATTGCGGAATCCAGCAGAGATTTGATGTTGAAACTGCCGGCGTCGTTCTTGTAGTACAGCAGCGTTGCGCTACCGCTGTAACCTTTCAAGCCGTAAACGTAAGTACGACTGGTGTCGTTCAGCGTCGTGGTTTCAAGGGTTTCGTTCTGGCCCTCGAAGCTCCAGTCAATTACTTTGCCGATGGAGACGCCGCCAACGAGTAGCTGGCCGTCCTTGCCACTGAAAACTTTTGCGGTCATGGCGCCAGCCTCCTAGGTGTCAGTTTAGCCAAGGGTGTTACGGGAATTTGAATAGGCCGACGCTTGTGGAAACTGCGTTAGCGACTGGATTGCCGCCTGCATCCAACGCCGTAATAACAAAGGCGTATTTGTGAACAGCACCATCAGTGGGGAAAGGTCCGAGCCAGCCATTGCCGCTTCCTTTCTTGGTGTCGTATTCGTGGCCGAGGCTGCTGGCTGTCCAACTTGTAGGCAATGCGGATGCATCACTACGTTGCAAAATTCGATATTTACTACCGGTAAACAAAACTTCAGACGCAGGCCCACTAACGCGCCAGTGCAGGTATTTACCTTGATAAGGAAGTATGGCGCTTGTGTATGTAGAGGCAGTTTCAATTGAACTTGCCCCAGCTCGGGTTATGTCTACGCAGACAATTTCAAACGTCTGTGGAGTAGTGTCAAAACCTGCAATTTCCCATTGCAATCCGGGCTGCAAGTTTTTGCCGTTAGCAAACGTCCAAGCGGCAACGCCAACTGTTGTACGAGCGGCAAACGCAGAATATCCTTTTGCATCATCACGCCAATCAATTTCAGCGGCATCAACAGATGTAGCCCATTCAATGCCATAGAACGAGGTGAAACGCGGCACGGATGCAGGCGCTGGTGGTGTAGGAGCAACAGATGCCGCACTGGTAATCGCGGTGGATTCGCGTAATACGCCAGTCAGACGTAGGCGCACATTGCTGATGCCACGCTTGATTTGTGTAACTTGCGGCGGTTCGGCATAACGCCACGCCATTCCCCACGGCGATGTTTCTAGTTCTGTTACAGATGAGCCACCCCAGCCCTTAAACGCAGCAACGAAAGTACCGTCAGATGGTGCTGGCGGAAAATACCAAGTTTTAAAAGTGCCTTGGACTTCGCGGTAATGCGTAAGGAATTTTTCGGCCTCGGTATCGGAGATGTTGTCGTAGGTCAGTTCCAGTTGGCTGTTAAGACGACTATTGCCGCGCAAAATGCGGACCTCCGAGCCGTTCTGCGACGTGAATCGCTTGATCGGCCAGTCTCCGGGCTGAAAGCTGCGGCTTGTTGGGACAACAGTGGGGAAGTCAGCCATTACAGGATTTCCTCCGTGATCAGTGAGCCACCGGCACTCGTCACTTCCAGTGCGATCAAACTTTTACCAGCAGAATCCAACGGGAAGTGGGTGGCTGTCACATCAACCATGCCGTCCTCATCTAGGGTAATCGACTCCACCATGTAGCAGTTATTCCGAACACCACTGGTTTTCACGGCAAAAATTACGTCGCGGGGTGACTTGGTTTTGAACGTGCCGGCTTCCGTGCCAGCGTCAACAACCATGGTTCCGGTTTCGACCGCATCACTGCCGCGCCGCCAGAAGTAAATATCCAATGGTGTGGCACTAGCGGTCAGATCATTGGCACTGACAATCGTGCCGTCGTCCAGCACCACGCCGTTGTTGACTGGGGTATAGGGATTGCTATCAGTGCTAACAATGATGTAACTGCCCGGATTCAACACGCTGGCAAGTGGCGTGGTTTTGAACTTGACGACGTGTGTGACGTTGCGGCGGATTGATAGGAAATAACGCGCTGCCTTCAAGGCATGGTCTTGGTTGTCGATCCAGCGCAGGTCAAATTCTTCGATCGGACGCCGTGTCTCGTCCGTGATGTCCGTGTAATACGCAATTACAGTTTTGGACTGTGGAAACTCGTTTTCGTTGTGCTGACGCCAGCGGACAACAGCGGTGAAATCTTTGCGTTCTTCAGCACCTAAATACTCCACCGTGAACGTGTCTTCAATAATGTTGCCCGAGGTGAACATGGCGCTGACTGGCACCGCTGTGGCCGTGTTAATTGCACCACTGGCGCTAACCGGTACGGCAGGTTCCACCGAGAAACGCCCATTACGCACCACCACTGAGCACAGCATGGATGGGGCAACCTGACCAAGGAACGAGCGGATGTTGATCGCTTCTGTGATGGCGTCGTTGTAGTGGAAATTATTGGCGTCAAGGAAACGGCGACACTCACGCATCCGGTCTTCATCCACCAGTCCATCTGCTAATTCGCCAGCGCCGGTTTCAGTGTTGGTCAGCAGGTAATACGCGATATCGGAAAAATACTTTGATGTTTCGACGGGTTTGCTACCGGTGTCAGGCGGCAGCGTTGCAATTTGTAGGCCCTTGGTGGCGAACAGACGGAATTGATCCAAGCTGTTGAAACTACGGCCAGAACGTAGACGCAGGCCAGCCATTGCACAGCGCGGATACTTTGCCTCAACTGGATCTTTGATTGACTCGTTTACATACGAGATCTGGTGTTCGGGTCCGTTGTCGCAACTGCGCTGAATTTCGCTGGCGTATTGGCTGACTTCTGCGATGGCGGTGTACTTGCCGAAAGTGCGAGTCTTCTCGGTGGGCGGAGTAACGTCAATTTCTCCAACGGCATCAACGCGGAATAAAGCCTCAAGTGTTTTGGCGTCGGGGTAATAGCCTTGAATCAAGCCTTTTGGAATCAGGTCGCCAACCTTCCAGCCGGTGCCGGCGCTAATAACAAAGGCATACAAAAGGACCCAGCGTTTTACGCCTTCGCGCACGTCAACGGTTACCGTAAATTCAAACAAAACCGTATTGGTGGCTCCGGGTTTATACGCTTCACGAACTTTGAACTCAGTTCCGGTCGGGAATTTAGTCGGATCGTACTTTTCGTACTCGGTCTTGCCCGAGCCGGTAGTTACATCAATAACTGGTGGTGACAAATTGTTGGGATCAATGCCGTAACCCGGATCGGTGCGGCGATACATCAACATGAACTGCCATGCTTTGCTTACGTCTTCGTAGGTTGGGTCGCCGCCAACGCTGCGGAATTTGTAGCCAGCGAAGCTGACTGTTTTTGGCGTGGTGGTTGGTGCGCGATCAACAGAGATGTACGGAGCGCCCATTTCAGTGAGGCCCCACAGTTCTTTGATGGTTTTGATTTCGCCGTTGGTCTTGAACTTCATCGTGCGGCCATCAACCGACTGGCTCCACTCGTAAACGTTGTCCTTACTGGCATCTAAAAGCACTACTTGCCAATCGGGACCGTTGATGTACACCGCATCGGCGCTGGTGCGTGGACGTAGCCGAAACTCCAGTGCGCGGGTTGTGCCGTGATAAACACGGATGTAGTTATATGCGTCAGTGGGGGTTTCGCCTTGGACGGCAAATGTTCTGCCCGATGGGTGCCATACGGCATCTGCTGCTGAGCCAGCCTCACGAATGTCCAGCGAAAACAGGCTGACACGACGGGCATATTTATTCATCGTGCCCGTTTGATACATCGTGCGGTTGCCGTCCGCTTTACGCAACTGCTCAGGCGATGGAATCGTGGAGAAATTGCACAGGTTGTTAAAACGCAGCCATACCTGTGACTTCAAACCGATTTCAGTTACATCACACGGGCGAGTGTTCTGCACGGTGGCAACAGATGCCTTGCAGATCGGGAAAAAGGCTTCGTCAATAATTCGATCCTTAGTCGTAAACGTTTCTACAGCAAACGGCGGTGAGTCAATAAATGTGGCGTTGCCCTCGTCGTCAGTTGTGCCCACATACGGCGGCAACTCCTGCGAAATAGCTTCCGAATTAGCAATACCAAAAGTGACTGGCTCCAGTGCTCCAGTCGCAGAAAATCCGCTTAGTCGTTTAATGCAGCGCAGTGTTACTTCGACGCGGCGATTTTTAGTCTTATCCCAGAAACCCGATTTCTTGGTGACCATCCACAGGCCCGTGCCAATCATGAACTGTTCGCCAACTTGCAGCGCGTCGTCATGGGTGGCGTGTTCGCCGTCAAGGATGTTCTGTATGTCTTTGCCTTGGTTGGCGGAGTATGGATCGCGCTTGCTCCAGTTGATCGAGCCGAACTTGTCACTTTGTACACCGGCGCCAATCACGATGGTGATCTCAGTGCCAACGCCTTCGCCGCCGTCTACGCCTCGGTAAATAGTGGCTTTGGTGGTGCCGCCTTTTTTATCTGGGATTGTTCCTTTTACATCGCTGGATGTGGTGCGGATGATGCCAACGCGGCGGGCATAGTTGGTGCCGGTGCCGGACATGCCGGCGTTATACATATCGTCGTGAGTTTTTTGCGGGCCGGAAATCCAGTTACGAATATCAAGCGGGCTCCAGTCGCGCTCGGGTTCTGGAGTTTTTACGTCCTGTGAAATAACTTGCCAGTTCAGACGCAGATTAGTGGCGTTGGGAATACCGCTATAAACACCGAATTGGGCTTGGCTGGAAGGACTGAAGGTGGAGCTGAACGCAAAAATCTCGTCGCCTACGTTGGTTGGTGCGGTAAATGCCAGCGGAACTGAAGCGTAAAGATTGCCAGCCTTGAGGTGTTCTCTGCCGAAACGGTTATCTGTGGCGCTACCGTCGCGGTAATAAAACGCAAAGTCCTCAACAGAGCTGGCGTCGATTGTGTTGCCGCCGAGGAAAAGATTGCCGTATTTGCCTGATGCTGTAGACCAATCTGTACGAATAGGCAGTGGGCCTTGACCCACCAAAAATTGCATCTCTGCAATCTGATAGTTGCCGCGACTGATTACACGGCTCCAGACAAGCAGCGGCGAGATCAGTAGACCCTTGGAGCCATTTGCAATGTCCGGGAGAATATCCGTAAATACCAGCGGGATTGGTGTGCCGTAGGTGGCTAGCGACTGCTGTGAGTCAAAGCCGAACGTGGGTGAAAAACGTTCTTGGCCAGTAACACTTTCCAGTGCAACTTGTTGGCCACCAAAACTTTGATTGGCAGCGGTAAAAGGTTTGGGTTTGGGCAGCAATAAATAGGCTGCCGCACTGACCGCTGTACCAACCGCAAGGCTGATTGCTGCTGTGGTTAGTGCCGCGCCTTTTGCTGCGCCACCGCCGCCCGCAAGTAGAGGAGCCGCAAAAGCTACCGCGACAGGAACAGCGGCTTGAATATCTGGAATATGGGCGTATTCGGCGGGGCGTTCTTTGCTGAAACGCGCTACTTCAAGTGAAAATTGTTCGTATTCTTCCCGCGAAATGCCCAGAACTTCGATGAGCTGCCGCTCGTATGGCAGCAGGGGAACGCGGATAACTTGTCCAGTGGCAGCCATGCCACCTTGCTGATGTACCAGTTGATGTAAAGGATTCCGCTTCTCCATGTCACGCAAAATGACCGATCCTGCGGAAGCAAAACCACGTCGCCATCATAGGCGGGTACGGCAATTCGATTACCCCAACACAGTAGATCGCGGGCGATGGCGCGGAAATCTGTGTCGTACCAAGTCTCGTTAAACGGTGGGTCCGCAATGCCCAAACGCTTGTGAGCCTCATACACCAGATGGATGCAGTCGATCGCACCGTCTGTACCGTCCGCCCCAAGCTCGTAACGCAGTCCCAACAGGTCACTGCAGTCGGACATTGGAGGTCGTGGGAATACTGCCCACAATTTTGCGCGTGATCCGGCGGGTTGGGGCATCCGTGCCCACGGCATCCAGCACAGAACTCACCGTTGCTGTAACCACTGCCTCGTTCCAGCTAGCGGTCGTAATCACGCCGATGTAAGTGAACAAAATTTGGGATTTGGCCGACGATGGCGTGGTGTCGTCGGTCGGAATAATCGTGCGGACAGTGGCAAACCAACGATCCTTGACTACCGTGTCGACCCAGCCACGACTCAATTCATTGTTTGGGAAGACCAGTGTGGCTTCCTTCAAGTCGCCTTGACGATCAGTGGAAATACCGGAGAAACCGAATGGCAAAAATTGATGCGGTTGTTCCACGTCAGAGCCGCCAAATTCAATGGTCAGCGAAGCGGCCTTGTTGAGGTAATAGTTCTGGAAGTAATACAGGTCTCCGGGCTTGGTGACGATCGGCTTGCGGAGCCCGAGGTATTGGGCAATGCGGAGTTCCATCAGCGGAGACCTAAGCGGCTACGAGTTGAACGGTTGTTCTGCAGCGCTTTCAGTGCGCGTTGTTCGCCTTGGCTGGCGCCTTGTGATGCAGCTTGGGCCATACCGCGCTGGAATTGATCGGCGGTCACGTAATCCACGCTGTTGATGCGCTCCACTGTGTAGCGAACGTCGATAGCACCACCCGTGCCGACGGCAACGCCGCCCATGTCGCCACCAGTATCGCCGCCGCTTGGGATAACGGCAGATCCACGGGCACCTGAGGCATAACGAGCCATTGCGCCACGCATTTTGCTGGCCGGAATAATGTACTCGGCTTCACCCGCTTCACCAATTACGGCACGAGTTGGACCTGTAACGAAACCACCCTCAGCAAACAGTTGAGCACCACCAAAGGCCGCAGGATTAAACGACGGCCCACCGGCACCAAATGCCTGAGCACCGGAAACAGGTCCAGCACCGCTGAACAAACCACCGCCACCGCCAATGCCCAAGGCTTTCATGATGGTGCCATAAATAATCATTGTTATTTGCTGCGTAATAATTTGAGCCGCCATGTCTAGGAAGTGATCCGCAATGCTTTGCATCAAATTTGCGAACGCTTGCTCAGCACTTGTTGCACTAGAAATCAAATCCCTAAACGCGGTCCCGAAGGCATTGCCCATTGCTTCGGCGCCAACCTTGACCTGATTTTCGGCTTTAACCAATTCATCCAACTTCTGCTTCATTTTTTCGGCTTCCGATGCCTGCACACTGGGGTCCAAATTTATATCTGTGCGGAATGCACCCTGTCCACCGCCAAATTGCTTGGCCTGCAAG
>Ga0129336_10002331_pt1 | contig 11732 bp, 13 predicted proteins | sample CPB6_02_DNA_FD_96878 | JGI IMG/M metagenome (GOLD analysis project Ga0129336, IMG submission 96878) | Freshwater to marine salinity gradient microbial communities from Chesapeake Bay, USA - CPBay_Sum_0.6_0.2_DNA | ecosystem: Environmental > Aquatic > Marine > Coastal | place: USA: Chesapeake...
GCGGTTAGCCTCGACATGATTGACGATTTCGTCATTCTTGGCGAGTACATCCTTGAGGGCACCCTTAAGTTCCTTAAGACGGCTGTTTGTTGCCATGATATAGATACTCCTTTTAGAGTGTTTGTATTTTTAGGATACAAGGTAAGCACCTCGTTGTAACAGAGTATGCTAGAACATTGGCCGGTTGTCAAGCAGGCAGACTAAGGATTTTCATCCTCGTCATCATCTCTTAAAAACTCCTGAAAGAAATCGTCAATCATTGACATTGGTGGAGCAATAAGGGTCTCCCCCTTAAATGTTACTTTTGGTTCAGGGAGTGTTACTTTTAGCGCAGAAATAACTTTTTCCAACACCGCAGAAGCAATAAATGGTGGGATAGAACCCAAATCTACATGAATTGGTTCGCTGAGGTCATCCGTGGAAACAGAAATGGTAATAACAGGAAAACTGATGTCTCCATCATCTTGAAATTGGGCTATGTTTTGCATTTCTACAACCCTCTACTCAGGATGTATATTCAGTCCCTCTAAATATACCCCTACCGTTGTAAATCCACATTTGTTCATAGTTGAACCATTCTTCACCAACACCTTTAGGTTGATACTGAACAACAGCAAGACCTTGTTGCCAATTTTCTGCACCCTGCATTAAAGGTCGCCCAAATTCGTCTGCTCCTGATTTCGTTGAAGGCACAGCACCATCAATTCTGCAGAGACAACCTGGGCTTGCTGCCATAATTGTTCTCGGACCATTGTCTGAAATGCGAGTCCTATAAGCAACCTCAACGCGATGAATGTGCCCGTAAATAACAGACTTATGTGCATCGTTTAAATATTTTGTTGTCGTGGACCCATTAGACGTGACTCTGTCCCCATGGCGAATAATTAAATTTTCGTTTAGCGCTAAGAAAGACTCTGGATATCCAGACAAATATTCAATTCCAACTTCATCCATCCTGCAAAGATTTGGGACCGACAAAACCGGCCAATTTTCTCGCAATTCATCATCAAGTTTCCCACGCGTTAAACCAAATGCTGCTTCTGCATTTGACTGAATATAGCGGGCAAGTCTTGCTTCGTGATTACCTGCAATCCATGTTATTTTTGCTTTTGGTGCAACGCTCCTAACTTGTGCACACAAAAGTGTTGCTCTATCTATTGTTGCTTGTGTAAGTTGCTTAAATGTTGGCGCAGTTAAAAATTTGCCAAATTCTGCAAAATCTAAATTATCTCCAAGCATCACAACACGGTCTGGATTCATGTCTTCGATAAGTTTTAAAGCAAGAGATATTGCAGCCTCGTCATGTATTGGCTCCAATTCTGCATTCAACTCCAAAGATTTTTTGTAGTAGCCCATTTGCATATCTGGAAGAATTACTGCCGTCTCCCAGTCTTTGGCTTTTTTTGACTTTCCTTTGATTCGCGGAATGTTGTATTTTGGACCCTGTGTAACCACTGGCCATTCTGGGCCAACTTCCCATTTTGGACTCAAAACAATACTTGCGCCTTTAAGGTCATGAATTTGCGCTTCGCCTGCTTCGTCCTTGGTGACAGTTTGCCACCTACCAACCTTCATTGACTTTATAGAACCAATCTCATCAGGCTTGATGTTGTGTTCTTTCAGTAATTTAGCAACCGCTTCTATTTGAGATTTTTCTTTGACTTTTTCAAAATCTTCAGACATTCCCATAATTATTTTTTCTCCTCAATTGCTGAATTGGATTTAAGTTTTATGCCATTTGCTTGACGCCACTGATTTATCGCCCATAAACCACAATTAATTTTGTTATTTTTTAAAACGCGCTGAATAGACCTTGTTGGTATTGATTGGTCTAACAAGGCTTTTTTTAAACTTTCTGCGTCTTGTTTGCTTAAAGATTGAAGAACAACATCAACTTTAGACATTTGAGTTTGATTAGTATCTGATTTGCATTGTTCATATATGCCCATAGTCCCTCGCTGTTTTTATGCGTATGGACAAGCCTAGCACATGTTTGGTGCCTGATTGCGGGATTACACGACACCGATTGGGTGTCAAGCAAGTATTACTTGCTAATGTCTTTTAGGAGTTCGTGGAACTCTTTAAGGTCATCAAAAGTAATTGATGCTTTAGCCTCTTGAACTGGTTGCTCTTCTACGACTACTTCAATCGATTCTTCTTCTGCTTTTACTTCCTCGACGACAGTCTCTTCAGACTTAACCTCTTCAGCAATTTCTTCAGCGACAACTTCTTCTGTTAACTCAGCGACTACTTCTGACTTAACTTCCTCTACTACAACCTCTTCAATTGCAGCATCTTCAACTGATACTGTTTCGATTTGGTCAGTTGATTTCTCCTCAACATCGAACTGCGCAAGACGCTCAATAATTTCAGCATTAGCCTTAATGAGTTGCTCAACTTGTAGGCGGAACTCTTCATCAATTTTCTTCATCGCTGTCTCCTCATTTTCGTCTTCACTATCGTAGCCGTCTTCCGAGCCTACACCGGGCAAGGCTTCCTCTACCGTCAGGCCATCGCCTCGGGCTACTACCGTGACGTTGGTGGGGTGCCATTCGCCTGCTGATTTACCGGAAACATCGGCTCCGTCATAGTCTTCGGGCAATTCTTCCCCATCTTCTGGCTCATCAGGGTCTGCTTCTTCCATCATCCACACCCTAATAACGTAGGCAGGATTATCCTCAGAACCTTCAATTTCTAGGCCTTGAGGCTCGCCGCGGGCCATACCGTCGGTGACCACCTCAAGAATGTCTCCGTAATACTTTCCTTTGCTGGTATCCCAGGAAACAATTGAATCTTTTTCAAGCATGTCTCCAGCCTTCTCCATTACCACAAAAGTACGAAGTTTCATTTCTGAATATTCCAATTCAAACAATTCTCCGGTGCGTTCGCCGGATTCATCAATTTCCTCAACCAAGGCAATGTCGTCGTCGGCCTCTACGACTATTCCTTTGATTTCTTGGTCTTCTTCAAACCAGGAAACGCTACTTTCGACATCAATAATATTATCGAGGTCTTCCAGACCTTTGACTGTTAAATCAAGTGTTTCTGATAACGGAGCATTAATTAAACCTTTAAACATCATAATTGCATCCACATCTTCGTCAGATTTTAGTTCTGGGGCTTCTCGGTCAGCATCTTTATAGTGAGCAGCGATGTGGCGGTAGACGCCCTGTCGGGCTGCGCCACGAAGTACCGTGCCTTGACGACCACCATTTAATACTGCAACTGAATTAGCCAAAGCCCGGCCAGACGCGGCACCTGCTGAACCATTGCTGCCCACAAAATGATGAACAAATGAATAGTGGGTTTTGTGAGTTCCTTTTGTATTTGGCAACTGAAAAGCAAAAATATCGTTGTAATATTCAGGGGTTGCTGGTGAGCGCATTTTTCTAAATTGAGCAGTTCTGTCCCAGGCTGAAGTTGAATCTACGGATGTTGAATGAGTGGGAATAACACGACCATTTGGTCCTGCTTCTTTTAATTCCATCTCTTGATTATCACTCATCTATGTCTGCTTTCGTCAAAGGCTCAGTAATGTAACCAGCCTTAATCATCAGATTATCTAGTTCTTCGTCTGACTTCAGAGAAGGTGGGGTCGTTCCTCCATCTCTGTAGTGTCGCGCAAGATGATTATAAACTGCTTTACGGTCTGCCCCGCGCAAAACAGTACCACCTCGTGCTCCATTTAGTACGGACATCTGAACTCGTAATTCTGACATTGCCGCAGCACCAGGTCGCCCATCTTCCGAGATGTGATGATGAATAAATGTGTAATGGGTTTTGCGTGTCCCATCTGTTTTTGGTAATTGATATGCAAAAATCTTTCGATAATAGTTTGGAGTCTCTGGGGAACGCACAGCAAGAATTGCGCTGCGATTAATAGGAGTATCGTCTCGTACTGCTGAAGAATGTGAGCGGATTGGGCCACCATCTGCTTTAGATTCAATGGCACCCCAATCAATTCCTTCTTCGCTTTGCTCAAACGATTTCATTCCACTCCATTGGACTACTCCGTCCGGAATTACGGCAAAACGACATTTACCGTTGTCATTTACCTCTTGCTTAATAATTGAACATACTCCATCACCTTGGTATAAGGTGCAATTCGCACATTTGACCCCAATGCTCTTTTCGTCGTTCTCGGCAGGACTTTCATATCCAGCCCAAATCCCGGAACCATCTTCGTCAAATTTCCCATGCTCTTCTGCGATTCGCACAAGGGCGTCATGGAGTGCTTGTTCATCTGCCGTAAGATTTGGATGCATTCTTCCATGGTCTTGCATTTTTGATTCAGCCTGAACATCATTGGATTTTTGAGTCTCTGCAGCATAAAGAGCGGACATGTGGCGTCGTGCTTCTCCGAGAGTCTCATGGCAACCGCCAGGAACTGGCGAGTTTTCGCCCTCCTTGACAACTGCGTATCCGCTACAGCCTTCCATATTTCTTGAAATGCGATATGGCTTACCTTCGTCGGTGCGACGACGTCGTCGCGGACGACGTGGTGGGTTTAAGCCTTGTGGTGTTCCGAAAGAACCTGGCTGACCTTCTGGCATATCAGTGTAAATATCTTTACCACGAGTACTTAAGGGATGAGCAGATGGAAGCAGGTCTGTGTCATACGGCTTGCGACGGAATCTGCCGGTTCGCAAAGCATACAAAAGACCATTGACGCGAGCCATTGCCCACTGTTCTGCTGATGAAACTGTTGGGCGAACAGATGAAGGATTTGTGCGATATGCACCGATACCTCGACGGTAAGAAGCAGCAAGCATTGAATACGTTGCGCGCTTACCAGGACTATCTCCATATTTTTCGTTATGGTCCGAAACTTTTTGACGAAGTGTTTTTTCTACAGAAGCCGAAACTGCAGGCGCTTTTGTTTCCAAATCTTCTTCAAATTCTTTTTCATCACGACGATTCATCGCTTCAACAAGTTTCATCGACCAAGTTTTACCTGCGTCTCCACCCCACCATTTCCATGCAATAAGACCGGCACCTGGGTACCCATCTGCGCCCGGACGACTGTTGGATGGAGTGCGAAGGTCGACCTCATGGCGTGGGAAGTAACGAGCAATATGGCGAACTTTTTCAGGACCAGCAACGCTGTTGTTGATGAGATAACGGGCTGTATTCTTGCCAACCGCAGTGCCGCCGCGATTGTATTCTTTTGACCAATCAAGACCAATTTGTGCTTGCTTCTTTACTCCAGAAGGGATGCGGAAGTCAAGGTCATCATACTTTCCAGCCTTTTCTTCGTATTCTGCGTATTCTTTTTCGTCTTCGCGGAAGTCTTCAATGACGCGCAGTTTTGAAACATTCTTGATAACACGACGGTCTGTTCGCTCATGTGAACCATCATCCATGCGAGCATAAACACGAACTGTTGCAACTGGGTCATCGCTTGTGGCTTCAAGCGTTTCAGAAGTGTTTGGAAGGCGCACTTCGCCGGAACGAGTAACTTTTTCCACGATTCCATGTGCCGATTCCGTCTGGTCTGGAGGCTTTGGTACCGCAAACGAAACCGGTGTACCTACCATCACATCTTCTGGAGAAGCCTTTTCTTCATTAATACTTAAATCATCTTTGACGCTAAGGGTACGAGTGCTTGGTGCGGCACCAAAAATTACCGGTGAATATTCATAAAGTTCGAGAGCCTTGATAAATCGGACACCAGTTTTTTCGTCTGTGGTGGACTTTCCTTCTGGGACTGAATAACCGATAGACCATTCTTGTTCTTCTACAAAAAACTGGACATCATAAAACGCGTCTCGACCGCGGCTTGTATTCAAGTTAAATTGCATCTTGACAAGAAGCGCCCCGGCATTCTGTTGTCTCAAATCTTCTGGTAAACGAGAATCACCAGGCATCAACTCTTCAACTTTTAAAGTTTTTGCTACTGGAATATTTGTGTCGTGAGACCAAACACCTTTTGGATTTCTTTTTCTAAGAGTGTTTTTATATGCGCCGGGTTCAATGACATCATTTACCGAGTCAACAACGTTGGTTACAGAAACAATTGCTTCAACAATTCCGTCTGCGCTACTAATAGGATTAACCATTGAAACAGGAACATTTTTACGGTCCATCTGACCTCCTAGGCGTAACTCTACTCTGCGCGAGCGTTCAGATTAACTAAACTTAGCGTATAGGCTAAGCAAACGACAGAGTGCATCGACAGTTGATGACCGAAGTGCCATCTCCTACAAAATCTCCTGGGAACCTAACGCTTTTACCAGAAACATTAAAGGTTTCATTTATCCCCACGGTTGAGTTTGCGACGTGTTGATGCTCTTCGCGACCGCTTTGAGAATCAAGGTTTATCCATGTTTTTTGCGTGTATCCAAGTTGAAGTGCCGCCCAAAGTAGCCCTGCGTTAAAAGCCCCAGATACTTCTGTTCTAACAATTGTTTTAATACGTTTTGCAAAAGAATCTGCAATCCAACCGCTAAGTACAGCCACAAATGCGCTGTGTGGACGCCCAGCAAAAGAATCAAGCATTTTCTGCATATTCATTGATGTTGTAGCGTTAACTAAAAGCAAATTAGAAATCCGGTCTTCAATCAACTCTTGAACGGCTTTACCTTGCATATCTAGTCTGTCAAAACCGTCACCTGCTATATCAATAGCGCCATCCAAGAAAACAGCAGAAATCCATGTCTTGCCGTCACTATCTAATTGCTTGTTCCAGACATCAATATCGAAAAAATCGCTTACTGCAATTTTTTCGCCAGCATCCCATCTTTCTTTAAGTTTTTTAGAACTTGCTTTTTCTATAACAACCCTTTGTTGACGCTTAAAGAATGAAGCAATTTGCAGCGTAACGCTTGCTTCAAGTCTGTCCAGTTGCCTGGTTCGTTTTTGAGTTGTGCTTTCCGTTTTAACGTTGTCGCCCATTGGGTGAGATAGCGGAGAAAGTGCTGGCTCGTAAACAGGTCTCGGTGATGGATTTTCTGTATTGTCCGTTGTAACCCTTGGAGAGGTAGGAACGTTACCTACAGAAGGCATTGCTTCGTCTGGTGCATCGTTTGGTCTTCGACCTGGGCGCTGATTTGGGTTTACTCTATTGCCGTCTTGGAGGCCACCGCCATCAGTTGACATAACAACTGGGGACAGGTTTGTCGGAACAAGAAGTTCATCTATTCCTACACCCTCCCTACCGGTTAGTTCGCGGTATTCATCAATACTGATTGCGCCTTGTTTCAATTCTTCAAGATGGAATTTTGCGCGTTCTCTATCGTCGCGACTGAGGATAGCGACAGATGAAAGGTCGTAAGAAAAAAACGTAGTTAGGTCATCATCAAGAATGTCAAATGCGCGTTCAAGAAGAGTCAGGTGAGGAAGCATAGTTTCTCTCCAGAAGACCTCTAATTCAACATCGGCATTTGCAAAACTTCTTCCAGAGGCATTACCTATAACTGATTCCGGGACACCAAATGCTAAAAGGATTTCTTCTTTATTCTGCGCTCTCGCTTCTGTATATTGTGCATCGCGTTGATTGACCCCAGTATCAATAAAACTTGCGTCTTCCGCCGACAAAACAGTGATGCGGCCAGCGCCACCAATATTTGAACCAGTAGTACCCCTAAAACGACGAGCAATTTCCTCGCTTTGCTCTTCTTCCATATCGCCCTTAATTACCAACATTCCACCAGGGCGACCGTCGTTAATAACAAAGTTGCGATTATAAACACGCGAATAATAATCAAATTCAATTGCTAAACCAGCAGATTCAAGTGGTGTTTGACCTTTGTATGGGTCAATAGGGTGCGGTACACGAATCCACATCATATTTTGTGGTTCAACTATTTTCTTTGGTGTATTTGGGTATTCAACCGAATAGCCAGAAACAAATTTTTCCGCATCCGGTATCGGGAACACATACTGCGGTTGATGTAAGAACAGTGAAGAAACATCGCCGAGTCTATTTCTTGTTATCTCAATATAGGCACCTTTTTTAGAAAGAAGTACCTGAGAAGAAAGCATGTGCCTAAAAGTAAAAGCATCAGTGTTTTGATTTGGTCTGCGATTTAGCAAATCTAATACTGGGTCATCCCATTGAAGTTCACCGATTCGCCAGTCGCCAACCCTTTGTCCAATTGGGAGAGACGCTGCGTTGGACGCAATTGCATAAACTGCTTTATAAACCCAAACAACTCTGTCAAGAGCCTGGTTAATTCCTCGCTCTACATCCCAACCATCTTTGTATGGCTCTCCGGGACGACTGTAGCCGGTTGTTGCGTATCGCTTCTTTTCATTCATCCCCGCAAAACCGTCGGCGGTTGCTCTTGTAAAAGTTTTATAAAATGCCATTTTTATTCACCAGCCTCATAGCCAAGCAAAATTGCAAAAGCCACAGAAAGAGCACCAATAGCAAAATAACCAAGTGCTGGGTCTACCAAAAATCCAGAAGTCGATACACATACACCACCAGCAGATAATGCCGAAAGAGAAACTCTTTCTCTCCGAGTTGCCACCAAAAATTTGCCCACAAAATAAGTGCCTATGGCGAGTATGGTGGCAAGAACTCCTCCTAAAACCATGTTTATTCCTTTACAACGCAGAGAGTGATAAGTCGGCCATATTTACAAAACTACCCCAATGATAGTGCTGACACCAGTAAAGGTGTTCGCACCATCATTGGGGAGCGATATGTGCCTAGAAGGACTCTTCGTCCCAATTGGTCGTGTTTTTGGCAGCCTGTTTTTGCTGCTGTGCTTGCTGTCCAGTTTTATTGATGCCAGTAACTTGCGCTTTACGCAAAGAAACACCAATATCATCTGCGACCAAAACAACCTTGGATTGTTTTTGTCCTTCTTTATTCTCCCAGGTTTGCTGCTCCAAACGACCAGAAACAAGAACTCGTGAACCCTTAGAAAGACTGGCTGCGACATTGTCGGCCAATTCACCCCAAGCATTTACGTCAAAGAAAGAAGTTTCTTCTTCCCATTCGTCTTGCTTATTCTTCCAGCGTCGGTTGACCGCAACGCCAACCTTGAGGACACTGCTCCCCGTTTTTGTGGTTTTAATTTCGGGCTCTGCAGTGAGATTCCCGACCACCGTTACTTGTGCTGTCATATATTCTCCTATGTACCTGATGTTTATTGCTTGGTGGCATCCAGTTCAAGCATGAACCAATCGTTTAGCCACATAATTGCAATTACGGAGTACCCGCAAATGTCAAGCCATGTGTCATTCAGTGGTTCAAACAAGACCGGACCATCGTGCTTTTGAATGTTCTTCAATCTTTCCAATTTGTCATTAAGACGAATTGCAAGACCAGGCACCCCAAAGCGTGAGATGTTGCCATGTCCATACATGCGCTGCTTACCGATAACGGTTCTTAGCACATGCATTCCCGCCTCTTCGACGGAAACCTTTGTTTCGTTTGCGTACCCAACAAGACCACTCCATGCAATTGCCGTCCACATGGAATCAAGACTTTGTTCATCTTGAGGGACTTCAGACTTAAATACAGTATCTACAATTTTTTCAAAAGTTTCAAGAATGAAACCTTGTCGTTCTTCGGTTGGATTTGGTCCAACAGCAAAAGAATTTGCGTTCAATATCATTTCTGAAACAACAATTTCAGATGCTTCATTCCATGTTGTTGGGGTGATTTTAGTGATTATCATTATTGCCTTTCGTAACTGACAGGTGCCAGCATTACTGTTTTTGATTGTCTTGCTTCCCATTCAAAAGTTCTGCGTAAAGCCAAAAAAGTTTCAAAGACATCATCGTCAATTCTTAACGGAAAGAACCCCCACTTATCTGGCCTCAACCAGAGTGCAGCACCGCTTTCAATTTTTGGAATTTCAAGTTCAGTGTCGCCGTCAAACATTACATCGGCCTTTGCATAGGCGGCAAGTTGAAGCGCAACTTTTGCGCTAATTCCAGAACGCGTCGTCTTGAAATCTACAATTGTTGTTTTGTTGCGAATTTTTGCGATTGCATCGAAAGACCCTGCATATAAATGAGTAATTGAAAAAACAGATTTTTCAACATGTAGCCACTCTGGCTCAAACTCTAAGCAGAACTCATCAAAATGTTTTATGTATGGTTCAAGGTCTGAATCGTATTCAGACCCCGGATTTGCTATGCGTTCTTCAATTGCCTTATGTACCCTGTCTCCAATGTCTGCTGCTTTTTCTAATTCTCTTTCAGGGGCAGCCTTTAACCAAAGTTTTGCTTTTTCCTGTTTGTTGGCAAGGATTAATTCGTTGACGTATTGAATATTGTCTACTGCTGCATTCTCCGTAACTTTACTGTTCCATGCTTTTAAGAATGGGGCTGGGAGCATGTCAATTATTGAAGTAACTGAAGGCGCCGACAAATTATTAATATTTGGATGTTTGTAGTGACGATATCCGTTAACAGTAAGTGTCTTAATCTTTGGGTTTGTCATTAGTTCTATGTGCCTGTTCTTCGGAATACTTTTTATAGTTATCCCAATTGTCCGTGTACCTATATGTTGCTTCCATAACTCTATCAGGACTTTGTCTTTCGTACAACTCCAAACCCATACCTAAAACAAGGTATTTTGGGCTCGGGAAGACAATGCCAAACTTTTTACCGTCGTAACTTCCGCCAACCAGGTCTATTTCACATTTAAATTCAGATTGAACTTTTTTTAATTTGGTCACTTATTGTTAACCGCTTTTAACATTTGCTCAAACTTGGATTTTAGGTCTTGAACTCTGTTTGAATATTCTGTTACAAATTCTTTATCAAGAATAATTGAGTCTGTATCGTCATCCATCGTCATCATCTCTTTAATTACTTCAAGAGATTGAATATTGTTGTAAATTTCTTTAATGTATATATTTAATTGCTTGGCAAGTTCATCAACTTGTTCGCGCTTGATATTGGCTGTCGGACGCTGAACAGTAATTGCTGCATCTCTGCCGCCAAGTTGACTTCCAAAAATTTGAAATGATTCATTTGGGTTGCCTAAGTTTATTCCAGCAATTTTAGACATTGTTTCTCCTAGTTGTCGTACTTTTCATTATACATCATATCCATAACTTGCCCAGGCTCAATAAGAAAGCCTTTTGCTGGGTTATCACTGCTCTTTGCAAAAGTCACTTTTGTCTTATCGTTGAATATATTGCGGTTTGACCTTAGGTATTTTTTTAATCTCTCCACCGATACGACAACCATTGAATGCTCAATTGAATAAACGTAAATCCACCACTGTGCTGTCGTTACGTTAATGCCACTTAATTTCCAAATTCGAGCGCCATTATCGTCAACAGCGTTTTGTGGATTCTGATTTGTTTCAACCACCATCCTCCCGTTTCTATAGCGGTCGGTTTTTATTTCGGCTGAACCCTGTATGACTGAATGATAAAATTGCTTAATAAAATCTTCGCCCAAATGGCCAAAAGCGAGGTCGGACGCAAAGTCAAATGACTTTTTATCAATGTCAAATTCTTTTCTATAGACCATCGGATTTGATTTTGTAATTATGTTGAGTTTCTAAAAATTTTTCTATATCGACGCTAATACGTGGTTTTATTTCGCCTTGCGTAATAACTATACATGAAGCAAAGTCATCAGCAAGTTCTTTCCATTGATTAATTTCCGCAACCGCCATCTCAAGAAGGGTTGCGGGGACTTCAACATTATCACTTAATTTAATTTTATCTTTGAAATCTAAAATTGTTTTAATTGTGTGGTTAAAATTCATACAGTCATCATAGTCGCAGAAACACAAATTAGACGATTTTCTTGCA
>Ga0129336_10002333_pt1 | contig 11728 bp, 20 predicted proteins | sample CPB6_02_DNA_FD_96878 | JGI IMG/M metagenome (GOLD analysis project Ga0129336, IMG submission 96878) | Freshwater to marine salinity gradient microbial communities from Chesapeake Bay, USA - CPBay_Sum_0.6_0.2_DNA | ecosystem: Environmental > Aquatic > Marine > Coastal | place: USA: Chesapeake...
GGTCTTTGTTCTGGTGGAGCATTAAAAACATTGATGCCGGGTTTTATTAAAATCCATTCCCATGTTCCCGATTCATCGCTTTCTGTCCATTCATAAACTCTGCCATCCGGTCCAATGTAATACACAACTCCGGGGGGAGGTGGGCTTGTGAATGGTTTTGGATGCGTCATGATTCCTTTGCAGCTACCATTGCCGGGGCACAGTTCCCTGTAAGAATCATACATTCTTTGTCTCTTTTGCCACTCTTCAAAATCTTTTGCAAATTGTTTTTGCCCTTCCTTGCCTTGATATTTTGGATCATTTCTGTCAGGTCTTGGGCCGGGTGGCATCCAAGGTTGATGTTCGTGTCTAACATCGCCAGGATTTGGCTCATAAAAATCATCTACTCCGGGTGGGTATAAAACATTGAACACTTCCGGTGGAGTGTTGGGTGGAGCTTCCATTTCGATTAAAAATTGCTTAAACCTTTTCATGAAGATATTTATCCTTGACATATGCTATACACAGGCTATACTATGTGCATGAACAAGACAATTGCTACCAAATGGGTCAAGGCTCTTCGCTCTGGCAAGTACAAGCAGGGCGAGGCATATCTCTGCCAGATCACCAGCAAGGGCAAGAGGCATTGCTGCTTGGGCGTTCTGACCGAGATGTATCAGGCCGAGCAGAAGGCCAAGAAGAAGAAGGTTCTTCCCGCCAAAGTTGGCAAAATATATCATGATGCCCCCTTCGATGTCGTGAAGTATGGGAGTGGCGAGTGTGCTGCTGAGGAACTTCCCGTTGCCGTCAAGCGTTGGGCTGGCATGGAGGGCAGGCTTGGAGAGTTTGATGTTGAGAGTGATGGCTACTTCGGAAGCCTGTCGCACATGAACGATGACGGCTGCTCGTTCAAAAAGATTGCCAACTTCATCGAAAAAAATTACGAGAATCTTTGATGCCCGAGTACCAGCCAATAGATTACCGTCTACGCTGCCATACCAAGCGCACCGATCTCCCTTCGGATGTTTTGCGGGACATTGGTGAGGCGTATGCGGAGATTGAACGGCTACACAGTGAACTTGAGGACGCAAAGATTCAGCTTGCAAACATGGAAGATGATTACTTCCGAATCAGGAGGCACGATGAGTAAGAAAATGACCAAAGAGCGTTGGAACTACCTCATGCAGCCATTTATTGGTGATGAGGATGTCATGCTCACCGCAGAGGAATTGAACGAGGGATGGCATTGGTGCGAGGAGTGGGACGGCCTGCTCATCCATGTGGATGATGATGAGTTTGTCTCATGCACCTGTGGCTTCATGGAGAAGTTCCGTACACCGGAACGCATCAAGGCAATGCAGGACAAGATTGCCAAGTGGAAAGAACCGCAGGACGCAATGCAGCGACTTGCTGACTTGGACGAAGAACTGGGACTAAACTAAAAGGAAAACAAATGAGTATTGTTCAATCTACATTGTACGGACAGGGACAGAAGGTTTCGGAGTCTACTTATCAGGGTTCCACTTATCTTGAGGCAACCTATACGGAACGTATTAGTTTTGATGCAAATTTTGACATCACTACTGCTACCAACTCTTCGTTGTACCGACCGACTGTAAGCAATTATCCCGAAGGTGACAAACCTTTCTTCATGGGATCGTTTGATGGGTTTTGGGTACACAAAATTTATAACAACGGCCATCTTGTGCTGACGGTGCAGGGAGTCGATCAGGACATGTTTATTCCTGTCCAGCACGACCGTGTGGAGAGCGTTACCATGAATATGGTTCCCAACGAGACTATCCCTTGCCCGGACTGCCCCGTTAGACCTCCGGTTCCTGCTCCTGGTGTGAGCGCAGTTCTCGGTGTTGCTGCCCTTTTTGCCATGGGTCGCAAAAGATTCAATAAATATTAAGATGTATAACCAGGGAGTACCATTTACCGTACCGCTTTGGGCATTTGTGTGTGTGGTATTTCTTCCAGTTTTTGGAGCAATTATTGCTGAAATTTTGATATGGTTTAAAAATAAAGATCCATATCGGTAACGGGCATTAGCTCAGCTTGGCTAGAGCGCTTGCTTTGGGAGCAAGAAGTCGTTGGTTCAAATCCAGCATGCCCGACTAAATAGTAAGATGAACAATAGTAATAAAAATTACAATTTTCAATACTCTGACGGTAGAATCATCAGTAACAATCAGATGTTTTACGGTGGATTTCCACAAATTTTAAAAGATGAAAAAATTACTAATGATACTCCAAAATTGTCAGAATCAGTTGAAAAACAAAACATAGAAATATCTAACCAAATAATAGAAAACTTTTTAAAATCAAAAGGTTATGATAATATTTATGGTGCAGGTGCTGTTGGAATAAAAACAGAAAACATAGATGGTGAAAGAACATCAGTTTTAAAATCAGTAAACGATATTATTTTTAAAGGTGATGGGGTAACTATAACCAGAGAAGGTAAAAATATTGAAGTCAACATTCCGGGTGCAAGCGTCGTTGCGGGTGATCCCACAATTGATTTTGCAAGAGAGTCTACAGTCGTAGAACTTTATTCTCAACTACAAACAATTTATTCTCTTGTTCAAAATATTGCAGCATTGAGTTTTGTAGAAAATTATCCAAACGGTATCGGTGGTGCAACTGGTACATGGCAAGCTTATTGAATTATGCATTATCCGAACTATAATAGAAATATTCATGACATATATCTATATGGTCCGGGCAATACTGGTTATCCAATAGGGATAAATCCAAATTCTTTAATTGCTGGTGCAAGTGCAGATTTTGCTTCTGTACAAATTAGACAAAGACAATTTAATACCACTCTTGAAAATTATAAAGGTACTATAAATTTACCACCCGGTGCAACAGAAGGGGTTTATCCAAATTACTATAATGCAAACACGCCCATGTGTGTTGCTATTTCTGAAAAATTAATATCATTAGTATCTCACTATACTGCAAATAAACCTAGTGATTCTGGACCATATGGCGTTGTAGGTAATCCGGGTGTATTTAATAAGTATACAGGAACCACCACTGCTTACGAATTAACAACTTTAAATTTATGGAATAATACTTTATCTGGTATATGTTCTTACGGTCCTTTTAGTGGATTTTATAATTTTCTTCCACAAAATTTACTTCCAGCAGGATATTCATTTAGCACTCCTTTTTACTTTACTGGTTCTCCAGAAATATCTGGGTTTGCAAATGGCGTAACACAGTATCTTATAACAAATTATGATAATGCTTTTTCACAATTATTAAATAATAATCAGAACATATCAGTAGAACCAATTAAAATAATATCCCCATATGAAGTTTTAACAGATGAACAAAAAGAAAATTTAGACTCTTTTTGTATAACATTTTTTTCATCAAACGCTGTATCCAGTAATAATGCAAGATATATTCGCTACTTGCTACCAATAACAAATGTTTTTATGTGGGATGGTAATGACAAAATAATTCCCGCCGATTATTTGGTAATTGATTTTAATTATCTGCAAAGTCAATTATATTATGACTCTTATTTAAATAGTAATAATTTTTACTACGGAAGTAATTACTATGTTTTGTTTGATGATCCAAATTGCGGTTATGGTGCTGGTGATTCATCTTCACAAATTGTTTATTTAAATAATAATAAATTATATTTTATCGGAGCTGTACATTCCGCATCTAGCAACAACAACTGGTCAAAAACAAAAATACCAACAACAAATACACCAAAAATACAATTTCAATTTGCTCCGTATCAAGTTACTACATTTCCAAACTTACAAGGATTGTCCGAATTAAATTTAGACAGAAATCATTATTCAACAACTTTAAACAGCGGCCCCACTTTAGCCACTAAAATAGATTTTACAAGAGCTAGTAATAAAATGGCTGATATAATAGAGCAATTAAATGTCTTATATGCCAATTTAACTTAAGGATTTTTATGACTTATACCCCAACACAAATTTATGGTCCAATTATTTTAAAAGTTAATTCAAATTATAGTTCAGCAAATTTTCCTGGATTTACTTATGACTCAAGTATGGGATTTGTTCCAGCCAATCCTTTAAATGCATCAGCTGAACCAAATGAGTTGATAGCTAGGTCATACCAAGGATCTAATACAACTGGAATAACTTCTGATTATGTTAGCCAATTATTTTTTAGAAATCAAGTTTATCAATTTCCTTATATGCCATTATTTTCTTCTTTTATTCCAGACTATTACATAACAGTAGGTAAAGAAATTGGTTTAAACATGAAGGAAGCCAGCGGGAGCGTATCTTTGCCAGGTGGCCCCGGTTCTCCAAATGACAGATACGAAGTAATGGCATTTAATTATTCAACAGACGTATTCTTAAAAGATGGTGGCGGCACTGGAATAGCAATAACAGGCATGACTTATTCTCACTCTATATATCCAGGAAATACAACAATAAATGCAAGTCAAATATTTTACCGTAAATTGGGTAGATTGAGTACTTAATTGTATTAATAAATTTGACTTATTCAAATAGTGGTATATAATATTACCATGAAAACAATACTTAATAAACTTGCAATGCCTTTTGCCGTACTTCTTACTGTAAATGCCATCGGTCTTGTTTACAATAAAAACTTTGAAGGTGCTGTAATTGGAAGTATTATTGGAATGATTGTAGGATTTCTTGCCACAGAAATTCGTGCAAAGTTTGATTAATATAAGGCCCTTTCGTCTAGTTGGTCCAGGACACGGCCCTTTCAAGGCCATAACATGGGTTCGAATCCCGTAAGGGTCATTTATGAATAAAAAACAAGAAAAACTATTTTGGTGGTGTGCTACGCTTGGTTCTTATGCAATATCCTTATTGGTTGTTTATTCTATACTTACCGATCCACATGCAACTAAATTTGCACTATTGCATACAATAGGTATGTCATTAATTTGTTATTTTACAACTTCCTGTTTAATTTCTGTATATGATTATGAATGGGAAGCAAACAAAAACAATAAATCTTTTAGAAAAGACCCTCACCGTGGAAACAAATGATATTGAATATAGGTTAAGAGAACTCGCAACAAAATGGAAACATGCAAATATAGATGTTCATGACGTTTGTAGAGATGCGGCTGAAGAAGTTAGAATTCTTAGACTTAAACTTGCGCATATTGAAGAACTTTCTAAACCTAAATTTTACCCCTATTCTGAACTTGGATGGGGAAAAGGAAAAGACGAATGAATGACCAACGGAATATTATTGATCACTATAAATACTGGAACGATGATGCCATACGTGCAGATCTTGATGTCAAGCGCCACAACTACTCAGTTGTCTGCTGCAATATCGGTAATGATTTTAACATTGCAACGGTTATACGAAATGCTAATGCGTTTCTTGCAAAAGAAGTAATCATCTATGGTCACAAAAAATACGACCGCAGAGGAACTGTGGGAACGCATCACTACACTAATTTTCATCATGTGCGCGATATTGATTCTCTGTCCAATTTTTTTGTCAATCTCGCTCATGAACATGTTGTCGGAGGACAAAGATTCAGAATTATTGGAGTAGACAACATTCCAGAATCAAAAGATGTGAATCAATATGATTTTGATCCAGGAACACATTATGTAATGGTTTTTGGTCAGGAACAAATCGGCATTCCTTCCGATGTTCTAAGTATGTGTGATGATGTTCTTTATATTCCTCAATATGGTTCCGTTAGAAGCATCAATGTTGGAACCGCTTCTGGAATTATAATGAATAATTATTGTTCAAAGATTCACTCCTTCGTAGTGTAACGGTAGCACCAGAGACTTTGGATCTCTTTGTCTAGGTTCGAATCCTAGCGAAGGAAATAGGAGATTATTATGAAACCAGTCGGAAAATGGATTATTGCAAAAGCAAAAATTGGTGGTGAAAAAACAACTGATGCTGGTATTATTTACCAAGAAAAATCTAAGTCCAAAATTATCCCCGCCGAGGTTGTTGCTATAGGAAACAAACTTACCGAAGACATCAAAGTTGGCGATATAATTTGGTGGGATGTTAGTAAAATTAAAGATGGCTACGCCGGTAACCATGTAGTTCACCAAGACTGGGTTGAAATGATTGAACGTTAAAGACTAAGTTCTTCGTCAGCTCTACTTTGAAGATAATGATTCATTTTATCAAAGTAACCAGCGTTTCTCAGTTCTTTAAAGATAATGTTTCCTTCAGAAAATTCACCACCACTTTTTAGTGAAGTGGATCGCATTTCTCTAAATTTTTTCTTCAATTTATCAAAAGCATCATCTTCGGCATTTGAGTTTATCAACATATCAATTTGATCAGCATAGTCTTGAACCTTTTTCATGACATGTGGATCATCAAGATTTACTTCTTTTCTTTTTGGTTCTGCTAACCATTCGTTTTTTGTAAGACTGTAAACTCCTTGATCTTGAACAAATCCATCGTTCATATCTTGGGCATACAATTCCACATCATGACCATAAATTTTTATATCATGAGTCAAAGACCATATTTGTTTTTTATCTTTTAGATATTCATCGATATATTCTGGGCAATTTGGTATTACATCCACATCAATTAGTAGATGCAGATCTATGTCTGAGTTTGGTGTGTAGTTGAAGTTTGCATTACCTCCAACCAAAATCATATCTGCAATTGCTTGTTCTGGAATCTTGGCCCATTGTGCCCAAGCATTTCCTATTTGTATTAACTTTTCTCTCACTTCATTTTTAAGATCAAATCCAGACCACAAAGATGGATTGAGATCTTGGTGATATTGCAAGGAAGAAGCAATTGCTTCAGAAAAGAAAGAAGCGAAGTCCATAATTATTGACTCTTCGGTTCTTTCTTTTTTTGATATTTCTATTGCAGATAATTGTTTGACAGCTTTTTCTTTGGTAGAATGTTTTCCTAAAACTTTCTTGCCAGAAGAATCAAGAACATACCATTTGTTACCAACATGTTTCAACATTTTTGTTTAAATTATAAACGACCAATATCATGGCTATCAGCAATAGCATCCTCTACACCAAATTTTGGAAAATGCTTCAAGAAGAAATCATGTGCAGCTTTTCCTTCTTTGTAGACTGGGTGTTCTTCGCTATAGTTTTTTATTGGTCCTTGTGGATGACCTTTTATTGTTTCCAAGTGTTGTATTGCTTGCTTACGAATTTCTGGAGGAACACCTCTTTGACCATTTTGGCCAGCCATTTCTGGGTGCCCACCACCTTTTAATATTTTAAGCATTTCATCTACACCAACTGTAGATGGATCGTCTTCTCTGGCAATTCTTTCTTCGGAACTTGCTGGAATATCATATCTAGCTTCGTTTAGTTTACGAAGAGTTAGTGCAAGACGAGCACGTTTGCCCATCTTTCCACCTTTCTTTGCAGCTTTTTCTAATTTTGCTGCTGGGATATTTTTACCAGATTTTACTTTAAGAGATTGGCGGAGAGATCCTTCTTTTTTGATTGCTTTTTGGATCCACTTCTTTTCTTTCTTTTCAATTAGTATGGCTTCAATGAGTTCCAAATCCTCATCATCGAATACACTTTCCAATAACTCTTCTACCAATTCTACTTCATCAGAATCATAATATTCTTTGATTGATTTTTTAGACATAGCCTTTTTGATGGCTTTGTCTTTAGAACCAAAATATTCATCTTTAGCAGATTCAACTTTACCATCCCCATCATAATCTTTTTTTGCTTTCTTTCCTTCATTTAAAATTTGTGGAAAGCCGCCATAAAATATTTGATTGTCTCCAATGATTCTTCCGTCAGAATATTGTATTTTATAGTTTCTATTAATCATGATTTTCCTTTATATTCTCATTCCTTGTTGGAGTTTCATTTGTTGAATTTGTCGTTGAATTGCATTTTGGGCAGCTGTATTTATTGATTGCCAATCACCTTTTTCTGGCATTTCAATTTGTGCGGTATCGGGATCATCAGTATGTTGTTGCAACAATGCCACAATATCGGCACTATGTTCTTCAGATGGCTTGAATCCATGCAAAGACTGTGGTTTTAATTTTTCAAGAGCCTCTTCTTGTTCTCTTTTTCTTCTTTGTTTTGCGGTTTCTTTATGTTGATGTTGGGGCTCGTACATTTGGCTAGCATCAGCCGCACCCTGGTCTTCACCGGTATAATAGTCTGCCTCATTCAAAAATTGTTTAAATGTTAAAACTTTTTTATCCATTTTAATGTCTTAAATTATTTAGATTATTCTTGTAACTGTTATATTTTGTTGTATGATAATACAATGCCAAAAAATACTGATTTGGAAGAATTAATTTTTGAATTTGCAAATATTATGTATAAGTTGGGCAGACTTGAAACAGACGGAAAAAATACAACAAAAGAATATAATCAATATTGTAAAAAAAGAGAAGAACTCACCAAGGTTATTGGTGAGTTCTTAAAATCTCTTTAAAATTTATTTATTAGGTACCAAAACCACCACCACTAGTATTTGGTCTTCTTGGTGGTCTTCCTGTTCCCGATCCCGCTCGTCTTCCACCAGAAGCTCTAGCTGGACCCCGTACAAATGCTGGTGCTGTTTGAGGCATATATTGTGAAATATATGCATTTACTGCATCCATGTTGCCACTACCTAGAAGTTGTCCAAGATATGCACCATCAAATGGTGGAGTGTTTCCGCTTGCGGGACCATCTACTTCACCTTGACGAGCTCCTGATTGAACTCCTGGAGTTGGTGGAGCTTCGACTCTCATGTGAGGGAAACGTCTTAAGAACGCAGATTCACTACCCATATATGGGCCTGTGCGATATTGATACCATGCTCGCTCTGCTCCTCTTGGAGTATTGCTTGGTGGAGCTTCAAGTCTCATGTGAGGGAAACGTCTTAAGAACGCAGATTCACTACCCATATATGGGCCTGTGCGATATTGATACCATGCTCGCTCTGCTCCTCTTGGGTCGTTCTCGGCTTCTGCTGTTTCTTCAAACAACATATTGGCTCTATGATTTACACTTTCAGCCATTCCAGCAACTCTTGCGCGTCTACCACCACGGCTTCTCAAGTTTGCTGGACCAGCGTTATAAGATCCATTTGGTCCATATTGGCTAACGTATTGGTTGGCTGCGTCCATATTTCCGCTTCCAAGATATTGACCGAGTTGTTGGCCACTGAATGGACCGCCTGCAACTGATTGAGATCCTGGGCCACCGGCCATATCAGCAACTCCCATTGTTGGCATTCCTGGGCCAACGTCATTTAGAGTTGGCTTGCCAAATTGTGGTCCAAAACCACCACCAGCAGCAGCATCAGCTGGTCCAGCGTTTTGAATTCCCAAACTGGAAGTAATAGCAGCTAATGCGCTTGGGTTATTGCCATAGAATTGGGCGAGATAATTTCTTACAGCTTGCATGTTACCTGAAGCCAAGAGTTGGCCCAAGTAAGCTCCGCTGAATGTTTCTTCACCAACAGAGCCACCAACGGAAAATTGTGAATCAGCATCGGCTGGTCCAGCAACCCCCATACCACCAAAACCTGTTGCTCTCATTTTATTTTCAAGAAGATTTACTTTTTGTTGTAAAACTTCAGCTTTGTGACGATAGTGATTAGTTAAGTAATTCATGAATTATTTTTTCCTTTATATGGTAAAATTATTTAGATTATTTCTTTTCTCCACGAAATCCTTTAATTCTAAAAATTTGCCTTGAATGAGGATCATAGCCAAAATTTTGAACATCCATTGGTGTGCTAACTGGATTTACGGGAGACATGCCATCTGGCAAAGCAACATGATAATCTTTCATGGTTTGATTTAAATTTTGTGTAACATAGTTAGAAACAGCTCTGTTTATTTGCTGCCAAGTCATGCTTATTGCTTCACCGGGATTTTCTCCAGATTTCATTTTTTCTAATTCTTTTTGAACTTCAAATTTATCACTTTCTTTGTTTCCCGATAAATCCGAATAATTTTGTATAAATTGTTGCACATTTGGAACTAAAGAAGGATTTAGACCAAATCCCATCCCAAATCCTGGAGCCTTAGATGAATCGCCTTTTGCATTAGTTACAACTACAACACCGGCACCGGTTTTATTATTTGGAGATAAAAAAGAACCAACACCACCATACAGTTCTGTGTCTCCAACAACTATACCACCAATATCTACTACACTGACATCCTCTAAAAGTTCATCAAAAGTCTTTTTTGTTGTTCTTTTTTTCATTTTATTTCTTTTCATTGTATCTGCAAGTTGTTTTTTTATTTCTGTTTTAACTTTTTTAATTCCAAAAACAGATGCTTTTGTTCCAGCCCCAAAAGTATCCAAAACATCATATACATTTCCTTCATTGATTTCTTGCATTTTAAATATTTAGGTGTATTATTGTTTGCGCGGCTGTAGTATAATGGCCATTACTCTAGCCTTCCAAGCTTGATATGAGAGTTCGATTCTCTCCAGCCGCATTATGCCAAGAATACGCAAAACTTCGACACAGCCCAAAAGAAAGCCAAAAAAGGCTATTATCATCCCTAAAAAAATTTATCCAGAATTTATTGAAAATTTTAGAAAAAAAGTCGAGTCTAAAACAAAATTTAAAGTTATTGTAGATGAATTTAATGAAGGTTGTGGATATCAAGTTGGAGTTTTAAAACAAATGCCATCCGGGGTATTTCACTGTATTTGGGCAGCGAGTTATGCCAAAACTCCAGAAGAATTAAATCGTTTTTGGTTGGTAGATAATTCTAAATATTTGTAACATGTACGACAAATATTCAAAAGCAAATCCAATAACATCCAATACTCAACTTCCAAAAGGAAGCAAAGGTTTGTTAGTCAGTAATAGCTCTGCAACTCCAACGGGGTTGACTATGTACCTTTATCAGGTTAGTGGTGGCACTTTTCAAACTACTTTAAGCTTTGCAGGTGGAACGACCGTTCTACCGGTAGAAGTTCATTCTATTCCCGGTGCATTTGGCGGTCTAACTGCTTTTTATCTAGTTTAAAAATTTATAATTCTTCGAATCTTATCATTAACAGATTCGTACATTCTTTCGCCTTCTCGCCCAGTATAATCACTCAAATGGCGAGCTTCTTCTCTTTCTTCCCAATCTTCCTCTTCTTGTGAAAGAAGATTTTCAGTTTCCGCGCGAGCTTCCGCTGCAGCTGGATATGAAGGTAAGCGAGTTAGTTCGGGATCCTCTAAAAATCCATCTTGAGCATCATCTTCAACAGATTGGGCCGAGCCCATTGGTTTTGAATCAATCGGTCCCAAAGATCTGTGCTGCATTGCAGCTCTTTCCGCGTCTTTTAATTGTTTTAGGTGGATGTAAGCACCAGCATCACCCCCAGCATTTGCTATTGATTGTGCTGTAGTTTTCCCAATGCTTTGTTCTGTAAGTAATTTTTGTGCTCTAAATTGATTAGCTGAGGCAACTGAATTTAAAGAGTGAACCCAATGATAATATCCTTTGTTCTTCATATGAATATTTAGTTGACACAGTTTTTTTGTGTATTATAATACAACCATGGATTATGGTTCACATGGTGCAGGAAAAGGAAGTTCTCCCCGCCCTGTAAATATGGAAATTTACTGTAAAAATTACGAAGCAATTTTTAATAAAAATAAAAAGAAGAAAAAGAAGAAAAAGTAGCGAGTTTACTCAAGTGGTCAACGAGGGCAGACTGTAAATCTGCTGGCTTCTGCCTACGAAGGTTCGAATCCTTCAGCTCGCATTAGGTGATCGGCGTGGTGAGAACACGCA
>Ga0129336_10002334_pt1 | contig 11726 bp, 10 predicted proteins | sample CPB6_02_DNA_FD_96878 | JGI IMG/M metagenome (GOLD analysis project Ga0129336, IMG submission 96878) | Freshwater to marine salinity gradient microbial communities from Chesapeake Bay, USA - CPBay_Sum_0.6_0.2_DNA | ecosystem: Environmental > Aquatic > Marine > Coastal | place: USA: Chesapeake...
CAGCCCGGAACCAGTTTCACAAACACAACTCGTCTTCGTTGGATAGAAGGTGGTTTAAGCACAGGCTTGTTACATGGTGGCATTTTATCTACCGTAACTGGAACTACTTCTTTTAATTTAACTTCTGGTTCTGGTATTATTGTTGCATTTAACGCCACAACAGGTTCAGACCCATATCCAACAATTCAGTATGTTACATGGGGAAACTTTGTAAGTCAATCTTTGATTTATTCAGCATCCTCTCCAATTACATACATTGCTATTGACAACTATGGTGCAATTTCTCAAACCAATGTTGCATTTACGCAAGAACAATTTAAAGACAGAATAGTAATAGGTAGAGTATTGCATCAATCTGGTGCTGTAACAAATGGTACAATTACAACACCAACAACAGCATATGGTATTAGTTCAAATACACAAGACTTTTTTAGAGCATTTGGTCCATTAAAAGTAAGTGGTCAAGTATTGGCATCAAGTGGTTCTGCAACTTTGGCAATCACAAGAACTGCTGGTGATTCTTACGTAGAGGGTAGAAATTATTCTGCAAATCCAAATATTCCAAATTATGTATCGGCAGCAGACGATCCCGCACTAACAACAACAAAGATTTTCTACGAGTGGGTTAGCGGTTCAACCGTAAATATTGATACTAATGGTGGTACTGGATATTCTGCATTAATTCCAAATAAATATAATTTAAACGGAACAATCACAACAATAACTCCAACAAACAACAAATTTACTGTTCAAAGAGTTTATTGGTTTCCAAAATCTGTAACAAGAGCATTTTATGTTTATTATGGCTCAACCATTTATTCATCCCTTGCAGATGCAATAGCAGCAATAGCAGATGAAACAAACTTTACAGAAGGTGATAACACAAAAGCATCAGCAGTTTATCTTGGTTCAGTTGTTATGGAAGCAGGTATATCAAACTTTACCGATACAACAAAATCAAAAGTTGTAAATGGTGGTTTGTTCAGAGCAACTTCAAATGGCGGTGGTGGTGGAGGAGCATCAGCAACTCCCGGTGGTTCAACACATCAAATCCAATTCAATGATTCTGGTGTGTTCAATGGTTCTGCAAACTTAACATTTGATACAAACGTTTTAACATTAACTGGTTCATTTAATATGGTAGGAACTGGTTCATTAGATATTGATGGTGGATATATAACAGGTTCTGGTAGAGCAAGTTTTGGAATAGTTACTGGCTCTGTTATTACTGGTTCAACTGCATTATTTACGACATTGACAGCATCAAATATAACAGCATCAAATCAATTGCAAGTTGCATCCGATGCATTTATAGGTGGCAACATTGTTGGTTCTGGTGGGTTTAAGGCAGCATACGCAACTTATACTGGAAGTTTTACGGCAGCAGCAAATTCATATTTTATAGGAATCAGCACAACTGGCTCTGTTGTTACTGCAAGTTTGAATTCTGCCACAAACTATCCAGCAGGACAAACTTTAATATTTAAAGATATAGGTGGTAATGCTGCTGTAAATAATATTCGTATTAAACCAAGTGGATCTCAAACTATTGATGGAGCAACAAGTTTAGTTATATCAAGTACTTCTGGTAGTGCGACACTAGTATCAAATGGTCTTGATGGATTTTATATCGTAGGATTAACATAATGGCAACTTATAATAAAACATTAAGCGGAACAGATTACGTAATATCTTCTGGTGATACCCTATCAACAACATACGGACTTGGATACTTTGGCGATGGTATAGATGGTGATGCTACTATTACAGGTTCTTTTACATTATCAAGAGAGTTTTATTATAATAATTTAATTTTAACTGGTACTGGAAGTATAAAGCCAAATGGTTATAAATTGTATGTCAAAGAAACATTAACAATTAATTCTGGTTGCTCAATTAATGACGATGGAAATAGTGCCTCTGGTCTTACTCCCGGTGCAATTCTGAATGCCAGAAATTATCTTGGTGCTGGCGGCGGTGTCGGAGGTACGGGAAGAAACACAAGCGGTACTGGTAATGCTGGCGGTGGTTCTGGCGGCAATAGTTCATTAAATGTTTTAAATTTGGCACCCACCGGCGGCGCAGGAGGTTCAGCAGCAGCAAACGTTGGCGGTTCTGCTGGCGGTGCTGCACAACCAAATCCAAATCAAAGGTGGAATGGTAGATGGTATGACGGTAGAGCATCCGTAGCAGCATTTAATGGTGGTTCTGGTGGTGGTGGTGGTGCATTGGCTGCAACACCGGGCAACAGCGGCGCGGGTGGTGGTGGAGCAGGAATTGTTTGGATAGCAGCAAAAAATATTGTAAATAGTGGAACAATCTCCGCAAATGGTGGAAACGGTTCAGATGGTACTGGTATCAATGCCGCTGGTGGTGGTGGAGGCGGTGGTGGTGGATTGGTTTGTTTAATAACAAAATCAACATCATATGGAATAATTACTGCTAATGGTGGTTCTGGTGGGCTAGGTGTTAATACTGGTGTAAATGGTAGTGCGGGTTCTTCTGGTTCAGTAGCGATTGTAGTAGTTTCATAAGGAATAAATAAAATGCAAACTTTTATGATGGAAGAAAAAGTTGTTGTTGCACCAACAAGCACACTAGAAGAAGCAGGAGAATTTGCTACACAAAATGGAGTCGCAGTAATTTATTTATCAATTCCTCCATATTTGCAAGAAGAATTAAAAGATAACACAACATGGCCTATTGTGGTAACAAGAGAATATCCACAAACAATAGAGTAATATAATATTTTGTTCTATTTATAGATAATGCCACGCAAAAAGAAATCAGATACCGCTTGGTCGCAACCTGCAACTCCTCCTCCTCCGTTATTTACAGGAGAGAAAGAGCGTAATCTTGTTAAACAAGTCAATGACGAACTTATTGAAAGAGTCATTGGGCAACAAATATTGTATTTTCCAATTGACGTTGAAAGAACAAATTTTCATCCTTTATATGGAGAATCATTAAATAAAACTTTTTATTCTCCTGTAAGAGTATATGCACTTGTTAAATTTGGTGGCGATATAACAAAAAATGAAGATTCGTTTGGTTTGGATACTGAAACAACAATTGAAATTCATTTTCATAAAAAACGCTTAACAGAAGACCAAAACTTATTTGTTCGTGAAGGCGATTTTGTTTTATACGGAGATAACTATTATGAAATAACAGAGTTATCCCAACCAAAAAGATTATTTGGTCAGATAGAAAACAAATTTGAAATTATGGCTAAATGCTTCCGTGTTAGAGAAAACGCATTTAATCCTCAATTTACAGCAGATACTGTACCAACTACAAGACAAACTACATCTACTTCTAGCGGTTCTGCTTCTACATACAATCCAACTTCTACTGGCTTATTTACAAACGTAACTGCATCAAATAATTTAGTAGTTAAGAATAACACTTATTTAGGCGACAACGCAAACGACTCAGTTTATATAACTGGTTCTGTTTATATAAGTGGTAGCTTACTTGTTAATGGAAGTTCGTTTTCGTTATCAAGTTCTGCTGTAACAAACAAAACAATATTGATAACATCAAGTTATACAGTACAAGCAGATGACTATTTTATTGGAGTAGATACAAACTACACAGGAATTGTCGTAACATTACCTCCGTTAGCATCTACTACTAATGGAAGAATAATACATATAAAAGATGAAAAAGGTTTTGCAGATGTAGGTCTAGAAGTAACGGTATCGGCATCTTCTGGAGATTACATAGATGATGTAAGTTACGTTGTTATCGACATAGACCACGGTTCATTAAGTTTATACAAATCTGCAAATGGATGGAACTTATTCTAATGGGATATAAAACATTTAAATCCAAACCAAAAATGATAGGCGACCAACCTGTTACCAACCGAGTTAAAGCCGATTTTTTCGAATCTACTCTTATAAAAGTAGATGGTCTTATAGTAAATAGAACAGTTATTTCTTCATCGTATGTTATAAAAAGAACAGAATATTTTATAGGTGTAGATACATACAACACAACTGGTTCCATAATAATTTCTTTGCCGTTTGCAAGTGGTTCAGTTAGTGGCAGAACTTACATAATAAAAGACGAAGGTGGTATGGCAGATACAAGAAATATTATTCTTGACACTCAGAACGGAGATACAATAGACGGACAAGACACATTGATTGTTGATTCACCCTATGCCTCATTGAACGTTTATACAAACGGAAATAATAAGTGGTTTATTTATTAAATTATTTTCTTGACAACATAATACTTTTGAGTTAGCACGTTTCTATTTATTGTAGTGCGATAGAGTTATTAAGTTTTAGGCTTTCTAATTCTGTCGCACTTTTTTGTTAAGGAGTTAAATATATGGCTTATAAATTTTCGATAGGACAATATAGACACTCTGGTTCATTGGTAGCCGAAGAAGGTCTTACCGTTGATTCTGGTGGTCTTACCGTTACAGGTTCCGTTTCTCTTCCTGCTGGTGAAATCAATACAGCAGAATTAGCTGACGCAGCCGTTACAACAATCAAAATTGCTGATCTAAATGTTACAGTAGGTAAATTAGCTGCTGATGCAGTTGAGACAGCAAAAATTAAAGATTTGGCTGTTACAAATGATAAACTTGCTGGTAGCATTGCTTCTACAAAGATTGCAGAACTTAATGCATTCGATACAGCAGACCTCGCAGAAAACGCTGCTAATAAATACTTTACAGATGCAAGAGCAAGAGCCGCAGTATCTGTAAATGATGTAAGTGGCGACGGCTCACTTACCTATGATTCTGGTTCTGGCGTAATCACATACACAGGCCCATCAGCATCAGAAGTAAGAGCACATCTTTCTGCTGGCGATGGTCTTTCCTTTGCTGGTGGTCAATTTGCAGTAACATCATCAATCGCTGGTGCTGGTCTTGCTTTTGCTGCTGGTGTTCTTAGCGTAGATACTGCTGAAATTGCTGCTGGTCTTTCTGGCTCAATTCGCGATGTAGTAGCTGATTTCGTCGAAGGTTCAGACTTTGTAACATTCGATGATGCAAATGGTACAATCGGTGTTTCCGCTGCTGCATTTACTGCATCTGCCGATGCTGCATTTGACGCTAGATTAGCTGTTAAATCAACAACCAATCTTGCAGAAGGCACAAATCTCTACTTCACAGACGCAAGAGCAAGAGCCGCAGTATCTGCTGTAGATGCTGGTGGTGATGGTTCTTTCGCCTATGACAGCGCAACTGGCGTATTCACATACACCGGTCCATCTGCTGCCGAAGTTAGAGCACACTTCTCTGCTGTTGATACAAACAGCATTGATATGTCCTACAACAGCGCAAGCGGTACAATCGAAGGTGTCTTAAGACTTTCTGGCTCTGCCCTTGAAGTCACATCAGCAGGTCTTCGTATTGCTTCTGCTGCTGCCGGTGCTGGTCTTGATTGGCTTGCTGCTGGTACTCTTGCAGTAAATACAACTGGTGCAATGGCTATTAAGAACGATTTCGTCGCTCTTTCTGCCTCTGTTTCTGGTCCCGGTCTTGCATTTATCGCTGATGGTTTTGGAGCAGTTTCACAACTCTCTATCGCTACTGGCGGTGTTACCAATGCAATGCTTTCTGGCAACATTGCTAACAACAAACTTATCAACTCTTCTGTTGAGGTTGTTGCTGGTGAAGCACTTTCTGGTGGTGGCTTAGTAGCACTTGGCTCTTCAATAACTCTTGATGTAGAAGTCAATGGTGATGCACTTGAAATCGTAAGCGACCAAATTGCACTTAAATCACAAATTGCTGGCGCAAGAGAATTCACAGGCAACGTAACAATCGGTGGTGATTTGACTGTAAATGGTACAACCACTTACATCAACACAACTGAATTGGTTGTCGAAGATGCACTCGTCAAGATTGCTTCTGGTTCTGCTGCATTTGCTGCTGACCAAGGCTTCCAACTTGGTGATTACGCCACATTGAAGACCGCTGCTGCTGTTGCTGATGTTGGAAATGCTCTTTCCTCTTCACTCCCATTAGTAGCACCTTCAATGAAGGCTGCAACCTTCTACGGTAACCTAGAAGGTGCAATGTTACTTGGCATGGAAACCAAGAGCGCAAATGCTACAATCAGCAAGAACGTTACCAGAGCCTCTTCTAACATCACTCTTACTCTCCCAACTTCACCAGTTGTTGGTCAAGAGCACAGAATCAAGTGTGTTAGCGCAGCAGATAACGTTGTAGTTGCAGCACAAGTTGGTGGAACAATTGATGGTGCTGCCTCAATCGTCCTTGAATCTCCAAATGCTGCCGTTTCATTAGTATGGGACGGCTCTACATGGATGGTCTTCTAATCCTTATTCTTCTGGATTAGAATCTGGGGGTATCCTTTCGGGGATACCCCCTTTTTCTTTTTATCTATCTATTTATAGTATGGCATATGGTTACAATAAACAAACCCAAGTAATTGGCGACTTAGTTGCAGCAGACGACCCAAATAGAGCTACCAAAATTGATTTTAGTAGCGATAAAATTGACTTTTATGTGAGCGGAAATCTTGTTGCTTCAATTTCTGCTACACAACTTAGCGCATCATTATTTGCAGGAAATGGTTCATCACTTGAAGGAGTTTCTGGTGGAGGCGGGGGAAGTGGAGATATAACTTCTGTAACCGCTGGAACAAACTTATCTGGTGGTGGAACTACTGGTGCTGTAACTTTAAATCTTGCAGATAGTATTTCCTTAACAACAATAACAGCATCAAATTATGTAGGATTACCGATAAGTCTTTCAGTATCTGGTACAAGCGCAGAGGGTGTTTCATTCAATAATAAAGTATCAAAAATAAAGTTTGATAACAATACAGGTTTTCAAGTTTCACAATCTGCGACAAACGAAATAGAAGTTTCAATTGGCTCACATTACAAAAATATAGTTGTTAATGGGCAAACAACATTAGTTGCAACTGGTTCTGACTCTTTAGAAATCAGAGGAGCAAGTGGAATACAAGTATTAACATCAATTGTTGATGTTAATGGAAATGGAGTATCAAAAGAGTTGTCAATTAGTGGTTTTGCTTTGTCATCTTCAATTGATGAATTAAATGCAAAACAATTTCCTTCAGCAAGCAATAGTGTTCCTTATTATAACTCAACTTCAACTCCATCTGTTTTAGCACCACCATCAGAAAATCGTTCAAGTTATGTTCTTGGGTGGTCAAACAATCAACTTGCTTGGGTTGTTGTAACATTGGGCGTAGCATTTACAACTGCAAGATATGCAGAAATTGCCGTTGAAGGTCAAACATTAAATTATACAGAAACTATTTATTTAGGAAATGGGACAGTAGCATAATGAGTTTATCAGCATTAACATATAAATATATTGGCAAATTTACAGCACCAGCATCAAACACTTCTGGCACTATGGCTGCGTTAGCAACGGCATTTTCTAGTACAACTTATGCAGATGGTTCTTCAAGAGTAACAGGCTCTGGTATTGCTTGGACACCTTATTCGCAAATAAGTACAGGAACAACAATTGCAGTTTCATTAACTCCCGTAACTTCTACATTAGGACATAAAATAGTTTATGCTGGTGGTTCTGCTGGCTCTCCAACAATGTTATCACCAGATACATATTCTGTTTTAAGAGTTAATTTTGGCATGTGTAAAAATGCTGGAAACTTTAATTCTTGGTCAGACGCAAATCCATTTGGTACAGGACAATTTTCTGGCTATACAGGTTGTTGGGTAGGAACATCAATTTCTTACATACATGCTTACGAAAGTCAAGATACTGTTTTTGTAATAGCAGAAAGTAATACAGGAAATTGTTTTTTAAGTACAGCGGGCGCAAATATCGATCCAGAATCTACAACTTCTGGTACAAGTGAGTCAGATGGTAAAATATATTCATTAATAACTACTGGATATTCTGGCGTTTCTTCCATTAGTCATGAAGCAATAGGATTACAAGGATTTTTGTGGCATGGAACTGGTCAAGGTGATTCACACGTATATGTTATGAACTTTGGTGGTTCGGGAACAACGACTTCTAGAAAATTCAATGGCACACCAAACGTCGCTGCTACCGCAAATAGTTTAAAAAATGCAGTTGGTGAATATGCTAGATTGCCTATTTATGTTGAAAATATATCTGCTACTCGTACATTTTTTGGTAGATTAAGAGAAATATTTATGTTTCCAAATGGTTCTTCCGCAACAAAATTTACTGTTTCTGGTACAACTAATGGTTATATAATTTCTGCTTCTACTGCCGCAGTTGGACAAGCAATTTTATTGAAGGCTTAATATGACAATACACGATTATATAATAAATTTAATAAATGATAACTATCAAATTTTAAAAGTTAAAATAACTGATTATTATCAATACCAACCAACAATTGATGTAAATGGTCAAACAATTGTTGTTGAACAATATACACACGAAGATGAAATTTTGTGTGAGTTTTACAATTCTAACAATGAACTTGTAGCAAGAGCCAAGTCATTTATATCATTAATTTAATATTTATGGTTTTTTGTCAAAAACTGTACTATTTATTTTTGATAAATATATATTATTTGGAGAATTTTAATGTCATTGCTCGATGAAGCCATTATAGATGCTATTACACTCAAAGAAGCCGCATTAAAAAATGCAGAGGCTATGGTGTTAGAAAAATATTCCGTTGATGTGAAAAGCATTTTAGAAGGAATATTAAACGAGCAAGAAGAATTAGGTGGCGGCGAAGAACAAGGTGATGCATTAGGAATGGGTGGCGGAATACCAAATTTAACCGACGATATGGGAGCAACACCCGAATCCGGTGAGCCAGAAGCTACAAGTAAATTACCATATGCTTTCAAAGACCGAAACATGAAGGGTGTTAAAGATAAAGAAAAACTTTGTGATGGTGGCCCTTGTCCAGAAGACGAAGAGCAAGTTGAAATTCCATTAAAGAATATTGCTGAAGCTCTTAATATTCAACTTAATTCTGTTAAAGAAAAACAAGCAGCATATGAAGTTGATAAACAAGGTCTTTTAGATGTTCTTGAACAATTGACAGTAGATGCAAGAGTTGTTCCACACGGACACGTTTATCTTGCTACTGCCGCAGAAATACAACATGCAAATGAACTTTCCAAAGCAAAGAAAGTACAACTTGATAAAGAGTTGGAAGAAGAATATGGAAAAGTCAAACAAGAGAACAAACAATTAAAACAAAAAGTATTAACATATCATTCTAAGATGAAAGAGTTGGTTCCCGTTACAGAAGCATTAGCCAACAAAGTTGAGCAATATGAATCTGTGGTTTCAACTCTTCAAGAGAAACTTGACAACTTAACATTATCAAATGCCAAGTTGCTCTATAAAAATCGTGTTCTAAGCAACGCCTCCTTGAATGAGCGACAAAAGAATAAAATTGTCGAATCGCTTACGAACGCACAAACAATAGAACAAGCAAAAGTAATTTACGAAACACTTCAAAGCACAACGCAAGGTGCAAACTCTGCATCTGGACCAAAATCGTTGAGCGAAGCAATCGAAAGAAATTCTTCTTCTGTTGTAGAGAGAATGGAAAAGAATTCATTAACTTCACCAGTTACTGATAGAATGAAAATTCTCGCAGGTATTAAATCAAAATAAACATTTAAGGAGTTTATATTATGTCTATTATTCAAAAATTAACAGAAGGCATGGTCAATAGAGACTTACGCAAAGAAGGTCATGCCCTCGTTCAAAAGTGGGAAAAGACTGGTCTTTTGGAAGGCTTGTCAGATGAAAGAACTCGTCACGGCATGGCTCGTTTGCTTGAAAACCAAGCAAAAGAACTTCTCCGTGAATCCTCCAGCATGGCTGCTGGCGACGTAGAAGGTTTTGCTGCCGTAGCATTCCCAATCGTTCGCAGAGTATTCGCTGGTTTGATTGCAAACGACCTCGTTTCAGTTCAACCAATGTCACTCCCAAGCGGTCTTATCTTCTTCCTTGACTTCAACATTTCCTCAACAGCAGGTTCTGGACCAAGACTTGGATATGAAGCTGGAGATTCCGTTTATGGTCAAGGCGTCGTCGGTCAACAAATCACAGGCGGTGTTAGTTTAACTGGTGTTAATGCTGAGAAGGGTTTCTACAACCTTAATAACGGCTACACCTCACCAACTGGCTCACACGCTGCAACAGTAACAGTCGTTGCTTCTGGTACTTTCGGTGCTGGTGCAACTACTGGTGGTGGCGCATATCTTGACCAATGGGTTCGCTTCGATGCAGACTTTACTTCTGGTACAACAAATATTGCAGTATATTCTACACCAGTTGCATCATTTAACCAACTCAACCTTAAAGACCTTGTTGCAATTTCCTTTAGTTCATCTTTTGGAAATAACGTAACTGGTTCTGGTGGTAGAACTCGTTTGGTTAGAAGATTGACCCAACTTGGTGATGGTTCAACTGTTCTTGGTGGTTCTTCTGCTACTTCAAAAGCACAAGTTTATCTTGTATTTGCTTCTGATACAACAACAGTTGCAAACGTAACAACTGACGGTGCAGGCTCTGGTGGAACTGCAATTACTCTTTCCTACGCTCAAACTGATGACTTCTCTGCAACAGCAACTGCCGCTGGTTCAACCAACGCAATCGGTGCAGTAGTCGGTACTGATACATGGGGCTTGGAAGGTAACACCGCAATCCCAGAAATCGATATCAAAGTCGATTCTGTCAGCGTTACCGCTGTAACCAAGAAGATGAAAGCAAAGTGGTCCCCAGAACTTGGACAAGACCTCAATGCTTACCACAACTTGGATGCAGAAGTAGAACTCACCTCAATTCTTTCTGAACAAATCGGACTTGAAATTGACCGTGAAATTCTTGAAGACCTCGTTAAAGGTGCAACTGCTGGTACATTCTACTGGTCTAGAAGCCCCGGCCTCTTCGTCAATAAACTTACTGGCTTAGAAATTGGCTCCTCTACAAAGGCTCCAGACTTTACTGGTAACGTTTCAATGTGGTATGAAACCCTCATTGAAACCATCAATGACGTATCTGCTCAAATCCACAGAAAGACTCTCCGTGGCGGTGCAAACTTCCTCGTAGTCAATCCAGAAGTTGCTTCAATTCTTGAAATGACAGCAGGATTCAAAGCCAGAATCGCAGTAGATGACGACAAGGGCGAAGTTGGTGTTGTTAATGTAGGTTCCATTTCTAAGAAATGGGATGTATATGTCGATCCATACTTCCTCCGTAACGTCATCCTCGTCGGTCGTAAGGGAAGCTCCTTCCTTGAAAGCGGTTTCGTATATGCTCCATACGTTCCATTACAAGTTACTCCAACCATCTTTGGTATTGAGGACTTCGTACCACGTAAGGGCGTTATGACCCGTTACGCCAAGAAGATGATTAGACCAGACTTCTACGGCTTGGTCGTCATCCGTGGTATGTTCGGAGAATCCGGCGCTTAATAACTAAACGTTATTAGCGACAAGATGCCCCTCGACAGAAATGTCGGGGGGTTTCTTATTTACAGCAAATCTAAACTTAAAGTTTAGTTTGTGTATTTATCTAGTTATTTAACTATTTATTATATGGCTGTTCCTACTTTAACCCCTGCAAGCACTTTAAGTGCTGTTGTTCTTCCTTCTGCTGGTAATCTTGGTGATGTTGCCGTTGCTTTACCATTTGGTATATATTCCGATTCGCCAGCATTTATATCTGGTGCGGCAGACCAAGTTGCATATGTTTATAAAAAACTTGGTGGTGACATATTAGA
>Ga0129336_10002337_pt1 | contig 11722 bp, 13 predicted proteins | sample CPB6_02_DNA_FD_96878 | JGI IMG/M metagenome (GOLD analysis project Ga0129336, IMG submission 96878) | Freshwater to marine salinity gradient microbial communities from Chesapeake Bay, USA - CPBay_Sum_0.6_0.2_DNA | ecosystem: Environmental > Aquatic > Marine > Coastal | place: USA: Chesapeake...
AGGACTTGGGAACGCTTGGCTAGCGAACTAGTGCGCCACTCTTTCGCAGCTTTGTTGGCGGCGGCAACCGCCTCATCAACTACAGCAACGGTTGCGAAATCGACCTGGGCAGTTATCTCACCGGTCGCTGGGTTGTAGACATCCCCACAGCGGTCGGCAGTACCGTTCCATGCTGAACCAGCAATGAAATGAGTAATTCGATTAGCCAAAATTAATCCTTACCTTCGTAATGTGAAGCAATTGTTGCGAGCGCGGCATCAAGGATGTCGAGCCCTTCGATTGCTTCAGCTTCTGTCACATTGCATGGTGGAACCACATGGACCCGGTTGTAGTTACTAAATGGCATCAAGCCGCGCTTCTTGCACTCGGTGACTAACTCGCTCATCGCTTGGCTCGTGCCGGCATAGGGAGCAAGTGGTGCGCGGGTTGTGCGATCCTTAACAAGATCTAACGCCCAGAAAACACCGAGGCCACGGACCTCACCAATTACCTTGTGCTTCTTCTGCAGTTCTCGAAGGCGCGGGCCGATGACTTCGGCGCCAATCTTCGCTGCGTTCTCAATAATTCCCTCAGCCTTCATCACATCGATTGTTGCGACCGCAGCTGCACAAGCGAGGGGATGGCCAGAATAGGTAAGTCCGCCCGGGAAGACGCGATCATTGAAGGTATTTGAGATCGGGGTCGAGATAACGACACCGCCTAGTGGCACATAGCCGGAGTTAACGCCCTTAGCGAAGACGATTAAATCGGGCTCGACGGAAGAATGCTGGTAGCCAAACCACTTTCCAGTTCGACCAAAACCTGACATGACTTCGTCAGCGATCCAGATGATTCCGTACTTATCGCAGAGCGCACGTACACCCTCGAGATAACCTTTCGGTGGAATCAATACACCAGCGGTACCGACGACCGATTCAATGAGAATTGCTGCGATGGTGTTGGCGCCTTCGAAGATTATTGTCTGCTCGAGATGTTCGAGAGCGCGCTGGCACTCTTCTTCCTCCGAGTTTGACCAGAAAGCGCTTCGGTATTGGTAAGGACCAAAGAAGTGGACATGGCCAAAGGCAAACTCATTGGGCCAACGCCGTGGGTCGCCGGTCGCTGAAATCGCTGCGCTCGTGTTGCCATGATAGGAGCGGTAGAACGAGAGGACTTTGTGGCGCCCAGTATGGATGCGCGCCATTCGAATCGCATTCTCATTGCCATCCGCGCCACCATTAGTGAAGAAAACCTTGGCGAACTTGGCTCCGGCTAGTTCGACGATTCGCTGCGCCGCTTCGCTTCTCAGATCGTTGGCAACTTGGGGAGCAACCGTTGTAAGCACATCAGCTTGCGCTTTGATTGCGTCGACAACTTTTGGATGTTGAAAACCGATATTGGTGAAGACGAGTTGGCAGGAGAAGTCGAGATAACGCTTGCCTTCAAAATCCCAGAAGTAGGAACCCTTACCACCAGCTACCGGTAGCGGGGAGATCTGGGCTTGAGCTGACCAAGAGTGAAAGACATATTTGCGATCTAGGTCGAAGACCTCTCGACCGCGTTCTGGGTTAGGAGAGAAGTCCGACATGACACGAATCTAATCATGGGCGCCCAGCCGGCTCAAACAACTGCGAGTGAGTCCATTATCTCAACGGCAGTAACAGATGTGAATCTTTTTGCAGCCGCTCTTCCCGCCCGGGAATGGGTATCAACTGCGGCGTGAATTAGTTGGAGCGGCGCGGCTGCGTCTTGCGCAGCCAAGAATGAACCGATCAAACCCGCTAAGAGATCACCACTTCCAGCAGTGGCAAGTTCGGCGCCGCCTAACTTGTCGATAATCGTCTCACCAGTTGGGCTAGCGATGATGGTGCGGTTACCTTTAAGAACTACGAAAATTTGAAGTTTGGTTGCGATGTTGCGGGCAACTGCTTCGCGACCAGAATTCTCAAGTTCGGTAGCGGTTATTCCCAGGTAACGGAGTTCACCTTCATGAGGCGTCACAACCGTAATCGCTCCGCGCCGCTTTCTATTTGTCCGCAGCGCCATAGCGATTGCTGCGCTATCGAGCACTACTGGTATCGATCCAGGAAGTTCGTTGACTTTGCTTGCGCCGGGGCCGACAACGAACGAGTCAAAGCGCTCGTTCAAAAGGGACTTGATGGGCACCACATCAGGGAATTTGCTTACTACGAGATCGACTAGGCGAGGGGAGTTACTTAGAAATTTCACATAGCCAGCATTACCTCGCCGGGCGCCGCCGACGGTTAGGAGCGCAGCTCCAGGATATGACGCGCTTCCCGCTGCAATCGCGACTATGCCGCGCGAATATTTATTGTCGCTCTCGCGCAGCGCTCTTCGCACTATCCGACCGCTTCTGGGTCTCGCTGTGAGATCTCGGCATGTGCGCAAACTAAGTTTGCCGAATCGAGTACGCAGCGATCACAGAGAAGATAGAGCTGGTGGCAACTCTGGTCTGCGCAGTTGTGAAAGCGATTTGTCGGCGCATTGCATTTATCGCAACGTCCTATGACTTGAGTTTCACTTGAGAAATCAACGGTCATCCGAGCATCGAAGGTGTAGAGCGAACCTTCCCAAAGCCCAGCATCGCCGTACTGCTCGCCATATCTAACAATTCCGCCTGCAATTTGATATACCTCTTTAAAGCCCCGTTTTTTCATGACTGCCGAGAGAATCTCGCAGCGAATTCCACCTGTGCAATAAGTGACCACGGGACGCTGCTTTAACTCGTCATAGCGGCCGCTCTCAATCTCTTCAATGAAGTCTTTAGTCGTCTTTACATCCGGGACGATGGCATTCTTGAATCTACCCACCTTGGCTTCGTAGGCATTTCGACCATCGAAGAAGACGACCTCATCACCACGGCTTGCAACTAATTCGTGGACTTGAGCCGGATCCAAGTGGATACCGCCATCAACGACGCCGCTCTCATCAACTTCAATCTCATCGGCGACGCCAAAAGTCACTAACTCATCACGGACTTTGACGCTCAATCTTGGGAAATCCGATCCGGTGCCTTCGGACCACTTGAAGTCGATCTTCTTAAAACCTGGGTACTGCTTGGTCTGTTTCACATAACGCTTCAGATTTTCCATATCCCCGCCGAGGGTTCCATTTATCCCATGCGGCGAGATCAAGATTCTTCCCGTCAGGCCCAAAGATTCACAGATAGCGCTTTGCCAAAGCCGAATCGCCTCGGGATCGGCAATCGGCGTGAAGCCGTAGTAGAGGATTATCTTGGGCACGGACACATCCTGAATTCTAATGGTGGTGCGCGGGTACTGACGGCTAGTCATTTTTGAGAGCGCGAGGCGGCCGTGTGTGCCGCGCGATTGATTACCTTATAGCTGGAAGATAATGGCTGGGTGAATAATCCGATAATGACGGGTAGTGCCCAGCGCCGGGCAAATGGCGTTCTGGCTCTTATTGCAGCGGTCTCACTTCTTTTGATTGCAGTCTCGCTCTTTGTAAGTTCCAATCGTGAGGAGACCAAATATGCAGCTGATACTCCAGAGGGAGTTGTCCAGTTGTATTTGAAGGCAATCATCGAAGGCAAGCACGACAAGGCCGCCAACTATTTTGCAACTGGTTCAGAGTGCGATGCCTCTGATATCGATCGGGCTTATGTCTCAGATACCTTGCGCGTCAATTTGGTCAGTAGCGAGATTGATGGAAATTCTGCCTACGTGAAGATCGAGGCCAATCTGGATTCGGGAATGCTCTTCGAGGACGGATACAGCGAATCGCATACCTATCGACTCGCCCGCGAGAAAGCTAATTGGCGCTTGACTGGAATTCCGTGGCCACTTTGGGATTGCGGGGATATCAATAAATGATCGTCGCGATAATCTTCCAACTTCTCTTGGTTGCGCTCGTCATCTTTGGCATCTATCGAATCTTTGCGCGCGGCGCGCGGCGGGGCACGGGTGAGTTCTCGATTCGAAGATTATTCCAATATGCACTCCTCTATCTATCTCTTGTAATTTCAGGAATCGGAGTGAGCGGGCTACTAGGCCGAACTCTAGATACCGGACGAGTTATCGCGGAGAGTCGAACTGATCTCGCGCGGAATCTCTCCTTCACAATTGTTGGACTCCCTCTTTTATATGGCTTTGCGCGTTGGACCGCGCGAGTTCGCGCTAGTAATCCAGCTGAGTCCCGTTCCTTTAGCTTCAACGCATATTTAACCGTCGCCAGTCTTACCTCGCTCGCCGTTGCCCTCTTCGGCCTACATGACTTTCTTGGTTGGGCAATTGGCTCGGAGACTTACCGAGGGAACGCGCTAGCCCAATTCTTGATCTGGACCTTGATCTGGTTCGGACATTGGCGCTTCATATCTCGCGCTACCCATCAAAATGAACGCGAACCACACCTCTTGATCGGTTCTGGCGTTGGTTTAGTGATTCTCACCGTTGGACTAGGCGGCCTAGTTGGAAATGTAATTGAGCGATTAATCAACTACCAAGATGTCGTGACAGTCTTGCAGCGAACCGACCCAGTCATTAACAGCGTGATAACGATCTTGGTGGGCTTGCCAGTTTGGTATTTCTATTGGCTTCGAAATGCCTTGCATGCGACTCGCGATCTGATTTGGAATGCGTATGTCCTATTAGCAGGCATAGCGGTCAGTTTCGTTACCGCCATAGTCTCAATGAGCATCATCGGATATGACATCTTGGTCTGGTTCTTTGGTGATGTTAAAGGTGCAAGCGCAGCCGAGCACTTCTTCGGCACCGCGAATGCAATCGGCAGCGCCGGTATAACTCTTGCCTTTTGGTGGTATCACCGCTTGATTCTGCACCCAACTCATACCGAACTGGGCATCGTTACAAGGAGGAGCGAATTACGTAGGGTATATGAATACATAATCGCCGGCATCAGTTTGATTGCAGCCGCCCTTGGTATCTTGATGATTATCGTCGCAGCAATCGAAAGCGTGACCCCGGGTGAGATTGCAGCCGCAACTGGCAGCAGAAACTCGTTGATTCTTGCGATAACGCTTCTTCTTGTTGGCGCACCCCTTTGGTGGTATTTCTGGCATCGCATTGAGAACCATGCGCGAATGGGCAGCGATGAGATTGCATCGCCCACACGCCGCATCTTCTTGCTAATGCTCTTCGGCGTTGCTGGCGTCGCAGCGGTCATCTCAGTTATAACGATGGTATTTCTATTCTTTGACGATCTGTTGAACAGTGAGCTCTCGCGAGAGACATTCCGCAGTGCTCGTTTTGCCATCGGTATCTTGCTGACAAATGGGGCGATTGCTGGTTACCACTGGAGCATCTATCGCGAAGAGCGCACCGTCGCAATTCAAGGTTGGAGCAAAGCGCGCAAGATTGTCTTGGTTGGACCTGCCGATGGCGAGGTAGCTAAACAGATTCGCTCGCGAATCGGTGCTGAAATCGAGATGTGGCAGACGCCGGGCTCCGGCACTTGGGATGTCGATGCGTTAGTTGAGTTGATTGAAAGTAACCCCAGCGCCGCCCTACTTGTGATCAACGAACGGTCAAAATTAAGAGCACTGGAAATTCGCCACTAGACTGAAAGCCCCACCGGGTGTGGCGCAGTTTGGTAGCGCGCGTCGTTCGGGACGACGAGGCCGAAGGTTCAAATCCTTTCACCCGGACTTCTTGCGGGCGATACTCTCTTTGATGATTGCGATTAGTAGCTTTTCATCGACCCGCCAATCCAGCGGGATTCGAATGGTCTTTTTCAAAACTTTGTATCCGGTGAGGAGATGTGCGGATTTCTCTAGGATGGCTGAATCGAATGGTGCAATCAAGATATGGTTCTTTGCCACTGATATTCCAAAGATGTAACGATCGCCTAATTTAAACATCGGTTGATTCCAAGCCATAACCAACTCAAGTTTTGGAAACTTTGACTTGATTGTCCTAATTATCTTACGCACCAACTTTGCCTTATCTGGCTCTAGCGTGGCAAAAAACTCGGCCGGCGTTGCAAAACGCTTTGAGCTGGTAGATCCCTTCAGGTACATAATCAGGGCATTTGCGTGCGCCCGAGAAAATCCATGAACTGATTGCAAGAACGTCATCTGGTCGGCATAGCGCTCTTCGCGTCTAGCGCGCAAGATTTTCAGCCAATGTGAAATTGGCTTTCCATATCGAGCTTCAATCGCCGGAAAGTGCGATTCTCGCTTTGAACGATCTATAGACACAATTCTTTAATGCTTACGGCGCAGCAGGCAGACTAGATAGTTCAATCCGAATGCAAAACCAATCACTGCATAGAGAATCGCACACCAAGTCATCTCAACTGGTATCAAGATGGTAAGGAAACCAAGAGCAAGGGCCGCAACAGACATTATTCTTCCAACGAATCTGATTCGATTCTCATTGCTGGTGTTCGCGTTAGCCCACATGTTTCCAGCAAGAGCAACCAAAGTGATACCTATCATCCGCATTGACCAGATCAGCGCAGAATCATTCTCATCTAACCCCAGTAATTCCAAGAAGATCCCTGGTAGTGCCAGCAAGAATATTGCGCTGAGCCCGAAGATGGTGGCGCCAGCTCGAAGTGTCCGCCTGATACCGAACATGCCGGAAGGCTACTCCTTACTTGGTGGTATCGATAGAGCCCTTGTATCTTGGCGACTATGTATGACGATGAAGATTGGAAAGAGGACCTGCGCGACAAGAAGCGCATTTCCGATGAGGAACTTGTGAAGAACAAGCGCTCGTGGCGGCGACTCTCCTTTGTTGCCCTCGCTTTGATCGCAATTATCGGAATCTTCAAAGGGTAGCCCGCCGCATGCCCCGGATCTTTATATTCCTTCTATCGCTCTTATTGACTGGTTGCGCTGGGAGCGCTGAAGATTCGAGCGTTGATTCCGAGCCTACTGCGCCAAGTTCAAAGCTGGAGTCGCTGGCCCAACCAGCTCCGGCCTGTTCGGAAAAGGAATTCGATGCTGGTAGCGCGGTAATCGCCAAGCAACTTCGGGCCTTTAGCGAATCGGAGCCCGATGCTGCCTATGCAATCGCTTCCGAGCGCTTCAAATCTATGTATTCAGTCGATGACTTCGCAAACATTATCCTTAGCCAGTACACAATGCTGCTGAATATCAAAGAGTTTACTTTCCAGAGTTGCACTAAAGAGGCTGACATTTATTATTTTGTGCTTGAGTTGTTTGATCTTCAAGGAATCCAGTACAAGGTCGATTATGCCGTCTCAGTAATAAACGGCCGGTGGGGGATTGATGGCGCTGCAGTCTCGCGGACCATCAACTAGACCTACTTCGGCAGTCGAAGTCCTTGCGTTCCACCATCAACTGAAATAATCGATCCAGTAGTAGAAGCTTGATTGGGACTTGCAAGATACAAAACAGCGCTTGCTACTTCAACTGGTGAGACCAACCGTCCCATAGGTTGGCGCGCTTCCAGGTTTGCGCGTTCTGCCTTGGGATCATCGGCTTTTGAGAGCAATCGATCAATCCAAGGCGTCTCTGTCGTGCTCGGATTAACGGCGTTAACCCGAATTCCTTCTTTCACATGATCGGCTGCCATAGCTAGCGTTAGCGAGAGCAACGCACCCTTGCTAGCGCTGTAAACCGCGCGCTTGGGAAAGCCAGCTATCGCGGCAATCGAACAGACATTTACTATTGCCGGCGACTTGCTTTTGCGCAGCAACGGTATCGCAGCGGCGCTAACTCGAGAGGCGCCAACGACATTTACTTGTAGGACTTTCTGCCATTCGGCATCAGTTGCATCTTCGACAGTTCCAATTGCACCGATTCCGGCAATGTTGGCGAGGATGTCAATAACGGGTGTCTCAGTCTTAATCGCATCAAAGGCGGCCGTAACGCTCGCTGAATCAGAGATGTCGCAGTTGATATAAGTTCCAGAACTTCCCAATTCACCTTGATTGACATCGATTCCAAAGACTTTGGCACCAGCTTGTGTCAGCAATCTTGATACCGCAAGGCCGATTCCTGACCCAGCGCCGGTGACTACCGCTACCAATCCCGAGAATTCCGACATCGCTTCCTCACTCCATGCATAAATCAATAGTTGCAGTGAAGCGTACCGCCACTTGCAACTACGAGTCGCACCAGGTCCTTGAATGAGTAGGAATAATTCGCTTGACTCGGGCTCTCTAGTCCGACAAGTCGGGAGGTTGCAATGCTGCATCCGCAATGTGCTGAAGTGATCGCCCTTTCCGCGGGCGCTCCGGAATTAGTGGATATCCCAATCGCACAAGCGCGTGCCGGGACTTACGAGCGTGGCTCACTTGCGGGTCCAATCAACGAGCAAGTCTTGATAAGAAATCAAATGATCCCCGGGCCGACGGCCGATCTGTTGGTTCGCATATTCACGCCGCCGACCGCGGGTCCTCACCGCGGCTTGGTCTATCTTCATGGCGGTGGCTGGGTGCTCTATTCGATTGATTTCTATGATGCCCAACTCAGTGAACTCTGCATCGCTACTAATTCAGTCATTGTCGCCGTTAATTATCAAAAAGCGCCAGAGCACAAGTTTCCGATCCCGCACGATGACTCTTACGCTGCGCTTGCTTGGACCTTCGCTAACGCAACAAAACTAGGGATAGATTCGAAACAGATTGGAGTCGGGGGCGATAGCGCCGGTGGCAATCTCGCTGCTGGCGTAGCACTTCGTACCCGCGATGAAGCATCACATCAGTTGGCCTATCAGTTGCTTATTTATCCTTGCCTTGGTCTTGATTTTGAGACCGAGTCCTACAACGCCAATGCAGTCGGCTTTGGCCTAACGAAACGAGTGATGAGTTGGATTTGGGGTCTCTATTTGAATCTACCTGATGATGCGAATAATCATTATGCGGTACCGCTTAATGCCGCGAACTTATCGGGTCTCGCTCCGGCAATCATTATGACCGCTGAATATGACGTGCTCCGTGACGATGGGATTGGTTATGCCAAGCGATTGCGCGAAGCGGGCAACCAGGTCATCGAAAAGGACTTTGCCGGGATGATTCACGGCATCTTTAGTTACGGTAAATATGTGGATGAGACCGCGCGGCTTCGAGAATGGATTAGCGCTTCGATTGATTCGCTTTTGACGCGCTGAACTCGGTCAATTTTGGTGGGCGACACAGCGATTTGTGAAGGCGCCAATTCCATCGATCCCAGTCTCGACGACATCACCGACCTTCAAATAGATGGGCGGCTTGAAGCCAAGGCCAACCCCAAAGGGCGTTCCAGTATTAATGATGTCGCCGGGGAAGAGCTCCATGAATTGACTGATGTACCAGACGATGTGATCAATACCAAAAAGTAAGTCGCTAGTATTTGAATCTTGCTTCATCACGCCATTCACTTTGCACCAGAGCCTTAGATTCGCTGCATCTATCGCTTCGTGTCCAACAATCTCAGGGCCAATCGGATTGAAAGTAGGGAAGGACTTGCCTTTCACCCATTGACCGGAACGCTCTAATTGCCAATGACGTTCAGATACGTCTTGAGAGATGGTGTAGCCGAGAATGTACTTAGCGGCTTGCGCAGGGGAATCAAGATAGAGCGCTCGTTTGCCAACAACGATGGCCAGTTCGACCTCGTAATCGGTCATGGTGCTATTTGGTGGAATCACGATGTCATCAGCTGGACCTACGACCGAGTCAGGCGCTTTCATGAAAATCACCGGCTCTTTAGGGGTCTCGGCGCCGGCTTCTTTGATGTGGCCAAGATAATTCAACCCGACGCAGATCACTTTCGTTGGACTCGCAATCGGTGCAGCGATTCGGACGCTGCCGCGCTTTAACCTTGGTAAACCGGCAAGATTTGCTTGCTTCACGCGCTCCCAAGCGCCGGCCGTTAATGAAGCACGATCCCAATCACTGATGATTGATTCGACTACTACGAAATCATCACCATCGATAACAACTGGGCGCTCATTACCAACCTCGCCAACGCGTGCAATTCTCATCTGTTGCTCCTTGGTTATTCTGGAAGGTTTCCAAGACCAGAGTAAGTCGGCAAGATCCGTACATGTTTAGGCGCCAACTCAGCGAGTGAATTTACCCCAAGCAATTTCATCGTCCGAATAATCTGGGTCTGCAAGATGGAAAGCGCGCGTTCCACTCCTGCTTGGCCACCAGCCATCAGACCATACAAATATGCCCGACCGACATAAGCAAAATCAGCACCTAACGCGTGCGCAGCGACGATGTCACCACCATGCATGATGCCGGTATCTATGTGAACTTCAATATCTTTCTTAAGTTCTTTCTTTACTTGTGGCAAGAGATGTAGGGGGACCGGCGCGCGATCTAGTTGTCGACCACCGTGATTGGAGAGGATTACGGCATCAGCACCATATTTGGCGGCGAGCTTCGCATCATCGACGCTTTGGATTCCCTTTACTGAGATCTTGCCTTTCCATTGCTTTCGGATCCACTTCAGATCCTCAAAAGTCATAGTCGGGTCGAACATGAAGTCGAGTAATTCCGCAACTGTCCCATTCCAGTTGGACATCGAAGCGAAGGTTATTCCAGGGGTGGTTAGGAAGTTGCCCCACCAAGCTGGGCGCGGTGCGGCATCTAGGAGCGTTTTCACCGTCAATCGGGGTGGAACAGTAAGCCCGTTTCGCACATCTCGAAGACGTGCGCCAGCTACTGGCACATCTACCGTTAGAAGTAAGTGATCCACGCCCATCAACTTCGCGCGTTCAACAAGCGCCATACTCGCATCACGATCTTTCCACATATACAACTGGAACCAATTACGCCCAGTTGGCGCGGCAGTCGCTACATCCTCAATCGTCGTAGTGCCGAGCGTAGATAGCGAGAATGGAATTCCAAACTTTGCAGCAGCTCGAGCGCCCGCAATCTCACCTTCGGTATGCATCATCCGAGGGAAGCCGGTAGGAGCGATTCCGAAAGGGAGTGCAAAGTCGTTGCCAAGAACTTCACAACTAGTATCTACGCTTTTAACATCTCGCAAGATACTGGGGCGGAATTCAAGATCAAGATAAGCCCGGCGCGATCGCTCTAATGAGACCTCAGACTCCGCGGCACCATCGGTGTAGTCAAAAGGGCCCTTTGGAGTTCGCTGCTTTGCGATATCGCGTAAATCCCAGATCGTAAGCGCCTTGGCGAGTCGCCTTTCGTTCGTTGGCAGTGCTGGAAGCGAAAATTTGAGTAACGGCCCTAACTCAGACCACTTCGGGAATTGCCTAGTTACATTGCGCGGCACTTGTGACCCTTTCGCATCGCGCCATCCTAGCGCGGCAAAACAAAGGCTACTTTGGTTGCGATCCTTCCTTACGAGTGGCATAAGCAAAGATGGCTAGTCCGACAACCAACGCTCCAGCACCTACCCCATAAGAGATCACATCAGCGGCTCGATTAGAGTCTACGAATACGCCCACAAACACCACCGCGATGATAGCAACTACTACACCGATCAACTTTGATTTCAAGTCATCTAGATCACGAACGCGAAGCCAGAGCGGTACTTCAATCTCAGCATCGATAAATAGCTCGTACAAGCCATAACCAATCACAAGTAAAACGGTTCCAAGCAAGATGGCGTCGACCGCAGTAAGTACTTCAACAATCGTCTCTTTTAGCGAGTACTCATTTGCAAGTGCATCGACGGCAACTACGACAATCGCGATTGAACCTTGCGCCATCAAAAGCAGTGCGCCAATTATCGAAGCAAGCGCTGGCACAAAGACTGCGTAACGAGTAAGGCCAAGGATCCGTTTCATAGCGGGCGAAGTCTAACAGTTCG
>Ga0129336_10002338_pt1 | contig 11721 bp, 11 predicted proteins | sample CPB6_02_DNA_FD_96878 | JGI IMG/M metagenome (GOLD analysis project Ga0129336, IMG submission 96878) | Freshwater to marine salinity gradient microbial communities from Chesapeake Bay, USA - CPBay_Sum_0.6_0.2_DNA | ecosystem: Environmental > Aquatic > Marine > Coastal | place: USA: Chesapeake...
GCACCATAGCCATTCTTGCCACCCACAATCTTCTCCTCTTCCTTGTTGTAATTCCCAGAAGTCAGAAGGTGACCAAAGATAAGTTCAGGGACCCAAACCTTGTATTCCGTGTGCTCCACGACAGGAATTCCGTCACCATCATTTTCTACACTGATCTCTACACCACCCTCTACATTCGTTACCCGAACATCAATGTGCTTCACTGGCTGCTTGTCCTTTTCAGTTTGAGAACGAATAAGAGCATCGCGTGCATTTACAATAATCTCATCAAAGAGTTTGTAAAAGCCCGGATTGAAGGCAACCTGTTTATAGGCCATCTTCTTGGTTTCCGCGTTGAAAACCCATCGGTGCTCTTCGTGAGTTTCAATGGACCCGATATAAGTATCAGGAAGCTCAAGAATGTGATCACGGTGGGAGAGGCGCTTATACTGATCCGCAAGAGTTTGAGAGTTAGACATACTACTGAACTGTGATGGGCAAGGGGGGAGCCTTGGGAATCAATTTTTGAACCCCGCTTCTTTCTTGGTTGTAAGTAGAATGAAGAACCAGAACGGAGGTGGTAGTGTTGGACAAAGTCTTAGATATATGGATCCGACTGCGCCTGAAAGAACTGCGGGTGCTGGAACGAATTTGTTGGTAGAGCGTGGTTTAATTGCGCGCCCTGCGATTGGAGGTGGAACGCGAAAGCAAAAAAGAGGAGGCTTCCTTCCGAGCGTTATGACTGGTGTTGTAGACAATGCTATGATAGCTGCTCCTCTTGCTGCTATCGCTGCTCGTAAATTATTCAACGGGAACAAGACAAGACGTGGAGGTGCGCGTCAGGCTGAACTCTGGAAGCAAGAAAAGGAGAGAGCGCGAGCTGAGCTTATGGAACACGGAAGACCTACGGCTCAGGAGATCATTGCGTATGCGAAGGCCAAGCGCAGAGGTCCTGAAGATGGTGCTTTCTACTTACAGTCCTATCGTCAGACAAAGGAGCGTGAAGCTGAAGAGGTATCACGCGAGCGCATAGCGAAACAATTGTTGAAGGAAGCGGTTGAAAGACAGAGAGCAGAAAAGCAAGCGAGAGAAAACGCGGAGCGTGCGACAAAGAAGGCTGCGAGAGAAGCCAAGAAGGCTGCGAAGAATGCTGACAAGGCTTCTAGAAAGGCAGCCAAGGAAGCCAAAAAAGCTGCTCAAGAAGCTGAAAAGGCTGCGAAGAAAGCGTCAAAGGAAGCGGCCAAGGCGACCAAGAAGGCCGAGAAAAATGCGGCCAAGGCGTCTAAGCCGCCCAAACCAGTGAAGGCTGCTACGTTGAAGGTTTCTGCGCCTGCTTCACCTAACAGGCCTTTGACTCTAAGAGAAATGCGTTTGCAGGCGGAGGCGAATGCGTTAGCCGCTGCGAAGGCTGTGAAGAGTGAATCTAGAAAACTCAAGGCCGCTCAAAGAAAGCATTCAAGGGCAATTGAGGCACGTGAGGGTGCTGCTGGAGCGCCTTCAAAGAAGCAAATTTGGAATAGCTTGGTAGATGCAGCGTTTGAGAATTTAAAATCCAGAGGAATGGCCACGCGTAAAAATGCGATGAAATTAGCCTCAGGTAGATTAAAGGGAAGATCCAATAAAAATATCTTCAATGAGTTGGAGTCACGGGCTCCCAAAGCCACAGAAGGCCCTGAGGCCGCTGGTGCTTCTGCTGCGCCTGCGGATAAAAAACCGCGTAGCGCTGCTCAAGTGAAATATGCGGAAAATCTGACAGCCGCTCGTTTGTATTTGCAAAGCATTGGAAAACCCGTTGGGCCCAATATGTCTGGATATGTTAAGCTACAGCGAGCTACACAGAAGGGAACAGAGGAGGAGAGGGCTACAGCACAGAGAGCTTTGAATGAATGGGAATCTAATTTTAAAACACGGAGGCCGAAATCTCCTGATGCGAAGTCCGCATCTAAAAGACTGAGCGCTGTAAGAGAGGAAAATGAAGAAAAGAACAACAATGAATAAACGCGCGGCGAAATCATTTAAAAAGCCCCCGACATAGTGAATAGAGATTTGAAAGGAATGGCTACTCAAGGGAGACCCAATACCAATGGAAACTTATTTGAAATCAAGACTGTTCAGTCTGGTGCTTTCCGGACATTGATTGAGGCTCTAAAGGAAATCCTGACGGAAGCCAATCTTGAATTTGATTCTCAGGGCATCAAGGTAATGGCTGTAGATGAAACCCACACAGTGCTTGTGTATCTCAGACTCCACTCGGATCGTTTTGAGAGCTACTATTGCCCTCAGAAGTATGTTTTGGGTGTGAATATGATTTATCTTTTCAAGCTCATTAAGACTATGGGCAACAATGACAGCCTTTCTTTGTATCTCCCTGCGTCCAATCCGAACAAGCTTGGAATTCGTATGGAAAATTCGGAGAAGTCAACTGTCACGAACTACTTCCTCAAGCTCTTTGACACCGACGTAGAAGATATCCAGATCCCCAACCTCAATTTCCCTTCCATTATTCACTTGCCTTCTGCGGATATTCAGAAGATTTGCCGCGATATGAATGCCTTGGGTGAGAAGCTGGATGTTGAGATTACATCCAGTGGCCCTGATCTAATCTTCAAATGTATTGGTGACTTTGCTGAGCAGGAAACCATCATCAGTGAGAACAACAACACGATCAAGGTTCAGAAGAACACGAATACCAATGAAATTGTCCAGGGTCTCTTCCAGCTGAAGCACTTGGTTCTCTTCACGAAGTGCACTTCTCTCTGCCCATCTATTGAGTTGTATCTCAAGAATGACTATCCTTTGATTCTGCGCTATACGGTTGCGAATCTTGGTGAGGTCAAGCTTGTCTTGGCACCTATTAAGAACAAGCAGTAAGCTGTTTTTTCAAAACCATTTGTTTCCTAGGTTTCTAGGATACAAATGATTTTCTTGAAGATATATAGTAATGGCTGCCGCTGCTGGTAATGGGTCTGCTGCAGCAGGTTCTGGGGATGGTAATGGATCTGCTGCTGCTGCTGATATAGTAGATACAAATAAACTCATAAATTTATTGGATCCACCCAAAGATTTAATGGTCGGAAATTATTTACGAAATGATCTGCACGGTGTTGCTATTAAAAATATGCTTACAGATCTTTTTTCGCCGCGTGTTGAGTTTCCTAAAGGTGTGGTAGCAGTTGGTGATACAAAACCAAAACTTAAAACAGCAGTTGAATCGGCGTATGGTAGCTGGTTACAAAATAAAACGAATAGTATATCAATCCTTCGTTTAAAACATAGTTCAGGCCACGATGCAAGACCATCAGGGCTCTTTGTATCCCAAGATGCTGGTCCAGTGGACGTTGTATCAAATCCTAGATTTCTTATCACTCCTGGAAGTATCTTAGATCCTGCTGGAAAAACAAAGACGGGTGATGTTGTGAATCTTGTGGATACTCTTGGAACTCTTGATCATAAAACTTACATTAAACAACTTGCTATGGAAACGGCAATAACAGGTGATATTTCTATGACTTCAACTGCTGCTTACTACACTATAGTTATACCAACTAGCCTTGGAGAAATTAAGTGTAATTTTGATAAACGTACATTTGAACCAAATGGTGGTGATGGGCTAAACTATTTTTTAGGAAATGATACAAAAAATAGATACATACGTGATCATATCGCAAATACAGATGAATGTAAAAAATATATTTTAGTGAAAGAATTGGGAGATACATTACAAGTCCAATGGCTAAATAAGGTATTTGATAGTCGTTTGGAATATACTAATGAAAATACAGTTATTACAACGTGTGACACAGTTGTATGGTACAGATCTATTGTAAATAAAATACCTGTTATTTTTACAAATCCAAAAGGCCAAACTACCTATTACAGTGCCAGGGTTATTGATGATAAACAACAATCTGCTATAACAGCATCCTTTATTAAAACAATTCAAACTGAAGTAATTTCTCATAATCTTTCTGTGATTCAAACAATTCGTGATGTTATAGTATCGCCTAGATCAGCTTCCAGACGATGGATAAATGGAAATGATTGGAGAGATACACCCTATACGAATGCGAAGAATTATTTAACAAGTTTGGTTACAAAATTAGAAAATATAAATAAGGACTTTGACACATATTTTGGATTGTTAGCAAATATAGAAGCAGCAAAAGAACTTGCTGCTAGAACGCACTTTATAAATCCATTCACGTATTATAAATCAGAAGGCTATTATAAAACGAATAATAAAGTAATTTATCTGATTCAAGGTAATAGATTTACATTTAAAGCAAAACAATTTAGTCCTGGGAATTTTGAAACAGAAATTATTGATACAACTTTCTTCCAAAGTGGTGGAGCTCCAGTGAAACGAACGTATACAGCAATAAAAGAAGAAGTTGCGTCATTTCAAACTGCGAGAGTTAGAGAAAGAAAACTTGATACACTGATTGAAAACGCAATTGCTGATAGTAATTTTGCGAATGCGCATACAATTCTTAGAGAGGCAAGGGAGAAAGCAGCTTTGCCTAATGAGAAAAATAATTCAGAACCTATAGGAAATATTGATAATTATGATCGCACGATTTGGTTAAACAATACAACAAGTGTAGAGCGCCGTGTAGGATTAGACACAGTTTCGTATTTTGTTTATTGCTATGTAAGAGACAACCATCCTGAAATATTTACATATGCGGCAATGGTAAATTTGGCTTTCTCACCCATAGATCGTATACCAAACATAGATTTATTGCTCGCAGAGAGATATCCTGTTGAGTATTTTATTGGAGATAAAACTGGACGAATTCAAGTTACAGCTGAACCAAGGGATGATTTAGCAAATGAATCTTTACGAGATACATTAAACGCTATTTTCCTTGCCAAATTTTTAACATCCAATTTTCCAGTATTGCTCACACAAAGACTTGCTGATTTTTTTACTCTTTTTACAGCAGCCCAGCTTCCATATATGAACCTTCCTAGAATGATACTTAATAACGTTATACAAGATGGAGGGGGAAATAGTTTGAATATTCTTTCAGATGTCGCAAGTGAAGCAATGGATATCTATGAAATGTATTATTCCCTCGCAATTGAAGCATCCTACCTGGAAAAACCAATTGACTATAAAAAATTCATGGAGTTGATCTATGAGCCTGAATCTGAAGAAAATAAAAATGTATCTTTACTGAAAAAAACCAATACTTCTATGAATCTACCTCCCCCTACTGCTGGTATAACGTATGGTGGTCGCAGAAAGAAGAAGACACAGCGTAAACGAAAATCCAAACGCAAGAATAGAACAAGAAGAAATGCCTGAGTTCTGTCTGTATCTAAATTGTCATAACCTTGGAAGTTCTCTCTATCAAGGTTATTGCAACGAAGCACACTACAAAAAAGGTGCTGAAACGAATTTTTTGTATAGCATCCTAGAATCACATCCAGAAATTGCTACCTTGAAACAAGCACGTGAACATATGAAATCTACATCTTCTTTTCGTTGTGAGGCGTGTAAAGGACTTCCTCGTGCGTCAGACGTTTATCCAAAAGGGTCAGACCCGTCGCCTTTCCAAAGCGAACACAATCCTGATTCCAGATCTTGATGGTGTAGAAACCAATCGTCTGATCCATATCACGATTGCCTCCTCCAACAAGCTTCGGTGAGATATTGATACCCATTACCTTGTCTCCCTTATTGGTCGCAAGATCCATCATTGATCCAATCGTATAAAGCATAAAGATATCTACACCATTTTCAAGGCTGCCACGAAGGGAATAACTACCACCACGAATGTTCTGGTAGTTTTCCCAAAGAGGAGGAATTCCCTTTCGCATCCAGAAATACATACCACCTTTTAGTTTCGTATCTCCAAGAGCATTAATGAGAGAGAAAACATCTCGCCAAGTAGCAGCAGAACCTAGTTCTGTATAGGAGTCAAGGCTCCACTTCTTTTCCCGTGGGGAATGAAAATACAAAGTCCATTCACCAGAGGGAATACCATCATCGGGGGAAACCATATTTGAAAGGGACATAGTGTACCCTAACTTCTACAAGGTTACGACTTCAATTTTTAGGTGGCTCAGCCGCGGATCGCAAGGACGCTTTCTGTCGCATCCTGGTTAATTGTGTGAAGCTGAATTCCCTCGGTAAAATGAAGAACAATACCGGAATGAAGAGACCACGCAGAAAGAATATGAGCAGGGGAAGGCTGTCTCGTGCCTACCCACTTGGTCTGTTGAAGATAATCTGAAATATCGTGGAGAAGCAGGTTATTGTATTTAATCTGACCACTGAGCCACTCAAAGTGTTGAGAATTGTATTCAGAAGTAGTATTATACATAGCAGACGAAAGGAAAAGCTTCTTGTCCGCATCGTAATACCAGTCAACAGGCGGGACTCCAGCACCAGCTAGAGTATGATCCTGAATGCGGTAAGGATAGGTAGAACCTTCAAAAAACACATAAATCTTTCCTTGGAATCCACGAAGCACGCTTACAGAAACAACCTGCGTCCGAGCAGTCACGTCGCATAAGAAAGTCCAGAGAATCTGGAGCCATAGGAGGCTTTGAAGGCCGACGTGTGACAAAAACTGGATAGCGTGCTGTCTGCGATTCGGTTGTAGATGAACAATTCGATGCTCTTCTTCAAGAGGGGGTTCCTGAGCAGTAGGAGGTGTCTGAGTAGGAGCTTCCTCAAGGACCTCCTCAGAAACAGTTTGGGTCTCTACTAGTGAATTTTGGGCTTGCTGCACAAGGGGCTCAGAAATAGAATTTACTTCGTTGTCAGCCATAGCTCAAAGTAACTATCTTCATTACACGGCGGATTTTTAGGCCTACATTTGGATTTGGGCTTGGGTTTGGGCTTACACGGTTTAGGACAGTGGCAGGGCATAGAAGCGCAGCAAGAGCAAGGATATCCATAATTTACCGCATTTCCATTCCAAGCGGCCTCTTGTTCAGGCAAATCATCATATTTCGTCATTTCAGAATAAGAGCGGAAGATCCAAGCGAGTAAAATAAGAACAAAAGGAGCTGCTAACAAGATCCACGCAACTGTTTGAGATCCGCGTTGGCAAATAAAAATCATTAAAAGAACAGCAAAAACACCTAAGATAGCGTGTCCGGGAGCGCGACGCCATTCGTGTGTATACAAATCAAGTAAAATGACAGCTACAAAGCAAGCAGATGTTACAATTGCTGGGGGACAAATGTCCATTCTTTCTATTTAGTTAGCTTATTTCTTGGCCTTGGGCTTATTTCTTGGCCTTGGGCTCAGAGTATTTGTTGGTCTTGTAATCCCACCACTTCTTCTTGGAAGGATCCCACATCTTCTCCGTGTTGGGATTCCATACACCCTTGATATCCTCTGGATCTACACCACCATCTTCATCAGGGATATAGACATTATTCGTCTCCTTGTTGACGTAGTAGTCGATCTCGTTGAAGGTAAAGATATGCTGGTATGGAGATTCCTCCTCTTCATCTCCCTCCTCCTCCTCGTCCTCCTCCTCCTCTTCCTCAGCCTCCTCCTCTTCACCCTCCTCCTCCTCTTCAAGATCAGCGACAGACTTTACAAGGGATTGATGCGCATTCGCCTCAATCACAGTGACATCCTCATTCAGAGCAGCCTCCTGAGTCTCTTCAATCTCAGCCTCTACCTCCGCAGCCTCAACCGGCTTTCCATCATCCATACGCTTTTGGAGAGATCCGATGGTCTCATTGATAGTCAAGAGTGTATCAGCAGCCTTTCGCATCCAAGATTCCACCAGTTCAACACGCTTTTCAAGATGATCGTGATTAAACGCAAGAACTCGCACCTGACCCATAGCATAGTCATCCAGAGAGCGCAGATGGGATTCTACCTCCTTGAAGCGCGCTTCATAGTCAGAGGTATTGGACGGTGTGCGAGTAAGAATATCTTCAATGACCTTCAGGCGGTCACGGAGGGTATTCTCAAAGTTGTGAAGAAGTTCGCGAACGAGTTCAGAAGACATAATACTGGGAGCTAACTCACGTTACGCCCGTTGCCGCACTCAATTTTTGCGGCCCCCTATACGAAAATGAAACAAACTAAAGTTCATCGTCACGAGAAGGCATTTCATTCATAAATAATATATAAAAATACGCAAATACAAGAGCACAAAAAATAATTGTTATGGAAGAATCCATCTACTTCTTGCTTTTAATCTCAATCTTTAGAACGGAATCCAGAGTGCTTTCACGTTCTTTCAGAGGCTTGCTTCTCTTGAGTCTGAGTCCTTCTTCTGCCTTGGGAACAATTTCTCCCAAGAGAGGGGAAATGGTGTGTTTCATAGACGAATCATAAAAGTCAATGGGCTTCGTGTCAATAGATCCAAGAATACTTACCATCGGTGGAGTCTGAAGATCTATGCGAACCTTGCCAGCACCAATCGTTGCGCGATACTGATCAATGTCCATAGGGCCACCAAATAGCTTGAGGCTTTCGCGCGCAGGGGATGGGAAAATGCGACCCGAAGAATACTGCTTGCTATACATACGATGAAGAAGGGCAATGCGCTCCCACTTCACGTGAGTATCCAGAGATTCTTGTAGCAAGTAGGCCATACAACAAGAAGGTGAGCAGAAATTGCCATAGACACGATAGACACCCTTCTCTTCACGCTCTGGAATAATCGCAGGTTGCCAACTAAAGTTGTGAGCGCACCAGAAACACGCAATCTGAGTAGTATCAGGAATCTTCATTGCGTGTTTCAGCTCCTTGTATTGGACCATAAGATCATACTTGGTAAAGGCTTCCAGGCCTACACTTGCTTTGGTTTCTTGAACAACCTCTTTTACAGGTTCTTCTTGTTCTTCCTTTTCTTGCTCAAGAACAGCCTCGTTGTGCTTCGCAAACATATCATCTGCTTGCGCATCATAGGGTTCAGGCTGACCAGGAGGATTGGGGTCATAATAAAGAGGGTGTTCGTGGAATTGAACCATAGAGGATGAAATCTGAAGATGAGCAATCAAAGGCCTGCGTGGCTCAGGCAGAAAAGATCCTTCAATTCCATCAGGTGTCACAACAGCAACAACCTTGGGTTGCTTTTTTACCTTTTTCGCCTTGACAGGTTCCTGAACAACAGGCTCTGGTTCAGGAACAAGTTCCGGTGCGGGTGCTGGCACTGGCACTGGTTCTACTACAACGTCTTTTACTTTTTTCGCACGACCTTTGGGAGGCATTCCTAAGAGGCCTCCTTACTACCTTGTTTAGGCTTTTATGGGTGCCCACCTAGAGACAATTCATAAAGTGCTACTATGTTTGAAGGTATTGACCCTTCTATAGGATCTCTTTTAGAAAAATTTGTTGAAAATCCAGAATGTTTGTCTCATTTGCTTTTTGTGGGGCCTCCAGGTTCTGGAAAGACAACGACTGCGCATAATTTAGTAAAAGCCTTCTATGCGGGAAGAAAAACCTTTACAGGAAAGGCTTTGTTTTTGAATTCCAGTGATGAGCGCAGTTTAGAGGCAGTGCGTTCCAAAGTATATCCGTTCGCTCGTTCTCAAATCCACGTTTTGTTTGGGCAAGATTTTTTTGTAAAGAAAACTCCCAAAATCATAATTTTTGATGAAGCAGAAACTCTTACAGAGCAGGCTCAGTCTGCTCTCAGACCTCTTCTAGATAAACCAGCGAATGAACTTTTGATTATCTTTTTGTGCAATTCTATTTCACGTATTCATTCTTCTATCCTCCACAGATTTCTACGCATCTATTTTGAAACTCCTTCTGTTCTTCAGTTCCGAAACCGTTTTCAGCCGATTTTTGAAATGACTCACAATGTGGGTTCTGAAAAGAAATTGCTAGAAATAACAAAAACCATTGCTCCAAGTGATATTGCGTATCGCCGCGGTGATATTCGCTTCTTTCTTCTTCAATACAACAAATCTAGAGAATTAAATGGCATAGGATGGCACTTCCTCCATACACCTCGGAAAGATCTTGGAACACTCCTTGAAAAATACGCAATGTCTATATACATTGGTGAATTAATTGGATACGCCCTCTTTTTATTCCAAACCTTAGGGGTTGTTAATCCAGAGGATATTCTTTCTCTGCTCTCTTTCGCAGATACTGAAATCATAGCAATAAGGCCTCTGAATGAAACCCTTGTTGATTTTACAAAATGGGTATACAACCTAAGGGACAAATTTGAATGCTCAATGACCCCCTAAAGCAGGCAGAAATAAAATGGATCCCAAAGATATTACCTTTACACCCTTGCGTATTTCAACGAATGTTGCGACTGGAAATATTGGTTCGCAACTCTATTTGGATAAGCTCTTTGAACAAACGAATACTATTCTTATCCCCTTTGGATATCCTGAAGAAGGTATTCTCAAGATGGAACATAAGGATCGTGTTGTAGGTGCTTCTGCTCGTGATCTTCTTACAAAGAAGAAGGCCGCGAAAAAGTCATTCTTTAATCAAAGCACTCTTGTTGTCCGAAAGCGACGGATGGAAGATCCTTCCCAATTCAAAGAAGTGAATATCAAACTCTTTGCGAATGGTGGAATCCAAATGACAGGAATTACTGGACTTGAGTTTGCACGCATCACGCTGGATTGGCTTCTTCCTATTCTTCGCCAGCTTCCTACTCCAATTTCTAAGGAGCCTGTCTTTGTAAAGACCTTGAAGATCCAGCTGATCAACTCCGACTATCACGTGAATGGAACCATTCATCGTGACAATCTCCACACCATTGTCAGCGCAGCTCCTTACAGTCTCTTCTCCTCTCTAGAAAAACTCATTCATCAAGGTGTGAATATCAAATACTATTACAACACCAGTCGCACAGTAGGACGTCCAGGAATCTGTAATTGTGAGAGGCCTTGCCAAGGACAGGGAGAAGGAGATGCTCCTGGTCAATGCAAAAAAATTACCATTCTAGCTTTCCAGACGGGTGATATTATTGTAACAGGCGCACGTAAGTATGAACAGTTGGAAGAAGCCTATCACTATATGAATCAAATTCTGAAGAGACATAGCCGAGAGATTCTACGACCTCTTCCTGCTGCGGAAAATTCATAACTCTGCTTTCCTATCCTCCGACAGATTCTAGGAAATGTCTGCTCCCTCGTCAACTGCTCCGGCCACCACTGCGACACCTGCTGCGCAACAGGAAATTCTTCCTCACGCTACGACTCTTCTCCACGCTGCTCGCCTTGCTATCCAGCAGGACAAGCCTGTCCAGCTGGATTACTACGTGGAGTCTGCGACAAGCAAGGCCTTCATTGGTGAGGACCCTGAGACCAAGGAGAAGATGTTGGTGAAGTCCAACGATGAGTTCACTTCTTTGATTGCGAAGATCTACAAAGTCCAGGAGGACTTCATTATTATGACTGAGAACTCTATTTATTTAGTGTCTGGCAAGATCCAGAAGCGCCGCATTAATGCGACCCAGATGCGCTCTGTTGATTTTGAGCAGCTTTAATAGAGAAGATGAATTCTTTGCTTGGTTTCGGAGGTTTGTTCAATACTGCGTTAACTGCGAAACAGGGGTATAATGTTGGCAGACGCAACAATCTTAATAGTGTTCCGACTGTGAAAAATACGACCGTCAAAGCAAAGCCTGTTATGAATCTTTTTCGTTCTCCTTTCGCCAAAAAATTAACACAAAAGACCAAGGCAAAAACAGTCAAGAACAATCTCTATGTGCCTTCTACCACAGAAATGCCTGAGGTGAATTTGAGTTACGTCAAGGAAATAAACTGGAATGGGAATGCACGTAA
>Ga0129336_10002340_pt1 | contig 11715 bp, 12 predicted proteins | sample CPB6_02_DNA_FD_96878 | JGI IMG/M metagenome (GOLD analysis project Ga0129336, IMG submission 96878) | Freshwater to marine salinity gradient microbial communities from Chesapeake Bay, USA - CPBay_Sum_0.6_0.2_DNA | ecosystem: Environmental > Aquatic > Marine > Coastal | place: USA: Chesapeake...
AACCAAACCCAACCCAACCAGTTTGAGCGAGGGCTGAATTAGACTCGCCTCATTGCACAGGCTCGTCTGCCCTTGACCAAATCCGTTTCGCCCCATTTACGCGCGCTGCTGATCCTGCTGCTGGGCAATGCGCTGATTCACGCAGGCCTGGGCTTCAGCCTGGGTTTGTCGGGCGACGAGGCCCACTATGCCTTGTATGCGGCCCACCCGGCGCTCAGTTATTACGATCATCCGCCGCTAGTGGGTTGGCTGCAAATTCCGCTGGTCTGGCTGGGTGCCCCAGCGGGCGTCTTGCGCCTGCTGCCTGGCGCACTGTGGCTGGTCACTGCAGTCCTGGTTCATGCCCTGGGCCAGCGACTGCATCAGCAGATCGACCCGGCTGCGCCCACCCAGGCAGTGCAGCAAAGTGGCTGGTGGGCGCTGCTTGCTTTCAGCCTGGCGCCGCTGCCGCATGTGTTGGGCATGGGCCTGCTGCCAGACACTCTGCTGATGTGCCTGACTGCTGCGCTCATGCTACAGACCTTGCGCTTGCTGGACCATGGGCGTGCCCAACAATCACACCAATGGTTGTTATTGGGTGCCCTGCTTGGCTTGGCCGGACTGGCCAAATACACCGCCATCTTCGTGGCCTTGCCGGTAGCCGCCTGCCTGTTGGCGACGCATGGCGCCAGTCTCTTGCGCCGGGCCGCGCCATGGTGGGCGCTGACAATTGCGCTGGTGCTGGTGGCGCCAGTTTTTGTCTGGAACGCCCAGAACCACTGGATGTCTTTCGCCTACCAGTTGCACCACGGTACTGGCAGCGATTGGCGGCTCGCCCACCTGGCCACCTTTTTGCTGGTGCAGGCCCTGCTGTATCCCTTGCTTCTATGGGGCGCACTGGCGGCAAGCAGGCCCATACGCAATGCGCCAGGGTCTGCGCGCTGGCCGCTGTCCTTTGCACTATTGCCCCTGGCTGCCCTTGCCTATCTGGCGGGTGGCGGATCCAGCCTGCCGCACTGGACCGCTCCGGCCTGGGTGGCGCTGGCACCCGTGGCAGGCATCGGCCTGCAAGCGCTCTGGCGCTCTGGGCGCAGACGCCTGGTCTGGTTGCTGGGCAGTTTGCAAGTGTTCTTATGTCTGGCCCTGTATGTCCTGATGCTGAGTGCGGGGCCGCCCTGGCTGCAGAGTCGTGGCGACATGGACGAGTCGATCAATCCCTTTAGCGATTTCTACGGCTGGGAAGAAGCCGGCGTACAAGCGCGCCGCTGGTCAGCCCAGTTGGGCATTCCCCGGCTGGCGGTGCAGAACTGGACCCTGGCCAGTCGGCTGGCCTGGTATGCCCAACCCTTGCCAGTGCATGTGATTGCGCCTGGCTTTGATCAGTTTTCGCTGTGGTCAGGTGAGTTGCCCCGGGCAGACAGCGCCATCTTGCTGGGCTGGTCGCAAATGGCCTACCACTTGCCTGTGGGCGCAGGCCAGTTTGCTCAGTGCGAGGCCCTGGACAGGTTTGCGGTCGTGCGCGCGGGCAGGCCTGTGGCGCACTTCAGCCTGCATGCGTGCAAGGGTTGGGGCGGCCAGCCCCAACCCAGGCGAATGGGCGAACCCTGAAGCCTAGAATGGGCAGTTCTTGCATGACCCGAATGTCCGACTCCCCGTTTGCCATGCCCCGCTTGTCACCCAGGCATTGGGCCCTGCCGGCACTGGTGCTGCTGCTGACCCTGCCTCTTTGGCGGCCATGGTACGAGCCCGGATTGTTCTACGCCCTCAACCAATCGCTGGCTCTGCTGCCCGACCTGGCCTGGTCGCTCCTGTCCCTGCTGGGCACCGGCTGGGCGGTGTTTGCTTTCACTGCCCCTGCGCTTTGGCGCCGGCCGCGCGTGCTGCTGGTATGGCTGTGCGCGGCACCCTTTGCCGGCATTTTCACCCGGGCGGGGAAAAGCTTTTTCTATAGCCCGCGCCCGCTGGAGGTGCTGGGACCAGACGGCATTCGCGTCATCGGTGAGCCATTGTTTGTGGCCGCCATGCCCTCGGGCCACACCATCACCGCCTTTGCTGCTGCCACTGCAATTTATTTTTCACTGAATCCTGATCATCGGCGCCGCCACTTGTGGCTTTTCGCCTTGGCCTCAGGCGTGGCCCTGTCGCGGGTGGCCGTCGGTGCCCACTGGCCAGCCGATGTGGCGGTGGGGGCTGCGCTTGGCATATTGAGCGGCTTGTGCGGCGCCTGGCTCTGCAGCCGCCTGCCAAGCAGCTGGCTGCAGCCGGCCAGCTGGCCTACCCGTGCCGCGGCGGTGCTGGGTATTTATTGCGCCTATGTTCTGCTCAGCGATGAAATGGGATTCGCGCAGAACCTGCCATTCCAATATCTGCTGGCGGCCTACCTGGGCGCCAATCTGCTGCTTTACGCCCGGCACTGCTGGCGCAGACAAGCAAATCTCAACCCGGAGGAAACCTAGCATGCTGCTCTACGATCTGGTGAATGCGCGTGGCGCCCACTTCAGCCCCAACTCCTGGCGCGTGCGCATGGCGCTGGCGCACAAAAACATTGACTTTCAGGTACAAGACCTGCGGTTTGGCCAGATTGATGCGCTCAACCCCGGTGGGCCGCGACTGACCATCCCGACGATTGAGCATGCAGGTCAGCGCGTCACCGACAGCTGGGCCATCGTGCAATACCTTGACCAGACCTTTGCCGACACACCGCCCCTCATGGGCGCAGACGCTCAGGCACAGCTGCTGCGTTTTTTCCAGTATTGGGTCCAGACCACCATTCACGCGGGCATCAGCCGCCTGATTCTGCTCGACCTGCATAACAGCTTGCACCCCGATGACCACGCCTACTTTCGCGCTTCACGCGAAAAACAGAACCGCAAGACACTGGAAGAAGTGCAGGCCGGACGCGACGAGCGCGTTGGCGCCTTTCGCGAATCACTGCGCCCAATGCGCATGAAGCTGCAGGAGGGCCCGTTCATCAACGGCACCCACCCCGGCTATGCCGACTACCTGGCCTTTGGCGGTTTCCAATGGGCGCGTCTGAGCAGCCCCTTTCAACTGCTGGCCGAGGACGACCCGGTTTACGCCTGGCGTGAGCGGTGCCTTGACCTTTTTGCAGGCCTGGCTCGGCGCGAGTCCGAAGCAAGCTGAGCCGGTCAGGAGCGATGGCCAAAAATGGCTGTGCCCACCCGTACCATAGTGCTGCCCGCTTGAATGGCAGCCTCCAGGTCCGCGGTCATGCCCATCGACAGCGTGTCCAGCTGCAAGCCCCTGGCGTTCAGGGCATCAAACAATTTCCGGGCACGGCCGAACACCTCGCATGCCGCCTCAAAATCAGGTGCCGGCTCGGGGATACACATCAGGCCGCGCAGCCGCAGGCGCGGCAACGCGGCTACCGCATGCGCCAGATCGGGCAATAGATCAGGGCTCACGCCCGACTTGGTGCTGCCCCCGTCCACATTGACCTGCAAACAGACTTGCAGGGGAGGAAGATGGTCGGGTCGTTGCTGGTCCAGGCGTTGAGCCGTCTTGAGCCGATCAATCGTCTGCGCCCAGTCAAAGTGCTCCGCCACCTGCCGGGTCTTGTTGCTCTGAATCGGACCAATGCAATGCCACTCCAGCTTGAGCGAGGCCAATGAGGTTATTTTTTCAACACCTTCCTGGATGTAGTTCTCGCCAAAGGCGTTCTGCCCGGCGGCGTGCGCGAGCGCCACCGCATCGGAGGGAAATGTCTTGGACACAGCCAACAGGCGCACCGAATCTGCAGCCCGCCCTGCCTTATGACATGCATCAAGGATACGGGCCCGAACCAGGTGCAGATTGGCGGATATCGTGTTCATAATGACCTCAAGCGTAACAAACCGGTGAACAACGGGAAACTCGTGGACATTACCCAACTGCTGGCTTTCAGTGTCAAGAACAAGGCCTCCGACTTGCACCTGTCCTCAGGCCTGCCCCCCATGATCCGGGTTCATGGCGATGTGCGCCGCCTCAATGTCGATCCGATGGACCACAAGCAGGTGCATGCCCTGGTCTACGACATCATGAACGACTCCCAGCGCAAGCACTATGAGGAGTTCCTGGAAATCGACTTCTCTTTCGAGATCGAGGGCCTGGCCCGCTTTCGAGTGAACGCCTTCAACCATCAGCGAGGCGCGGGCGCGGTGTTTCGCACCATTCCCAGCAAGATCCTCTCACTCGAGCAGCTCGGCACTCCCAAAATCTTTGCCGACCTGGCGCTCAAGCCACGCGGCCTGGTGCTGGTTACCGGCCCCACCGGCTCGGGCAAGTCCACCACCCTGGCGGCGATGATCAACCACCTCAATGAGACCGAGTACGGCCACATCCTCACCGTGGAAGACCCGATCGAATTTGTCCATGAGTCCAAAAAATGCCTGGTCAACCAGCGCGAGGTCGGGCCACACACCCACAGTTTTGCCAATGCCCTGCGCTCGGCGCTGCGAGAAGACCCCGACTGCATCCTGGTGGGCGAAATGCGCGACCTCGAAACCATCCGCCTGGCCATGACCGCAGCCGAAACTGGCCATCTGGTGTTTGGCACCTTGCACACCTCCAGTGCAGCCAAGACCATCGACCGGATCATCGATGTCTTTCCTGCCGAAGAAAAGGAGATGGTGCGCGCCATGCTTTCCGAGTCCTTGCAGGCGGTGATCTCGCAGACCCTGTGCAAGGTCAAGGACGGCAGCGGGCGGGTAGCAGCGCATGAAATCATGATCGGCACACCAGCGATCCGCAACCTGATCCGCGAGGCCAAGGTGGCCCAGATGTACTCCACCATTCAGACCGGCAACAGCGTGGGCATGCAGACCCTGGACCAGAACCTGACCGATTTGGTCCGACGCGGTGTCATCAGCGCGGGTGAGGCGCGCGGCAAGGCCAAGATCCCCGAGAACTTCCCTGGCTGAGAACCACCGCATGGAACGCGATCAAGCCACCAAGTTCATCAACGACCTGCTCGGCCTGATGGTCAGCCGCAAGGGCAGCGACCTTTTCATCACCGCTGAATTTCCGCCAGCCATCAAGTTCGATGGCAAGGTGACCAAGGTGTCGCAGCAGGCGCTGACCAGCACCCATACCCTGGCCCTGGCGCGCGCCATCATGAGTGACAAGCAGGCCGCCGAGTTCGAGCGCACCAAGGAGTGCAATTTCGCCATCTCGCCTGCCGCCGGGCGCTTTCGCGTGAATGCCTTTGTCCAGCAGGGCAAGGTAGGCCTGGTGCTGCGCGTCATACCCGCCACCTTGCCCACCCTGGACGGCTTGGCCATGCCACCGGCCCTGAAGGAAGTGGCTATGAGCAAGCGCGGCTTGTGCATTCTGGTGGGCGGCACCGGCTCGGGCAAGTCCACCACCCTGGCGGCCATGGTGGACTGGCGTAACGAAAATTCCCACGGCCACATCATCACCATCGAAGATCCGATCGAATTTGTCCATCCGCACAAAAATTGTGTGGTCACCCAGCGCGAAGTGGGCCTGGACACCGAGAGCTGGGATATTGCGCTGAAGAACAGCTTGCGCCAGGCTCCAGATGTGATCCTGATGGGTGAGGTGCGCGACCGCGAGACCATGGAGCATGCAGTGGCTTTTGCCGAAACCGGCCACCTTTGCCTGGCTACCCTGCATGCCAACAGCGCCAATCAGGCGCTGGACCGCATCATCAACTTTTTCCCGGAAGAGCGCCGCGCCCAATTGCTGATGGACTTGTCGCTCAACCTGCGCGCACTCATCTCCCAGCGGCTGGTGCCCAAGCAAGATGGCCGGGGCCGGTTTGCTGCCGTTGAAGTCATGCTCAATTCCCCTCTGGTAGCCGACCTGATCTTCAAGGGCGAGATTGCTGAAATCAAGGAGCTGATGAAGCGTAGCCGCGAGCTCGGCATGCAAACTTTTGACCAGGCCCTGTATGACGCATTTGAGAGCAACACGATTTCCTATGAAGAAGCGCTGCGCAATGCCGATTCTCTCAATGACCTTCGCCTGCAGATCAAGCTCAACAGCGAGCGGGCCAAGGGGATGCAAACGGATTCCGGTACCGATGGCCTGGCGATTGTGTAAGCTCTCACCCCATGAGCAATATCAACCCCAAAAACTACGAGCCCTGTCCTGCACGCAAAGTTGCCTTTCTTGGCCTGGGCGTGATGGGCTACCCCATGGCTGGCCACCTGGCGCGCGCTGGCCATTCGGTCACCGTCTACAACCGCTCCCCCGACAAGGCGCAAGCCTGGGTGGCTGAGTTTGGCGGCCAGATGGCGCCCACACCACGTGAAGCTGCCGCTGGCGCTGACTTTGTGTTTGCCTGTGTCGGCAACGACCATGACCTGCGCAGCGTGGCGCTGAGCCAGGGACAGGCTGGCGATGGCGCCATGTCCGGCATGAAACCCGGCGCCATTTTCTGTGACCACACCACCGCCTCAGCCGAGGTGGCGCGCGAGCTCTATGCGGCCGCGCAAAAAAGAGGTCTGCATTTTGTCGATGCGCCAGTCTCTGGCGGCCAGGCAGGCGCACAAAACGGGATGCTCACTGTCATGTGTGGCGGTGATCAGGCCGCGTTTGATCAGGCCAAGCCGGTGGCCATGGCGTTTTCGCGCGCCTTCACCCGCATTGGCGACAGCGGTGCTGGCCAGTTGGCCAAGATGGTCAACCAGGTCTGCTGCATCGGCGTCATCCAGGGTCTGGCCGAAGGCATTGCCTTTGGCCAGCGCGCCGGACTAGACATGAACCTGGTGCTGGAGGTGATCGGCAAGGGTGCTGCGCAAAGCTGGCAAATGGACAACCGCGGCAAGACTATGGTAGCCGACCAGTTCGATTTTGGCTTTGCGGTCGACTGGATGCGCAAGGACCTGGGCCTGGTGCTGCAGGAAGCCCGCCGCAACGGCGCCACCATGCCAGTGACCGCGCTGGTTGACCAGTTCTACGCCGATGTGCAAGCCATGGGCGGCCAGCGCTGGGACACCTCCAGCCTGATCAGGCGGCTCAAGTCGGGATCTTCCACCTGATGCTGCAGCGCCAATACGCGCCCATCCCGTCAGTCACCCATGAGTTTGATGGTCAGTTGCCCTGAAGCAGGCGGCGTTTGCGCAAGGCATCGTACAGATGCTCATGAAACATACTCGCTGCCGGTCGCAAGCTGACTCCCTGTTTTCTCAGCAATCCAAGACTTCGGGAGATGGTCGGCTTCCTCAGTGGCAAGCCAACTACCGTAGGGTGATTGGCGGGCAGGGATGTCCTGGGTACAGCAGCTATTCCCAGACCAGCTTCTACCATACCTAGCAAAGTGCCGATGTGGCTCACTTCAAACGCGTAGTTGGGCTTAAGCCCGGCTTTACTCATCACGTCGTCAAGCAGTTGACGATTGCCGCTGCTTCGGGCTACGGAGATCAGCTGCTCTGATTCAATCTGGGACCAGTTCACGCTTTGTCTTTTTGCCAAGGGATGGTCATGTCGCATAGCTACCACAAACGGATCAATATGGATTCCCTCGAAAGCAATTTCGGGCATCAACGTGGGCATGAAACCAATGCCGAAATCTGACTCGCCCGCCAGAACACTTTGTAAAGTCTGGCTCATGGACTCGTCGATCACCCGTATCCGAATCGACGGATATTTGGCGGAGAAGCCGCTGATCACCTGCGGCAGAAAGTAGATGGCTGCCGAAGGCACGCAAGCCACAGTCACCCGTCCGCTACGTGTGACTGCTATGTCAGAAATACCCAGAATGGCCGATTCGAGGTCATCAATGGCGGCACGAGCTCGCTCCAGAAAAACCCGGCCAATGCTAGTGAGCTCAACTTGACGCGTCGTCCTGTTGAACAGCCGCGTGCCAATGATGGACTCCAATTTTTCGATCCGTCGGCTCAACGCTGGTGGCGACAAATGAATTTGGTCTGCTGCCGCGCGAAAACTGCCTCGCTCAGCAACAGCGATAAATGCCTGCAATTGCTGTAAATCAAAATTGATGTGTGCCATGCATTAATTGTATTAAAAATTGCACTTCAAAAAACAACGCATTTCCCGCATCATTCGCTTCCATTGATGCACAGACCGTTGGATTCAGTAAATATGCAGAAAGGCGAAGCATGAAAAGGCTCTGGAGAAGTTGCGTGGCGCTGGTGCTCATTGCAGCGTATGGGTTGGCCGCGGCCCAATCAGAAAAGCCCATCACGATTGTGGTTCCCACAGCGGCTGGCGGCGGTAACGACGCCATGGCCCGAACAATTGCGCAGAAGATGGGCGCACTGCTCAACCGGTCGGTGATTGTGGACAACAGGGCGGGCGGGAATGGTGCGATTGCTGCTGAATATGTCTCAAAAGCCGTACCTGACGGCAACACCTTGATGTTCGGTTACGTCGCCACTCACGCAATGAACCCAGCACTTCAGAAATTGCGCTATGACCCGATCAAGGATTTCGAGCCGGTAGGCTTGGTTGGATATTCGCCCACCGTGATGGTGGTCAACCCGTCGCTTAAAGTGAAAGATGTCAAGGATTTGGTGCGGATGTTGAAGGATAAGCCCGACTTCTTTAGCGTGGCTTCCGCCGGCAATGGCACTGCCCCACATTTTGCTGCCGAGCTTTTCAAGATGTCCACGCAGACATCCATGCTGCATATTCCCTATAAAGGCTCTGCACCTGCGGTAAATGACACGATCGGAGGACAGACCCATGTCATGTTCCCCAGTGTTTTCACCGGGGTTCCATTTGTCAAGGCGGGCCGGCTACAAGCGCTGGCAATTGCCGGCGCAAAACGTTCGGCCGTGCTACCAGATGTGCCCACACTCAAGGAAATGGGCATTCAAGGGGTAGAAGTTGACCAGTGGTATGCAATTTTTGCACCCGCCAAGACACCCAGGAATCAAGTTGAACGCCTCAATCAGCTACTGAACAAGGTCCTGCAGGACAAGGACACCATCCTACGTATCGAAGGGCATGGTGCCGATGTGCAGACCAGCACACCGGAGCAATTGGGCGAAATGGTAAGCAAGGACTTGACCAAGTGGAAACAAGTCGTTGCCAAGGCAAAGTTGCAGGCCGACTAATGGACTCAATCCAGCGAAATATCCCTTGCGTCTTGATGCGCGCAGGAACCTCACGCGGCCCGTTCTTCCTCAAAGAGTGGTTGCCACAGGACCCGGAATTGCGTGATCAGGCATTAATCGGTGCGATTGGCGCGTCAGATCCGCTGCAGCTCGACGGCCTGGGCGGCAATAGCACCCTGAACAGCAAAGTAGCTATTGTCTCGCGTTCGAGCAAGTCCGATTGTGATCTGGACTATCTTTTCGCTCAGGTTGGTGTAGGGCGTCCATCGGTAGATACCCGCCCGAACTGCGGCAACATGCTAGCCGGCGTGGCTCCCTTTGCCATCGAGCAGGGCCTGATCACAGCCCAGGACGGCACCACCACCGTACGCATTCACAACGTCAATACGGGAGCCAAAATTGAGGCCACAGTTCAGACCCCCGGAAGGCAGGTGAGCTATGAAGGAAATACCCGTATCGACGGCGTGGCAGGCACCGCTGCGCCTGTCCTGCTGAATTTCCTTGATGCGTGGGGCGCCGTCACGGGCAAGCTGTTTCCGACAGGGCAGCGAATCGAGACTATCAACGGGGTGGAGGTCACCTGCATTGATGCCGCGATGCCACTGATGATCGTGCGAGCCAGCGGCCTCGGTCTTACAGGTCGAGAGAAGCCGTCCGAACTTGACTCCAAAGTCGAACTGATGCAAAAAATCGAAGCTATGCGCCTGGAAGCCGGACGCCGAATGGGTCTGGGCGACGTATCAAACAGCGTTGTGCCCAAGCCTGTCATCGTAAGCCCCGGCGACACAGACGACAGCATTGTGTCGCGATATTTCACGCCGCATAGCTGTCATGCATCACATGCTGTAACCGGCGCCATTGGTGTCAGCACCGCCTTTGCCCTGCCCGGTACCGTAGCCTCCGGCATCGCCCGTGCAAGCGGCCACCACATGCTGTCAGTCGTTCATCCGCAAGGGCAAATCAGCGTTGAGGTAGCGTTGCTCGGCGAGGGCAGTCAGGCTGTCGTCAACAGGGCCGCACTGGTACGCACTGCCCGCAAGATCTTTACGGGCGAGCTACAACTGCCTGACTACGTCCTCTAGATCTAGCTTTCGGGCAATCAACAGCGCTAGTTGCAAGGTTTGCCTCACAGCCAGGGCGTTTGATCGGTGTAAGCATCCAGACCGGGATACCAACTGGCGTGGCGATTGAACCTGGCCGTGGTATTTTCAGATTGACCGAAGTCAGCACCATGAAACCATGACCCGCGGCTATGGTTATTTTTTCGGCTCCGGCTTGTCTTTCTCCGGAGCCTTGGGCACCAGACGCTGCAGCTCCTCCTCGCTGATGATCTCAAACACCCGCACCACCCGTTTCACATTGCTCACGCCGCGGGCGATCTCGGTCGCGCGGTTGGCCTCTCGCTGAGTCACCCGGCCCATCAGATAGACCGTACCGCGCTCGGTGACCACCTTGAACGCATTGGCAAAAATATCCTGGGCATCGACCAAAGCGGCCTTCACCCGACCAGTGATCAGGGTGTCCGATGAGCGGTCGGTCAGACTGGTCTTGCCCATCACCGCCAACTCGTTGACCACCAGCCGCACATTTTCGGTGCGGGATGCCAGCTGCTGGGCGTTTTCCTTGTCGCGCGCGTTGGGTACCTCACCGGTGAGCAGCACCTGTCGGTTGTAGCTGGTCACGTTGATATGGACACGATCGCCCAGGTTTTTGTCTATGCTGGCCACCACATTCAGCTCGATGCGCTCGTCTTCCACCTGGATACCTGCGGTGCGGCGGTCGACCGCCACCAGCGATCCCATGACCGCGCCGCCAATCATCACCGGGGCACAGGCTGTCAAAGATCCGGTCAGGGCCAGGGCCAGAACCAGTTTTCGGGTATTCAATTTCATGTTGGTGTTTCCTGTTCTCCAAGCAATAGGACATCGACCGCATCACAAATACAGTGCAGGGCAAGAATATGCACCTCCTGTATCCGCGCGGTCCGGTCGCTGGCCACACAAATATGCACATCGGTATCGCGCAGGGCACGGTTCATCTTGCCGCCATCACGGCCACTCAAGCCCACCACCACCATTTCACGCTCATGTGCAGCCTCAATCGCAGCCAGCACATTGGCTGAGTTGCCACTGGTAGAGATGGCAAGCAGCACATCGCCAGGCTGGCCCAGGGCGCGCACCTGGCGTGAGAACACCGAGTTGAAGTCGTAATCGTTGGCCACAGCGGTCAGGATCGAGCTGTCCGTGGTCAGCGCAATAGCCCCGAGCTCGGGGCGTTCGCGCTCGAAGCGCCCCACAAATTCGGCCGAGAAGTGTTGCGCATCGGCCGCTGATCCGCCATTGCCGCAGGCCAACACCTTGCCCCCGCCAGTGACGCAGGCCAGGATGGCCTGTACCGCGGCGGCTATGGGCGCGGCCAGCACCTCGGCCATCTGGTACTTGAGGTCGGCGCTATCGATGAAATGCTGTTGAATGCGTTGTTCGAGCATGCCCTCAATGATAACTGCCACTGACAGCGCTTTTTAAGCGTCGATCGTGAAAGCCCCGCGCAACCACTTGGTCTCCTGCCCCTGCAGGGTCAGCACATCAAACCGGCAGGGCGGTAATGTTTTCAGCCTCATCAGGTAGTGGCGCGCCGCCAGCACAATGCGCCGCTGCTTGGTGGGGGTCACGCTTGCTGCTGCACCCCCATG
>Ga0129336_10002341_pt1 | contig 11714 bp, 9 predicted proteins | sample CPB6_02_DNA_FD_96878 | JGI IMG/M metagenome (GOLD analysis project Ga0129336, IMG submission 96878) | Freshwater to marine salinity gradient microbial communities from Chesapeake Bay, USA - CPBay_Sum_0.6_0.2_DNA | ecosystem: Environmental > Aquatic > Marine > Coastal | place: USA: Chesapeake Bay...
AACTAAAATTATTAGATAGGTAATATTTAACTGCTGATAATTTATAGTCTTCTGTTTTATGTTTCATTATAATTACCTAATAAAAATATATAAATATTTGTCTCATTTTAAATCTTCAAGGGTGTAAATAGTTATATTATATACAAACTATTCACATCTTATTTTTTTAATTACAACTAAAACCAAGTTTGATATTCATGGTTTGTAGTTCTTGCGAAAGAAGTTTGAAAGCATATGGAATTCTAACCTGTATAATTTCAGAGTTTACCTTGCAATAATTGCACTTGTATAGGTTTTTTGTTGGATTTGCGTTCGCAGTCATTCCACAATTTTTACAAACAAAGATTCTATAATTGTCTGAGGTATCTAGCATTTTTTCTTTTAGAAACTTACTCACTCCATGTCCAATAAGACAATCGCGTTCCATTTCTCCTAGGCGAAGACCTCCATTTCTAGCACGTCCTTCAGATGGCTGTCTTGTTAGCATAACAATGGGTCCATTCGAACCTCTGGAATGAATCTTATCATATACCATGTGTTTTAGGCGTTGATAGTATGTGGGACCAATGAAAATTTCTGTTTTAATCTGTTCTCCGGTTCTACCATTATACATGATTTCATTACCATATCGTTCCATACCTGACATTTCTAATACTTTAGCAATTGATTCAACTGAGCAATCTGTGAATGGAGTCGCATCTCCACATGCACCAATATGACAACCTGCTTTTCCCATAATACATTCCATTAATTGTGCCATAGTCATTCTAGAAGGAATCGCATGAGGATTCATAATGATATCTGGGACAATACCATCTTTCGTGAAAGGCATATCTTGATGTTTGTAAACCATTCCAATACAACCTTTTTGAGCACTACGAGAAGCAAGCTTGTCACCAATCTCGGGTTTTCTATTTTTTCTAACACGCACATTGCAGAATTTGTATCCGTCGCTATTTGTTCCAATATAATTTAGATCTACATACCCTTCTTCACTTGGTTTTAGAGATTGACTGCTATCATTGAAAGTAATAGCGCCATTTGTTTTTTTAGGCATTACTTTACCGACAATGATATCAGACCCATCTACATATGTATTCTTGGGTACAAATCCATCGCTTCCTAGTTTTTTATATGAGAAAGGTTTTAGAGAATTTGCATCATTATCAATAGGATTTACAAAGAATTCTTCTTCGCCTGTACTATGATTTTTAGTACATTGCTCTTTAATTGATTTGTAATGTGTGCTAGTATATAGTCCGCGATCTAGTGCAGATTGATTGATAATAATACTGTCTTCTTGATTAAATCCAGTATGTGTCATAATTGCAACCACTGCATTAGTGCCAGATGGCATTTCATTACTGAATGTGTATTTAGATAATCTAGTGTATACCATTGGTTTTTGAGGATAATTAAGAATATTTCCCATGGTATCAATGCGTTTGTTAAAATTGCTAGCATAAATACCAAGTGCTTGTTTCCCCATAGCACAATTACTTACTGCGAATCCATTTCCTGCAATGAAATTGTGATTATCGCTATGTACAGTAATATCAGAAATATCTTGATTATTTGAAACATACATTCGATTAAATGGCACAAATATCAGATCTCCTTGAACACGAACTGTATTTTTCCATTTTTTCAAAGTATATATCTTATGGATTTTATTGATATTAACACTATTACAGTAATGCTGATGCATCATAAATTCCCCCACAATAGCGATATCAGTCAATAGCTTATTATTATATTTAAATGCAATAGTTTTATACATATTATAGATAGTTTGATTTGATTCAAACCACGTTGGGATAATATTCAGTTCTGTCATCAAACTAACAATTACTAGATTCATGCAATTTGTATTTGATTTTTTGATATCTTCGATACTATATGGGTAATATGCAGAAAGATATCCAGCAACCAATTCATTTTTTATCATCGTTGAACATTTGTTAATCCATGAAATATCTGCTGTAATATATTTCATATACTCTTTGAATTTTTCATCATTCATTCCATACTCAGCAAAACCAATATATCTAACATCATTGTCGAATGAATCTTTATCATACTGATTGTTGAATTCTAGTTTGTCATTCATCATATAGAATCCAGTTAGTCTTGCAATTATTGACAAATTTGGGTGATCTGATTTAAGTGGCAATAGATTCATATCTGTATAGAAGTTGCTAGTATCATATTTATTTTCAATAATCATAAAATCGCTGAAATTAAATGAATTGGTGTTATCTAATTTCATCATATAAACTCCCACAAGCGTATTATTATCAAAATCAACGCAAGTTTTCCAACCTTTGTCTGTCATAAATTTATGATCATATGTAGCGGTAATGGTTCTTCCGCTGCTTAATACAATATCATATACCTGTTTATCTGTTTTACGATTGTAATGATTTACTACTGTGCTATATTTTTTCTGCTTTGTATTTAAGTCGAAGCAAACGACTTCATCGCCAATTTTCATGTCTTTAATTAGTTTATGTTCTCCATTACTCATTAAGACAGTCTCGTTTTGCGCAATACATTGATAACAATTTCTAGGAGACTGATTATGATCACTGAAAGGAATATTTACGCCAAGAATACCATTCATAAGACTTGGATGAATTTCACAATGTGTATAACAAGGTGGATAAGAGATACCTTTCATTCCTTTATCAAGTTCATGCGGAAACATTGCAATCATAGCGTGATTTATTTCATCACTATCCAAGTATTCAATAAATCCTTCTTCATCTTCCATGCTGTCTACATCATTTGTAATATGAGACGACGAAGAAAGATATGATTCGAATGTTTTGTCATTGTTAAATTCTTCCCATGTCATATTTCTTTCTCTTAGAATTTTATTGATTCTCAATTCTTTTTTACCAGTTTCTCTATCATAATCTACAATAAGAAGAGGTCTGTACATTCTTCCTGCTTCAGTTGAAATAATGATAGATCTTTCTTTAATATTCCATACAACGGAAGTCATTGGATAAATAACTCCACTGCGTTTATAATGTTTTAGTACATTGTATAGTTTAAGTGGATCAGTGTGATAACCAACAATATCTCCATTAATTTGAATATACACATTTTCTTTATTCCCCATCAGTTTTAAATAATCTTGAACATTCTGTGTAGAGTCGTCGTAAATAACTACACCAAGATCAAGTACTATCTCTCTTATATGAGCACTATTCATATATACAGAAATATTAGTGCTTAGTGCCATATTTTTGACAAGACCAACTGAAGCGCCTTCTGGTGTTTCTGCAGGACAAATCATTCCAAGTTGAGAATTATCTAATTTACGAGGTTGAACAAGTTTACCATTTTTTTCCATAGCAGTATTGATTCTTCTTAGATGCGATAGCGTACTGGCATAAGACATTCTATTAAGAACCTGGGAAACGCCCTGACGAATGTTTTGAAAACTACCCACGCTTTTGATTCCCCAATTACCTGTTGAAATAGAATACTTTAACCAAGATTCCATCATAGATTGCCTAAAATATCTATGGATGTTGATATCGCTAATGATGTCACATGTGGCAATCGAATCTTGGTTTGCTCTCCACAAATTCAATTCTCTCTCGATCAAAGTTTTGACTTCTTTCGTCATTTTCCCATAGCATTGACGAAACAGGTTTGACATGAGAATTCCAGGAGTGTCAATTCTTTTGTGCATATAGCTATCGCGATTATCATAAGATTCGTACCCTAGATAAATACGAATCATCTTGCGAATCATGTAGCCAAGATACAATGCTTTTCTCTTATAACATTTACCAACATGTGGAAGGAAATCATTGATAATGTTATGTCTCAATATTTCAGGAGCCTTTTCACATTTATTATTTCCTGTCATGATTTTAATGAGAACATTTTCTGCACTTTCGTGAGTGTGAATATCACACGCGTCCTCACAACAAGCCATTAGTTCATTGATAATTTTTTGATTATCAACATCATCGATATCGTAAACAATATGTTGAAGAATTTCTTTGTCACTGATAACTCCAAGTGCACGAAACATAACAAATACAGGGATTTCGCTTTTAATGAAAGATGTATTAAGACGAATAATACGTCCCATGTGATTTAGTTTTCCACTCATATTAAGACTAGTTGTTTTGGGAGGAAGATACGATGCATCGCTCATTGAACGAATTTCGGCATAAAGACCTTCTTCATTATTATTTGGCTTAAATACAAGCGTTTTATTTTCATTGATTCTATCTTGACTGATAAGAACCTTTTCGCCACCGTTAATAATGAAATAACCACCATAATCATAACGACATTCGTTATTGTTTTCTTCACCAACACCTGGAATTTGTTGCAAGATACAAGCCTTTGATCTCACCATAACAGGGATTTTTCCAATAAACACGTTATTAATTGTTTTATTGAAGTTTTCAATGATACCATCTTTGTTGACTGTTTCAATTTGAACATTCACAGTTATGTAAAGATTGCTTGAATACGTTAACTTGTTCATGCGAGCAATGTAAGGAGTCATAATCGTTTGTGTTCCATCTTGAAGATGATACATTGGTTTTGTAAGTGATGGTTGGACAATGTTAATAGAAATTTTATGAGAATTGTCACCATTATCATTTTTTAATGTATTTGTGATTTTGATGGGATTAAAACCAGTAATAATATGCGATAAGGTACTGTCTATAAATTTGTTATAACTATCAATCTGATGTTTTACCAAAGGATTTACAGATTCTCCAGAACCTCCTTTTTGAAAATATGTATCAAGGATATCCCAGGCTATATCATTATTCATGGTTTCCAATGAAATTGAGTAATTATCATAATTACAATTTATATCATTTTTTTATTTATTTACATTTCAAAAAAATCACATTTTGATTGTTATATTAAATGAGTAAAAAATAAAAAAATGATATAGATTATAGTCGGTATATAATATAAAAATATGAAAGGTGTTTTTTTCAAACTTTGCATTTTATCGTGCATTCTTTGCATTGAATCCTTTACAAATCTTGCAAATATTCTTCCAACTAGAATTTGTAAACATTTAAAATTGAATGCTGCAAATCCTGAAAGAGTTATATATGCGTCTTATTTAATTGGTTATAGGAAGCAAAAAAAACTATTAACAAATATTACAAAAGTTACTTCAAATCTCATTCAATTTAATAAAAATGACACAAATACAGTAGTTATAAATAATACTGATAAAAAGGCTTCACAAATAAATATGGGAAATATTATACTAGATGTTACTGATGTAAAATACATATATATCACAACTGATAAAGATGAAATAAAAATAAAACTAGATAAAAAAGAAAAGCAGGGTAATCCATTACAACCTAGTACAATTTTTGAGAGCATACACAACATCGAAGCACTTTATACTACAATCAATTTACTAGAAAAAATAATTCATTTATCATAAAAATTACACTATTTATACAATATACATAGATTAATTCTACGATTTTCATCAATTGTATGAATTGGATATCCCACATCATTAGAATTAATGATAATATTTTGATTATCTTGCAAATTTTGATTTGTGTTGGAATCCTGATTGCTAGAAATAGTATAAATAGATATTGTGGAATTTTTATCAAGATTATTATGAAGCATTAATTTACCAGTTTGAATATTTCTATATAAAATGATATTTCCGTCATTATAAACAGAATTTAAAACAATATTTAACTCGCGTTGTAATACTTTGTTTAACAGAATTTGACGACGTATTATTTTCAAATTTTTTTCCAGTAAAATTTGTTTAACTATTCTTTCTTTCAAATCATTTGATAATATATTATCCATTAGATTAAGAAAAGTTTCTATATCACTGTGTATTGACATAATATGATAAAAAAGTCAATTTTCAAACAAGCAATATAGAGCGTGCCTTCTACACAATAACAAGATTATAAATATTTATTGCACATTGCAACTATGAACATTTCTATGAGTTAATTGTTTTGTCATATAAGTTTCTTCAAGGTTGTATCCAAGTTTTCTATAATAGTTTCTTACACCAGTTCCACTAATAATTGCCATTCTATATATTCCGTTTTCCACTGCTATTTTTTCTGCTTCTTCCACCAATCGCTTACCGTAACCTTTATGTTGGAGAGATTTATTATTTTGACATCCCACCGTCGACAGATTGGAGTATACATGAAGTTCGCGAATAAGTGCTGTATCTTTAAGTACATTGAGAAGATTTTTATGATCTGGATTTGTATTGATGCGAAGACGAATGAATCCAATTAGATATTTGTCAGTTTCAAATGAAATGTAATATTCATCTCCTTCAGATCCCCGATAATGTATTTTTTGTAGTTTTATATCATTCTCATCTACTTTGTTTCCACCTACTTCTCTACATCGAATACATTTGCATTTCCAATCATTTTTTAGCATATCATTTTGCAATAATTGTCGCATATTAACAGATTGGTGACTATATCCACCTGATATATATATACTTGGGATATCTCTTATGATTCTATTCAATCTTTTATAAGGCTGTACGTTTTTTTTAAAATCTTTGATAATTTCATATAATGTCATATCATCATATGGAACATAAGTTCCTTCGTCATACCACTGTTTGATTTTTGTGAAAGGTACAACAGCACAGGGGTAGATTTTAAGTTGGTCTACTTGTAATCTATCGTCATACAATGCTTGCTGAAGCATGGCAACGTCATGTTGATAAGATGATCCAGGAAGGTTTGGCATGAGATGAATATCAACTTTATAACCATTTTCTTTCAGCATCCTAATTGCTTTGTATGCAGTTTCTATAGTATGTCCCCTGTTAATTTTTTTTAGAATTTTATTATCAGTATGTTGTACACCAAGTTGAATACGCGTAGCATTATATCTTCTAAAATTTTTAATTTCATCAATATTGATAGTGTCTGGGCGAGTTTCTAGTGTAAGACCAATGATATGTAATTTGGCATTTTCATTACAATCAATTTCCTCTTGAAGTGACAATATGTCTCTTTTTTCGATATCAAAGAATACATTTGCGGCATAATATAGTTCTGTTATAAATTTGTCCTGATATTGCTTAGGATAACTACACCAAGTTCCTCCTAAAATAAGAAGTTCTATTTTATCTACGTGATGTCCTAGATCTATTAATGTAGAAACACGAGCATTAAATTGTAAGATAGGATCGAAATTATTATCGTTCGCTCTCAGTACAGCGGGCTCTTGAAAAAGATAACTACGAGGTTGATCAACCCAACCATTGTCTTCATTTGCTTTTTCATTTGGACAGTAATGACAGTCCCACTTACACGAAAATTTAGCTTTTTGTTCAATGCCGTTTTCATCTATATATGTAGGGTGAGCGGAGGTAAGTACGGTAACTACAATAACACCAGAATTTGATTTACTCTTTTTTTTGGTAAAAAGATAGCGTAAATCTTTATTGTTTAAATTTAATTTATCATATGCTTTAATAAGCATACTATTTGAAACAACAATTTTATATTTTGTTTGCAATGATAAACGAAATGCAACAAGATCTTTTGGTGTTTTTATTGTATCAGCTACAAGTTCTATCTCTCTTAAAAGAAGATCCCATTGATTTTTTGAAAGAGTATCTGCTTTATGTGATTTTTTGACAATAATGTCTTCAATATCGTGTGTAATACTAGCACAAGACATAATAATTGAATGTAAAAAAAGTAAAAAACATAATCACTTTTTATATAAATGAATCTACATTATTACTTCATCATATATTTTTTGAAATTTGTTTCAATGCAGCCTTATGTTTTTTAGAGTTCATATGTCTAGCATAATGATAAGTTCTAAATGATACAAAACAAGCCCCGCAACTACAATTAATAACATTTGTTTGTTTTACCATTTCATATTGTTCTTTCTCTCTTTCTTTTTTTGTTTCATTTTCAATTTTGTTTCTACAATTATTACAATGTAAGTAATATATCATTTCTTTTGCATTTTTGATGGAGAAATTATCTAATGACAAATTTTTGTGACATTTCGTACATTCAATGCAATGCATGGATAGTAATGTAATCATAATACACAGTGTCATTTTTTATAATTTTATATTATAGGGTTTTATCATTCTTTTTTCAAGTGTAAAAAATGTCTAATAATGGCATATTAAATGTTTATTTCGATTATACGTATATAATGTATATACTATGTGATAAAACATCAATATATTACTCGAGATTAAAAAATATAATTAATATACCAATTATTATTTGTTCAACGTCTATGTCAATATTAAATACCACAGAGTTTTCTAAAGAAGTAGGCATTGATAATGTTTTAGTTATAAGATTATGCACAATAATTTTCAATTTGATGACTGCGTTATCAATAGCAGTTTTAAATGTGTATAAAATTACAGAAAAAGAATTTTCATTCAAATCTTTATCAATAAGTTTTTTGAAAGTACATAATAAAATTAATATGGAAATTGCAAAACATAAGAGTACAAAGAAGAATATTGAAAATGAAATTATAAATTTGATAAAAGAATATAATACCCTCTGTGAATCTGTAATATTTCATATTCCAGAACATATTCAAAATAATGTGAAGAAGAATTATGAAAGTTACCATTTGCCATTTATGCCACATAATAATAAAATGAAACTAAATCAAATACTATTAGTAAATGCAAGTGGTGATTCAATCGATGTAAATATTGAAAATTCAAAAAATAGCCCTGATAGTTTTTCTTCTAATATGAACGCTGGTACAACAAGTGTTGATAGTTCATCAAGTAATTCATTGCCAAGTCCAAAATTAAAAAAATATGGTTCGTTTAATATAAAAAATAAAATTATTGCAAAACGCAGGAGAAGTTCTACATACAAAAACTCACCTCTGCGTGCATTGACAAAATTAGTTCCTTTGAAAACAACAAAAAAACAAAGCAAAGAAAGACAAATTAGCAATGACAAAAATAACAATGACGATTGTGAAACTTCTTCATGGTCTTGATTTTGAAGAATATAAGGATTAAGTATATTTTATATATAAATGAAAATCTATACCAAAACTGGTGACAAAGGAGAAACTTCTCTGTATGATGGATCACGTGTGACAAAGGATAATGATATTATCAAATGTATTGGTAACATTGATGAATTTAATTCCAATATTGGTTGTGTAATTTCATGCCTTCAAAATCTTCCAGAACCTCAAAAAAATAAGGTATTGGAATATATCGCTTTGCTAACTGATATTCAACATAATCTGTTTGATATGGGCGCTCTCATTGCATATCCAAGTGAAACTGGGAAAAAGAAATCTATTACATTTGACAATGATAGCAAATATGTTTCTAATCTCGAACAAGCCATTGATACTATGACATCTCAACTACCTAAATTGGTGAATTTTATTCTTCCTGGTGGAAGCATTGAAATGGCTGAAGTTCATCGTTCAAGAACAGTTTGTAGAAGAGCTGAAACAAGTTTGGTAGCACTTAAATCACATAATATCAATATTCCAGAAACATGCTTTAATTATATGAATAGAATGTCGGATTTCTTGTTTACGTTGGCAAGATATATTGGACATGTTCAAGAAATCCCAGAAGTTATTTATAAAAAAAGAAAGTAATTTTTATTTTTACACCTTTTTTAATCAAAAAAATATTAAAAGTGTCAAAATTTTGTTAGTACATAGCGCTGAGAGACTATGTATATTTAATGAAAATATCATTTTTCTCAACAAAATCATAATGAAATGTATATGATCCATTATGAAATAAAAAAATGTGTCACCAAAATTGTCTATGTCTTTATCACTAGACATAATAACTTATCATATGTGTCACCAAAATTGTCTATGTCTTTATCACTAGACATAATCATTTTCATGCGTCACCAAAATTGTTTTTGTCTTATCACTTGACATAATCACTTTCATGCGTCACCAAAATTGTTTTTGTCTTATCACTTGACATAATCACTTTCATTTATAATATTTCAACTACTCAATTTGTATTTTCACGTTTTCATAAAATGCATCTGATAAATTGTTCGGGATATTATCAAACGCAATTAATTTCATATTGTTGTTGAATTTATCAAGAATATCATGTTGTTGTAGCCATGATATCATATCTTCGTAACTCATCTTGGATAGTTCAAGGGATTTTTCCTTAGTAATGTATGAAGCTATCTTATTAATGTTATCACTTTTATCTCCAAATATTGCTTTATTATATAAATCAACTTTAGCATTTTTACTACCTCTCATAGTAATATCCTTAAATTGCATATTTACTATAGTTGTTCTGTCTGAAGCTATTTGAAGATAATCATTATCATTAGATATTACAACAATTGCATTATCAGATATGTTCTTGATTTTATTCTGCAACAAATATACTACATCATCTGCCTCTAGACGAAGGTATGACATTATATTCAATCCATGCTCTTGTAAATAATTGATGAAGTATGTAAAAATTTTACTGTTGAAATTTGCATTTTGTATACGATTGCCTTTGTACTCCTTATATATATCGTTTCTCCAAATATCAGATCTTTGACAATCTAAACAAAATACAATGTTGGTTATACTCGTCTTCCATTTTTTACATATCTTCTTCAAATCAGACTCGAAATGTTTAATAAAACTACTTGTAAATAGTTCATTGTCAATTATATTTTCTATATCGAACTCTTTTTTTTGAAAAGTGAACCATCTATTAGTAGCAAAATACCTGTAAAAGACATAATAACTGGTATCAACCAAAATTATTGGTTGTTTTGTAAAAACCAATGTCATTATTGATACAATATTATATGTGTTTATTTTTTATAATCATTTTTTTTTATTTTTGAATTTATCATATTATTTACATAAGAATTAAATTGGTTAAATCAAATTATGAATGAATTACACAAAGAGACATTAGAAAAATTTTGGACTATTTATGATACAGAGGGTACTGTCCAAGCATTATCTTGGTTAGAATCATTGAAGTATTATGAAGAATTTTGTTGCGACGATGTATCAAAATTATCATCTCAATTAAGTAATTTTTCATTACAAAATACCAATATAATGAATAAATAATATTTTTTTATGACATAAAAACTGCCTGTATTCCATTTTTAAACATTTGAATTGAAAAAACAGCAACGGCATAACTTTCAAATTTTTCGTCTTGCGAAATGCTATCGTTCAATGAGGAACTTGAATTCGTTCGAGGGCAAATCAATCTTCTCCGCATAAGAGAGCGAGAACTTGGTGGACGCAACTCTGTACATGCTCCTTCGGGAAATTATTCGTGTCACATCTGTCGATCTTCATTGTCTTCTCCACTTGGACACCTCGCATATCCTCCGCATCCAATCGACTGTCCCATTTGCTTTGAGAGCACAGATCCCATAATGGTTCTCTCTTGTGGTCATTTCATTTGTCGCGATTGCTTCAAGGGATTCTTTGGATTGTGCGAAAACAATCGCCAAGTAAGACGCGAAGCACAAGTAAGGCACGTAGTGCGGGTACTCCCATCACAAATTAGAGGAGAACTCGTTGAAAACAGCGAGCAAAACGAGACTTACAACATCACCAGGTTCTCAAGTTCATCGATCTCTTTAATATATGTCGATCCTCACACAGAAACGATCTCGATCAAGTTTGTGTCGACTGGAGATATGACATAC
>Ga0129336_10002344_pt1 | contig 11709 bp, 19 predicted proteins | sample CPB6_02_DNA_FD_96878 | JGI IMG/M metagenome (GOLD analysis project Ga0129336, IMG submission 96878) | Freshwater to marine salinity gradient microbial communities from Chesapeake Bay, USA - CPBay_Sum_0.6_0.2_DNA | ecosystem: Environmental > Aquatic > Marine > Coastal | place: USA: Chesapeake...
ATGTACTGATAGACATAGGGCAGCACACCGTAGATTTCATGACCACCCACATCAGAGTATTCACTGATGTAGTCTGCGGTCTCTTTCATGGAGCCTGGATATAGCTTAGATACTGATTTGCCATCGAGTGTCTTATACTCGGGCTTAATTTTTGCACCATCCGTTCGGATAAAGATGTATGGTTTATACTCAACCATATCCTTGAACGGTCGACCGTCCTCATAACCACGAACGAGTAGTCTTTCACCAACACGTGCAACGTGAGTGTAAAATTTCACACATTCTCCAATAACAAAAGAGATATTATAGGGTCTGCTTAGCGAAGAGACAACTGTTTATCTTGCTGCGTCTTTAAATAATTTGATAAAAGAGTAATCAGACCACGATTACGAAGTTCTTTGAATACGAGGTTTTCAAAAGAGAATTCACCACCACGCTGGATTGCAGCAGCGCGCATACTTCTGATTCTATCATGAAGAAGCGTTGCGGTCTCTTGATCCTGCTTGCCCTTAATGACATTATCAATCTGCCGGGCATAAAATTCAACCTTCTGAGCAAGTAAATCATCTTTCTTAAAGTTAAGTAAGACGAGCTCAGGTTTCTGGACCCACTTATTGTTTTTCAACGAGAATACACCTTGACCTTTTTTCGGCTTTGATGTTTTGTCCTCTGCAAACAGCTCGACGGGATATCCTTTGACACGGATAGTGCTATGCGTCGCAGCCCAAAGAGATTTCTTCGCCATGAAGTAATCCATCAACAACGTATCACCACAAGACATCTTATTGTAGTCAACGACTAGATGAATGTCAAGGTCTGATTGCGGGGTGTAGTTGTAGTTGGCGTTACCACCTGTCAGAATAACATCTAACACGTGTGCATTTTGTATATTTGCAAACTTTTGCCATACGCCAGCAATCTCAAGCAGCTTCGTTCTCACGGCAACGTCGAGCTTGTCATCTGTCCAAATCTTTGGATTCAGTTGACGATGGTATTGCAAAGTGATCTTGGAAACTGCTTCGTTTAGATTGTGAAGTTGTGATGATTGCATTGTGAAGGACCTGTGCATGATCCTTTATTTATCAATACATCTTCATCAAGCCAGGATTGTCGCGTAGGTGCTTCGCTCTTGTCTCTGCCATCTCCATAAGGAGTGACCAAATACGCTTGAAGACAATCATAGCATACCTCTTTGAGCAAGAGTACGCATCCGCTGCTCGAGATCGCAAAGATCTACCGATGATGCAAGATAAGCGTGGATTTCATCTTGATAAGATGTGGTGAATGCGGTTCTAACCCATTCCCAGAAAGTATTAAAAGTAATGTGCATGTTTCTACCCATATGTCTTTTGAACAAAATTATAGCCGGCGCTCGGCCGGCTTGGTTTAATTACAGGTCGCGACCTTGTGGGTCTTCTGTAAGTAATTGCTTCTTAGAAGTTGAAGCCTTTTCTTTGACTTCGATTTTCTTTGGCTTCTTGTGTTCAGGAATGATACGCTCCAAAAACACTTTAAGCATGCCATTGATCATTTCAGCATCTTTAACTTCGACTTGATCCTCAAGAGCAAACGTACGAGTGAAGTTACGAGCAGCGATGCCTTTCCATAGGAAGTCATTGACGTTCTCATCTTCATTCTGAACATTGCCTTTGATAATCATCTTGTTATCAGCAAGCTCAATCTCAATATCTTGTTTGGCAAAGCCAGCGACAGCTAGTTCGATCACATAGGTCGAATCGCCAGTCTTTTTGATATTGTATGGAGGATAGTTGGGGACGTTCTTTGTTAGATCGTCATGCATCTTTGCGATGCGATTGAAGTGGTCATCAAACCCAACAAAAAATTTATCGAGTTCTTTAAACGAAGTATTGCCTAGAAACATAATGTTCTCCTATTAAGCGAGTTAAAATTTGCTACCCCGAAGGCATAGCGGATGAAGGTGTTTGACAAGGTTACCTCCGACCTTGTTCCCATCCCGAGGGATGAGGTATTTATATTCTTATTCCATTAGGACGTAGTCGTTTTTGGAAACACCACACTCCGGACAATTAACCTCATCCGGCAAGCTGAGCCAATCGGCCTCAGATAGTTGGTGACCACAAACAACACAAACGTAGATTCTTTCAGACATTATAGAGTCTCCTTGACTTGTTGATAAGCTTCCGCATGGCGCTTCTCTACCTTTGCAAGGGCAGCAAACCGCTTCTCAGCTAGTGCTAAAACCTTTTGGAACTGTGCAGCATGCTCTGCAGATTCCTCAACTTGATCTGCAAACTCACGCTCAGCCTCATGACCCTCTTGTGCAGCTTGATGCTGGAACGTTGGATACATTGCTGTGTATTCGTGTGTTTCCCCCTCAATAGCAAGCTCCAAACACTTACGTGTATCTGGTTTACCAATCAACAGTTCGAGATGTCCCCATGCATGGAGAATCTCTTGATCGGCCGTATGTTCAAAATGCTTGGCAACTTCCTCAAATCCCTCGGCGCGGGCAATCTTAGCAAAGTAGCGATACTTAATATGAGCCTGTGATTCACCTGCTAAAGCATACTCTAAATTTTTAATTGTTACTGACATTTCAACTCCTTTTTAATCAGTCTCATTATTATATATTTGTATCAAGTTGAATTTCCAATTGATTGTTTGTATCACATTAATAGGACATCTACATCAGCTTCGCGGAACATAGTTTCCGAGACATCAAAGTTGAAACGAGTGGCTTGTTGATCGTACCAAATCTTTGACGTGATTACTCTTTTGATTCCACGTTGAATGATTCCCTTAGCACACTCAGAGCAAGGGTATAGGGTAGAGTAAAGGGTAGCGCCGTCAACATTAACATGGGCGTTGTCCAAAGCGTTACGCTCCGCATGAGCGACAAATTGAAGTTTTGTAGTTCGGTCATTGTATCGTTCCTCACAATCATGTACACCTCTTGGGAAGCCATTGTATCCCATACTAATGACTTGCTTCTTATCATTAACAATAACGGCACCCACCTTCGTCGACGGGTCTTTTGACCAACCCGAGACGTGGTGGGCGAGATCCATGAATCGTTGATTCCAGTCGGTCATACTTCTACGACCTTGCTAAAGTCAAACTCATCAGCGCGACCTTCGTATCCAATGTAACCGCGAGGGTTGCAAAAGATACGCGTTGTACCAATCATGTAGTCAAACTCATGATGGGTGTGTCCATGAGTCCACAGTTTGATTTGTGGATGATCAAGGATGAACTCAGACAGGTCTGAGCTGTACGCTCCGTTCACAATCACTTCCTTCTCATAGCGAGGTTTCGTCGATTGCTTTGATGGGGAGTGATGACCAACAACAACAGCCTTTGCACTTGGTCCCACGCGATCCAACTCACTCTTAATGAACGCAAGCATTGCCTTATGTTCAACAACGGACTTCTCCGGTGAGAACTTAGCAGGACGGGTTGCAAACTTTGATACAACGCGGTCCAGGTAGTCCTTAGCCATCCATTCCTCATCCGTCATGCCTACAGGCTTGTCTTTATTGACAAACGTTTTGTAGTTGACAACTTCAGAACTATCTTCAATGATTCTGTAATCGTTCATTACACCACGAATATGAGCAAGAGTGATTGGATCCTCTTTGTTCATATCTGTCCATAGCGTACCACCGATAAACAGTGTATCATTGATTAATACACTATCCTTTTCTAGGATATGAAGATTAACCAGATAACCAAGGCGATCACGCAAATCTCTAAGAGAAGTGTTGAAATCACCGTGATAATGTTCATGGTTTCCCATGACATAGATGACATGAGGGAATCTAGCACAGCATTCTTGAAAGAACGTATGGAATTGATTAGACTTATCATGCTCACCCCGCATGTTGTAATCATCTTTGGCGCGTAGGTCGTTAACGACGCAAATGTCACCTGACAGGATCAAAACATCAGTATCACCAGCATTTTCAATGCTGATCGGACCAAACTCGAGGTGGATATCACTTACTACTTGAATTTTCATAATTAACCTTGTGAATCAGTTTGTCTCCCATCCAATGGGAGCTCATTTCATCTTTGTCTTCTTTCAACTTTTCTAGCAGAACACGTAATTGCTCTTGCGTTACTTCTTCTCCGTCAAGGATCTGCTCGCCGAGCCAACGCTGAGTGACCTCGTCAAATGATCGGTCATGCTCTGTCATAACAAGCTCATCCATTGCATGCTCGAGCGTCTCCGCTTCAATAGCATACTTCATACGGAAAGTACTGAGAGTACTAATTAGAAAAATTGGCATGGAAAACCTCTTTTGGAATGTCTTTGAGAACTTCATTGTACTTGAACTTTGACATATTGTCAATAGGACGAGAGGGTGTTAAAAACATTTCCATTGTCTTTGGACTAGCAACAGAAGGTTCATAAATAGACCGTAAGTGCGAAAACGCCTGCATAGCGTTGCTGTATGCAACAAGTTGGTCATCATGAAGTAAATGGAATGCACCTTGTTCATACACACCCACTGCTAGGTGTTTGTTATCTAAACTGAAGATGTATCCGTCAGGAGTTTCGTTAAATTTAAGCATTTGCACATTGTACCTGATTGCAATGGTTAGGTCAACAAGTATAGAAAAGGAATAAAAATGTTCAAAAAGTTACCGGTTATGGTGCTTTTTGTTATGTTTTCAACATGGGCTCAAGCGCAAGCTGAACCAATCGTGACTGACTCGACTTCGAGAAGCACATCAAACTCTATCAGCGAGACAACTGTAAAATCGCCGCCGCCGTCCGCTATTGCTCCTGCAATAACATCAATTAACTCAGACCTTTGTACTGTTGGCGTTTCTGGCGCTGTACAGACACAAATCCTAGGCTTTTCATCTGGGTTCACAACCCGTGATATGAATTGTGAACGCTTAAAGCTATCCAAAACCCTATTTGATATGGGTATGAAGGTTGCTGCCGTTGCTACCATGTGCCAAGACGAGCGCGTCTTCCAGGCAATGATGGATGCTGGCACTCCTTGTCCTTTCGCTGGCAAGATTGGTGAAGCAGCAAAGCAAGAGTGGGACAACAACCCACAACGTAAACCTGGATCTCTTAAGGTTGTAAATGAAAAAGATACTAGCGGTTCTTCTGGCAATTGGTTCACTAACCTGTTCCGCCCAAGCGCAACAGACGACAAGTAATCAACAACCAACACCGAATGTAACGTACGAAACGTCCCCAAACCTAATACCTTCGGGAACAAACGCTGCATGGACAAACACGGTCCCTGGATCCGCTGGTGGATTCTCTGGCGGTAATGTCCCTGCGTATAACGCTTCAACAAATACAATCATATTTGGTTACACGCAGCAGACTGTAGCTTACAACTACGCGTTTAATCAAGCATTGCAGAATGCTGGTCTTGCCATTGGTGGTTACAACTACTCTTGGAAGATCAACAATAACGACATGAACACGGGCACGCTAAGTGGCAAGTTCACGTTGAAGGCGTTGAACGGTACCGCACTACAGACGTACAACTACACATATAATGAGAAAACGACTGGAGATTCCGAGAACTTTCAAACGTTCTCCGGAACGCAATGGTTTCCTCAAAATCACTCTTCGTCGACAATATCAGGTTTCTCAATGGAATGGACCGGCAAGGATAGCAGATTCTGGGCCGGGTTTTATGGTCCTCGTGTCCGTGATCCGTCCATTGAATTGAGATACCTTGTTGATGCATGTGCTGCCAATCCGCTAAGTTCACCCGACTGCCCTGGCTACCAAGAAGCATACAAGATACAGCAATGTACCGCAAATCCCTTGTATGATGCAACGTGTCCAGGTTATACGGAAGCTTTCAAGGCACAACAATGCACCATCAATGCACTTTACGATGCATCGTGCCCAGGATATGCAGCTGCATATAAGACACAACAGTGTACTCTTGATCCGCTGTTTGCAACCGACTGTCCGGGTTATGAAACAGCATACAAGAAACAACAATGCACGTTAAATGCTTTGTACGCAACTGATTGTGAGGGATATGCAGCTGCATATAAGACACAGCAATGTACAGCAAATCCTCTTTACGCAACAGACTGTCCAGGATATGCAGAAGCGTATCTTAAACAACAATGCTTGAAAGATTCGCTCTACGATAAAAGTTGCGAGGGATACGCTACGGCCTATGCAATCAAGTATCTTGTAAATCTTGATCCTGCCGTGACGACGGCTGTTAACCAACAACTGACAACGACAATCGAAGTTGCCAAGGCTGATCCTGCTAAAGTCACCGTTGTTAGTTCTACCGTTGATAGTGTTCTAAGTACACCTTCAACAACATCTGCTACATCTGTAACTTCCGTTACTTCCGTAGTTGCACCTCCACCACCGCCGCCCGGCTCACCAGCAGCAAACGCTACAACAGCGGCCGCTGCTCCTCCACCTCCACCTCCTCCTGCTAAACAAGAAGAGAGAGCGCAGGATCAGAAAAAGACAGACAGCGAAGTAGCTAAAGTAGAAAAGAAGTCCGGTGACAACAAAGCTGATGCAAAAAAAGAAGTCGCAGCTAAGGCTGTAGAGATTGCAAAGAATGCTGGTAAAGCTGCAACGCTTGAAGCTCAAACAGCACAACAAGGTTTATTAGTTGGCTTAATGGGATACGTTCCAGGGTTCAATGGATACCAACAAGCAAACATTCCTGATACAATGTCGGCTGCGGTTGCACGCGCATACCATAAGCCAACCGTGGACAATCGCAATGTACAACGCCGTCTAAGTGGTGCTAATGAGATAAGATGGCAAGAAATGGTTGATTCACAATACAAATAACTAGGAGAAAAAATGGGAGAAGAAATTAAAAGTGTCAACGCAAAGATTGACGAAGCGGAAGCTGCTGTAAAGCAGTATGCAAGTAAAGATACTGTTATCAGTATCGGTGGGTATGAGTTTACACCAGCCAAGCTGATGGTTGCGTTTACACTCGTATCATCGCTACTTGGCGGACTGTATGGTGCGTTTGAAGTCTACAAAGACTATGTCGGTATGAAGAAAAAGATTGCTGAATACACAGCACCTGATCTTTCTGAGTTTGATAAGCGTCTTGCTGTCATTGAACAAAACAGTTCTAAGACTGCTGACTACACACGTGACATTAAGACTGATCTTAAGAACGACATCCGTCGTAACGAGACTGTAACAGAACAAGTTGAACGCAGCGTCAAACAAGCACAACGTGAGACTGAGCAAGAGATGCGTCAAGCTCGTAAAGACATTCGCGAAGACTTGGAAAAGGCGCGAGCAGAAGTTAATAACATCCGTAAAGAGGTAGCTGATGCACGCCGTGATATCAGCAAAGAGGTCGATACGATGAAAAAAGATGTAGCCAAAGATGTTGCAACACTTCAAAGAGAAGTCGATGCAAAGATCCAAAAGGCTATTGATAACCCACTTGCAAACAAGTAACAAAGTAATTGTTGCTTTATTATTATTTGGTAGTACCGGTTTTACTGAGAGTGCATTGAAGGAACATGAAGTATGGGTCTGTACCCGTTGGGGATGGTCACATGACAACGGAACGCAACGGGTAGTTTGTTTTCAATGGCAAATAAAGGATTGTTCTAAACGATTGTATCCAAATATATGTAAATTAGAAGGAAGAAAATGATTGATCCAATAACCGCGCTGGCGGGAATACAATCTGCTGTTGCTTTAATTAAAAAAGTATCCAAAACAGTGGATGATGTTGCATCACTGGGTCCGGTGTTGGGTAAGTATTTTGATGCAAAAACGACAGCTACAAAAGCTGTCGTTCAAGTGAAGACACAAAACAACAAATCGTACATGGCTACGGCTATTGAAATTGAGCTTGCGCTTGAACAGACAAAAGAGTTTGAAAGACAACTACAGCTGCTATTCATGCAAGCAAATAAGATCGATGTGTGGAATAAGATTAAAGAGCGCGCTAGAAGTATGGAGATAGAAGCTGCTCATGAAGCGAGAAAGCTGAAAGAACTCGAACAGAAACGTAAGAGACAGGTGCAGGATACAATAGAGATTGCGTTTGTTAGTCTTATCTGCTTGATTGCCGTCGCGGGTGTACTATGGGGGTTTGTTGAACTTGTCAGCTATTGTTCTTCAAGTAACGCATGTAGTCGGAGGTAAGCGCAGTGTACACCACTTACTTTATCATTGGATTCATGACTTCGTTTGGTTGGTGGTCCGCCGGTAAGATTCAGAAATCAATTGACGGAGCACCAGTCACGCCCGTCATTACCCAACAAGTCGAAAAAGAATCGAAAGGTCTTTAAATCTTACGACCAATGCTATACTTGGTGACAAGTTGCCATTGGTCTTTCTCTTTGTAGGGAATGATTTTTATTTGCGACAAAGGAGCTGAAGGAGTCTTTGATTTGTTTTCATCAACGAGTGACACAAGACCCCACTCATCCATCAAGTTTGCAATTGTATTTCGACGGCCAATATCTTCTTCACCAAAGTTCGATGGTTTACCATCGAGAGCAAACAGCTCTTTAAAATGCACAATGTAATATAAACCTTGCTTGTGCAATATATGACATGATTGATATAATACTTTATCTTTTTTTGACGCAACACCAATGCGAGTAAGTGTCTCTCTTACTTTCAAAAAATCTTCATCAGTCTTTAGTTTTACTTCGACCAGTGTTTCCAGTTTGATCATCATTCCCACCACGTTGTAATTTTTGTTTTATGTAGTGTATGTTTTCAGGGGTGAGAATGTGGAGTGCTTGAAGTGCTTTATCCATACTGTAACCATAAAACTCTCTAACAGCTTCTATATCGCTATCATCCTCTCGTTTCACCCATTTGGCATACCTTTTGCCAGGACGAACAGTATTTAGAAGATAGTGATATTGGAGTTTGTTATCGATGTGGGACTTATTCATATCGTTAGCAAGTAGAATCGTTTCTGGAAAATAAGAAAGCGACTTGTTAATTACAAACGGAACATACGATGTTTCTGAAACTTCCGGATCTGCAAGTAGATCTTTCTTCGTGCTGTTGATACTATTAACAAAATCAAACGGGTTCATCACCAGTGCCTCACAACGCCTGCTATAATAAAGCAGTTCGTAATCAAATAACTCAAAACAATAACGGTCCGTATGACCGCTACCTTGTCAGCTTCAGCTTGATTTTCTGAAGCCTTCTCACCAATTGCCTTTGCCCACAACCGCCACATTAGACGATCATCCTTATCAATCCAATTGTATCAATCGTTACGAGCAAAAGGTAGTTTGCAAGCATACCAAAGCTTCTCCGAGTCCAAGCAGCCCAAGCATACATAGCGCACCCAGCGATCCAAATAGGATACAGCGTAAGTAAAGGGGGATTCGGGACTGTGGTTGCCATAGTAATAGAACACCCAATACTAATAGCCCAAGCAAGCAACTCAACAACAAAGCGGAACTTATTACTAGCCCAGTCATCACGTATCCATTCAATTGTTGGTTTAAAAATTTCAATCATGTCTTACACCGAAGAAGTTAGCCAGAGATAAACGTACACCTTTAGTAACTTGCGTAACTTCATGGTATGTTTCTGATGGGTATGATAACACATACCCTGCTTGTTGTTGTATTATTGTATGATCAGATGTGTGCTGATCGTGAAACAGTTTCACGTCACCGCCTTCATATTCACCACCAAGATAAACAACAGCAGAGACAAACGGACCAAAGTTAGGATCAATCTTATCACAATGACGCCCGAAGAAGTCACCTTGTTGATATCTTAGCAATTCCCATGGCCGTGCTATCCACAGATTATGTCGCTTATAATGGGTAGTGCTGATATGAGCAATGTATGAGGTCAGCTTTGCTATGAAAGGATCCCTGTAGTCTACAGGAACATACTGTCTTTCCGACTTCCGTTTGGAAGTATCCTCTACATCAACATTTTGTCTGTTCCGTATGACGGCCTTTTCAAAAGGCAATCTCAAACGTCGCTCTACAAACGCGTCTACTTCTTGTTGAGAAAATACCTGCTCACAAGAGCCCATTGCCCTCACACCATCTCCTCAACAATACCTAAGATCTCTGCAAGAATCAAAAAGAGCCCAGCACCAAACAGGCTCTGCGAAAGTATCAAAAACAAACCAGCTACAATCCGTAATCCGCTCTTCACAAAGCTAATGTTTCTATGCCATACCGGGTCGGGGATATTTTCATCTAACATACACTACTCACTTAAAGTTGCACTCGACCATTATCTCCGTCAAGCATGCAGCAAGGTTGATCTCCTGATCAACGACAAACGCTGCTTGATATTGATACTTTGATAGAATCAGCACAAGCTGCGCTACGGAGGATGGTGAGTCCATTGTTTCAAAAGCTGTGTCATACAGCTTGCGGAAGAAGACAGGAACATCAATATCAGAATTCTCACCAACCCACTTACGGACGTTGGTGAAGTTCTTCTCCCTGAGATAGGAGCAGAGCTGTTTCACAGTCTCATCTTGTAGGTTGGACAGCAGACCAATATCTACCTTACCCGTCGCAGCATAACGCTGTAGTTCGTTCAAACACCTACGCCAATCAGGAAAGTGTTTCTCAATCAATCCTGCTACAGCCTTTGGTTCAAACTCAACCTGCTCACGTGTGAGAATGTCAACAACACGTCTGTAAAACTGAACGGCTAGCTTTGGCTTCTCTTCTTTTGGTACAGCAAACTCCACAACACTACAACGAGACCACAAAGGCTCGATCAGTTTGTTCTTAAAGTTACACGTGAGTATAAATCCACAGTTCTTACTGTACTGCTCCATAAAGTTGCGAAGAGCGGGTTGCGTACTGTTTGGATTGAGGTAGTCTGCCTCATCTAAAATAACATACTTACGGCCTCCAGAAAAACTAACAGTAGAAGCAAAGTTAAGAATATCGGTACGGAGAGTATCAATATTACCATGCATGCTGCCGTTAATAACAATGTAATCAGCACCAAGCTGCTCGAGAAGAGCGCGAGCAACAGTGGTTTTGCCAATACCAGCGCGGCCAGTAAGCAACATATTAGGAACATTACCCTCATCGACAAACTTCTGAAAGACGGACTTCAAAGAGTCGGGTAGGATAGTGTCGGCAATGGTGCGTGGGCGGTATTTCTCCACCCACAGAAAGTTTTCTTTCATCTAGTTTACTCATCAAATGTTGAATGATTGGAATCGGCCATGACCCAATATTCTACATCACTACACTTGAAGTGGGCAATCTTTTTCGAAGAGATACTAACATCATAATCACCCGGAAGCACTTTGATGTTCTCTGCCTTAAATGCAAACTTAAATGAGTGATTGCTTGCACCTACCTCAATGCTAAATGTATCACTTGTCGGATCGGAAGGCTTACCAGCCCCCATCGTAACAACTTCACCATTCCCCTCAATCACGAGGTGCGTCGACTGGAGGGCGCCAAGAGCACGCATCGTTGACTGAAGTGCTTCTGCGGAAAGTGTGAATACAACTTCGGGATTATCCACCTTCGGTGTCTTATCCGGTGGTGCAACAATCAGCTCCGGATCAGCAAACGTGTAATCAACACGTTGCCGGCCTTGTTTGATAATCACTTTCGATTCATCAAACTCGAGCTCTGGTTCCGTAAACAAAGACAGTACACCAATAAACCTTGACAGATCAAACACTGCAAACTCTTTAGGAAAACTTTCCTGCACGGTTGTACGTGCAAGGATAGTCTTCTGAGCGGCAATCG
>Ga0129336_10002345_pt1 | contig 11706 bp, 22 predicted proteins | sample CPB6_02_DNA_FD_96878 | JGI IMG/M metagenome (GOLD analysis project Ga0129336, IMG submission 96878) | Freshwater to marine salinity gradient microbial communities from Chesapeake Bay, USA - CPBay_Sum_0.6_0.2_DNA | ecosystem: Environmental > Aquatic > Marine > Coastal | place: USA: Chesapeake...
GGCTTTTATAAAGGAGACACTATGAGTACTAATAAGTCATGTCCGGTGAGGGGCGGTTTCTGTTGGCGTAAGCCTCTGCAAGTAACACTGTTTCTTGCAGTTCTTCCCTACGCAGTCAAGACTGTATCTTGGGTATGGGGACTAGTGACCTCGCTCGGTACTGCCGCTTGCGAAGTAAAGTGAACACTTTAGTGTGACCTGTCGAAAACCTCTCGGAGAAATCCGGGAGGTTTTCTTTTATAAATATTGGTAAAGGATACACCATGTCTAGATGGATTGAACGATTAAAACAGTTACACGAAGCCAGAGTTTACGACCCAGACTTTAATCCTAATCTGGTTTCCACCAGACTGCCTGGAAAAGGTCCTGCTCCACGCGGTGCAGAAAAATTAACTGTGGGTATGGAACACGCCCCCGAAGATCCCAAGTACATGGAAAAGCTTGCCAAGCACTTGTCTGCCTATCCTATAGCCGGACCTGCTGAAAGCCAATCAAGAGATCCTGTAAAACTGGTTGGAGATGTCCAAGCAAGAATGAAACGAAACTTTGAATGGGGTCTTGACCGATTTCAAAAAGAACTTCCAGATCTAGCCCAACGCAGCGAAAAGTGGTACGAGGGTGCAAACAAAATAACCAAACACTTTAGTCAAGCGTACGGCCATCCAGAACATGTTGTAGCCACAGTACTTGCAACCCAGTCTCCTCAAAAAGACTGGTATCAAAACGTGTCTCTGGGTGAGCGTATCATGCATGTCCATAAAGAACACCAAGAAACTCCTTGGTCTAAAGAGATGGATGAAAAAACAGGTAAAGTGTTTAAAGCGGACAACGAAGAACACCAAAATATTCTGAAAGAAATTAAAGGTAAGCGTTTATCGCAACTAACCGACCCCGTACACAAGGCTGCGTGGATTCGTACCTACGATGAAGCACACCATCCCTCACACTTCCGAGAAGTTACCCCTGAGGGTGACTTTGCAGAACATGTTACCAGCGATAAGGGAGAAAAGTACACTGTTGCTTGGCAAGGGTTTAAGACTATAGCTAAAGCAGTTTCTGCACTAGAGTCTAAAGGTGACATGGATAAGATTGATGCTACTCTGGGTCAAGAACATAAAGTAAGAAGTTTTTACAACAACATCTTACAACCAAACGCACCAAGAAAAGGAAAGGCAACCGAAGACGCTACCGATATTACATCAGACACCTGGAATATTCGTGCAGGACTACTGCATCCAGGTCTGCCTAGTGTTTCGACACCAGAAAGAAAAGCGGTAGAAGTGTCTGCAGGTCTAGGTGGTGCTCCTACAACCAAAAAGGTTGGAATTTCTGGAACGTATCCTGTGCTTGCTTCAGCACTACGCTCTGCCGCACACGAACGAGGAATGGTTCCTAACGCTGCCCAGTCAACAGTATGGGACATGTTCCGAACCATAGCTACCCCCAAAGCACGAAAAGAAAATGTTGAAAAATTACAAACGTCTCTCAAGACTGGTGAAATGTCTCACGAAGATTTCTTAAAGGGAATGAGCAAGGAAGTAGGACCAATGTCAGAACCAACATGGGCAAAGGCAAATGTCAGCCAGAAACGTGCAAGCACATTCTTAAGCGAACGTGTACACAATATTCCAGAAACACCTATCCAGATGTTTAAACTAATCATGGAAAAACGATCTGCTGCATGGCAACGCTCAGAAGGAAAAAATCCCAAAGGTGGACTTAACGAAAAAGGACGCAAATCATACGAGAGAGAAAACCCAGGTTCAGATCTCAAGCGTCCCCAACCGGAAGGCGGAAAACGCCGAGACTCTTTCTGTGCTCGTATGAAAGGCATGAAAGAAAAACTAACATCCGAAAAAACTGCTAGGGATCCTGATTCTCGTATCAACAAATCGTTGCGTGCGTGGAACTGTTGACCTACATAAGGTATGCAACGATTTGGTAAAAAACTCAGACTAGCTGAAGAATTAACTCTCCAGTATCACGATTCATTGAATCCAAAATTATGGAACGGCGATACTCTTAAACCCGAGGTTCGAGGAAAATTGCTCCTTATAGCACACTCGTGGGCATCGTTTGCTAACATTAAACCCGATGCTATCGTTGATATTATTTTGGTTGGTGGAAACGCAAACTACAACTACACAGATTTTTCTGATGTAGATCTCCATATTGTTATAGACACCGATAAAATGCCAAACTGCAAACTATTAGACGATTATCTTAAAGATAAAAAACAATTATGGGGATTGGTGCACAATATAACAATTTACGGCCATGATGTAGAACTCTACGCTCAAGACAAGTCGGTTGCATATACATTAGGTCAAGGCGTGTATAGTATTAAGAACGATAACTGGTTAGTTCATCCAGAAAAAGAGCATCCAAATTTGGAAGATCCCGCGATTAAATCTAAAGTGGATCAATACAAAGAAAAGATAAACACTCTGATAGACAGTAATGCTGATGATGCTGCTTTTGAAGGACTAAAAACTAAGTTTAGAGAAATGCGTGCAGCTGGTCTAAAACGTGCAGGCGAATTCTCAACAGAAAATTTGGTGTTCAAAGAATTACGCAATCAGGGAGATCTGGACAAAATGGTTAATTACATTCGTTCAAGGCAAGACAAGGAATTAAGTTTATGAGTGGATTTAATCCCTTTGATCCTTTTAATGACGAAGAGTTTGAGTTTGAATCTGTAACAGAAGTAGACCAACAAGAAGTACACGATACAGTACAAAACGCATACAAAAAACAAATGCAAGCGTTGGAAAAATTAATTGTTCCTCTGTTAAAAAATTTAATGAAAAATCCAGAATCAGAAACTATTAAATGGCCAAACAGAGCAGAAGCAGTAAAAGCACAGCTAGCAAAAATTACATCAATAACTAAAAGCAAACTGGAATACTAATGGCCACAGAAATAACACTAAACAGAATACAATATACTGATAGAACCGGAAAGGTTGCGTACTTTAGTTTTGGTGATTTATTTGAACCCAATTCGCCCAATATGGGAAATTATAGAGCAGACCTACAATCCGGTGTTTCAAACTTAGAACAAAAAATAAGACAATATTTTAAAACCACAGGATGGAGTCAGTTTAAAAAATTATGGGATCTTCCTTCTCCCATACTTCCGTATCAAACAGATCCTGTTGGAGAGTTTTCACAGTATATAGAATCTTTACCAAAAACAGTAGATCCCACAATAAATCAAAAAGTAGCACAGGTAAATAAAACTCCTGTACAAGACTATCTTGCCAGCCAAGGAAAACCTGTTCCTGTTCATCCAGGATTATCAATAGATCGTTTAAATCCACCAAAGGTTGCAGAGATAGATCCAGATTTTCCACCGTTTTACAATAACTATGTACAAGTCAATAAATAATTATAGAAAAAACTTGCAATCCATATTAAAGAGTATATAATGCTACCATTCACAAGATTTATAACAGAAAACACTGAAGCGATGTCTCAGCAACGAGAGATTCAAAAAAGACATGATACTGCTTTTTCTACCGCCTTAGAAAAATCCGGTAAATACAAAAGAGTGACAGGAAAAAAACCAGAAGAGTTAGCTCCTGGTGAATTTGCGGTATATGAACCGGGCGAACAAGCAATGAGAAGTTCTGATGTAAAAACAGATTTCTTTATCAATAGAGGTGGAAAGCTCATAAATGTTGATACCAAAGGGAAGAAAGAATCTTCAAAAAAATCTGGAGAATCTGGAGTACACCAAAACGATTATCCTGTTTCTTCTACTAAAAAATTTCATTTTGATGTGTCAAAGGCCCTTGGTAGAATAGCCAGTGCATGGGTAACTCCCAGAGAAATGGCTCAAACCGGAGAAGAAAAAGGAATGGGAGCCAAGAGCAGCAGCGGCAGGTTCAGACTTTTTCCAGGTCAGGGAAGAATACGTCAAGTAATACAAAATATAACCGGACGTGCTATTCCTGAAGTCTTGGGACAACTAGGTTCACATCTAACAATATCTGGTTCTAGAAGCGGTATAGCAGCAGTAGCACATCACGGTAAAGATCACGAAATGCGCCCACATTTAGAAGGGCTGTTGGGTGATATTGGTATATCTCTAACACACGAACCAACAGATATTTCTACTGCAGGTTCTCCTGTATATCTTCCTGCAGAACCTGGTAAACGTGGAGATAGAGCAATAATACGAACTAATGTTCCAATAACCGACAAAAACAGAAAAGCATTTAAAGCAAATGCTGGTTTCTTGTATCCAGAAACTAATTAACTGAAGTATTCCAAAGATTTCCTTCTGCTTCTCTTCGGGTTTGTAAACCACGCAACACTTTACCGCCAGATTTATTGTATAACTTCAAAGCACCGGGAACTCCTGTTAGGGTTTGTTCTGAACTAAGTGCTTTAGAAATTGTTTCAAATCCTTTAGAACCGTAAAAATTTGGTCCAACATTATATCCAAAGGAGATCAGTGCTCCTCTTTGGTTTTCGTTCATTTTATTCCATGTTGGAATTTTTTCTAATTTTGGTACTAAATTTTTATTTACGTAGTGTTCCATATATTGATCTGCTTGATCTGTCGTGATTGTGTCGCCTCGTTTAACGGGTCTTCCGTCTGGATGGGTAGTAGAACCCTTTCCTATAGTCCATACTTTACCGGTAGAATCCCAATACGCACTTGTACGCATACCTTCAGAACCGGAAATTAAAGAATGCCATGCTGGGGTTTTTGGTTTTTCTTGTTTTGCTGGTTCTTGTATTACAGTTTCTGCAGAAACCATAGACGATTGTTGTGTTTGTGGTGGTGTTTCTGCTGGTTTGCCTGCTAATCCCAAGCTAACTCCACCAATAATACCAGCAAGTGCTGCTGTTGCCATATTTTTTTCTTGAATGTACTGTATAAATGATTTCATACACATATTTATCGATTATATAAATACAGTTGTAATGTTAGATTTTAAACAATATCTTAATAAGTGTGTACTTTTAGAAGAAAATCTAAAAGATTTTATAGATTTTGCTTGCGATGAATTAAAATTAAAACATGTTCCAGAAATATCTTTAGTAAAAGAACGCCAAAACGACATGACTACAGCATGTTATCGTCCAGAAGATCAAAAAATTAAAGTTTATTCTAAAGGAAGAGCATTTTTTGATATCGCAAGATCTCTTGCACACGAATTAGTACACCATATGCAATACGAAACAGGCAAAATACTAGATGGAGAGACTGGTTCTGATTGTGAAAATGAGGCAAACGCTGTAGCTGGTCAGATTATTAGAAAATATGGTCAAAAAAATCCAGAGTTTTACAACTAAATGGCTAAAAAAGTCAACAAAAAACAAAATAAGATAACAAAAGTTGATGGAAGTTCTTTAGAAAGACGAGAAAAAGGACAAATTACTTCTGTTAGTATTGAAAATCCAACAACAGAACAATTAATTCAAGAACTTCGTGCCGGAAAATGTACTGTTTTTTTTTATAAAATAACTAATGGCGGATTTAGACGAATGGTTTGTACACTAAGTGAAGAACAACCAGTATTATCTAAATACAATAGACAAGGAACAGTGGTAGTTTGGGATTTAGAAGCACAACAATGGAGAAGTTTTTATCCTGATAGGGTTTTTAAACTAATACGAGATGAAGAAACTGACGCACAGTAACAAAAAAGGAGTAGAGGCTATGGAAAATCAAAAACCATTCACGCTTTTAGAAAAATGCTCACAAAAACTAGCAGAAAATGCGTCAGATACCATACAATTATACGAAAAATATCTCCTGGATGAAGTTACGTGGAGAGATTTAGCAAAAAATATGACAAAATTGCGTTCTGCAATTTCTGCATATTACGCTGCCGGTGGAAAATGATGTTTTTTGTTTGACTGATTGATTTTTTGGAGTATATTGTCGCTATGAAGATTGAAGATGACATCAAACTAGACTTTGCGGACGTTTTAATTCGACCAAAGCGTAGTAATTTGGATAGCCGAAATAAAGTTCAACTACTGCGTGAGTTTAAGTTCACACTACCAGACAATAAACACTTCAGTTGGACTGGTGTTCCCATCATGGCATCCAATATGGATACTATTGGAACGTTTATTATGGCAGATGCCATGCATCGTCATGATGCCATGTGTGGTATTCATAAGTATTACACCGAAGACGAATGGGATACACATTTTAGTAGTTGGATGCGCAAAAATTCCGGTCAGTGTAATGTTGTGTACACTATGGGAATGGGTGATGGTTCAAAGAATTTTGAAGAACTCCAAAAAGCCCAACGAGTTCTGGATCGTCATCGTCAAATTAATTTTATCTGTATTGATGTTGCAAACGGATATACAGAAAAGTTTGTTCGTTACGTAGAAACGATTCGTAAAGCATTTCCAACCAAGGTAATTATTGCAGGAAATGTGGTTACACGTGAAATGACTGAAGCCCTGATTCTGGCTGGTGCCAACATTGTTAAGATTGGTATTGGTCCAGGATCGGTCTGCACGACCCGAAAGGTTGCGGGTGTGGGATATCCGCAACTGTCGTGCATCATGGAGTGTGCTGATGCCGCACACGGGCTGGGTGGTTACGTTCTTTCAGACGGTGGTTGCACCTGTCCTGGAGATGTAGCCAAGGCATTTGGAGCGGGTGCGGACTTTGTTATGATTGGTGGTATGTTTGCTGGTACGGACGAAGCAGCAGGTGAGGTAACTGATGAGGGTAAGGAGTTTTACGGGATGTCCTCAGCAGCAGCAATGGAAAAGCACTCCGGAGGAGTGGCAACGTATCGTGCAGCAGAAGGAAAGCGAGTATTTGTTGAACCAACTGGACCTGTGGATGGTGTTATGCAACAAATTCTTGGTGGTGTTCGTTCTGCTTGCACATACGTTGGTGCTGCTCGTCTCAAGGATCTTCCAAAGTGTACTACATTTGTACGCGTAAATCGCCAACTTAACAATATTTTTACATAATGTGTGATTGGGAATGTAGAAAATCTCAGATAAAACAACAAGTGGATTTGTTAGAACAGATTCGTATGTTGTCTAATGAGGTAAAAGCCTGGAGAAACACTTCTTCGGTATCACACCGAGAAAGTCTTTCAGAATTTATGCGTTCTACAGATTTGTGTGGTTGGAAAGAAAGTCTAGAACGTGGTGTTTTAGGATTTCCATCTTTTCCAAAAAGATTTTTTAGTAAATTACTTGACTTGTTTAAATTTTGAGGTACAATAGTTATTATGCCGAACACAACTAATCGTGAAGTTTTTCTAAAGCATCGTAAGCGTAAGCGAGTTAATCGTCGTAAGCGTCAAGAACAGATTGCACAGTTTGCTAAGAAGAAGACACGTGAAGCTCTACTCAAGCTTGGTCGTCTTCCAAAGATTGCTATGGTTGGATATACTTTTAATTGATATATTGGCACTTTATTATATTTTAAAAGCTTTCTGGAGGTGCTTCAACTTCAGCGTTGTCTGTGATTGGGATCTAGCAGAATCGTACCAATAATCCACTAAAACCTCACTAAAAAGTGAGGTTTTTTGTTTTAATTACTTGACTCACTCTTTTTTTGGTGTATATTACTGGTGTGAATCAAGCCTCCTTAGCTCAGATGGTAGAGCAGTTGACTTTTAATCAATTGGTCGTAGGTTCGATCCCTACAGGGGGCACTTTTGGGACGGTAGACCAACGGCAGAGTCAAGACACTTAAAATGTCTGTAGTGTGGGTTCGAGTCCCACCCGTCCTACTTTAGGAGAATATTATGTCAGGCAAACTAACTTGGAATTACAGAATTATTATGGATGATACTTGCGACGAACCGTGGTATTCCATTTATGAAGTATACTACCTAGACGGCAAGCCTATTGATCATACGGTCAGTCAGTCTTCAGTATTTGGTGACAGTATGGAAGATCTTGCTCGTACTCTTGCACACATGCGAGATGCACTAAATCATCCGGTTCTTAAGAAGTCAGAATTTCCTTCGATGGATAATTATCGTCGTGACGAGTGGATGCGAGTAAAAGAATTTTCTGAAAAGATTTCTTTTGACAACCACCAAATTTAAGGTATACTAGATCAGCGTAACTCGTTCATACAGGACAGTGGACGAGCTCAATATGTGATGTCCTAAATTCTATAGAAAGGTTTTATTATGCGTACAATTACAAAGCAAAACAAGGTAATGAATTACCTGAGCAAGCGTGGTCGTACCCTTACCGCAAGCGAGGCCCGTGCTCGTTTCGGTGTCCGTAATCTTCGTGCAACGATGAGCGATATCCGTGAAATCGTTGAGGAGTTCGGCAATTGGCGTATTGAGACTCGTACCAGTTCGACTGGTCGTACTCAGTACATGATGAAGGATACGCATCCTGGTCGCCGCCAATACGGCTTCCGTAAGGATGGTTCACGTTACAAGATCCGTTGAGAGGGTTGATTGGGAGTCTCTGAAAGAAATTTCAGAGATTTCTTTTTCTTGTCTAAATATATTGGAGGTTTTAATTATGGAAAATGAAAATTTATTCTATGCTAAAACTACAATAAATGGTCGAGATATTGATTTGGTATTGACTGAACAACAAATACTGGATGGTGTAAAGTCTGCTTTAACCAATTCAGAATTTGTGTGTCAAATGAACCCGGGTAACTGTTGGCCGGTAGAAAAGCCTAAAGGGTGTTCCTTTTGGCAAAAGTTATTTAATGTTTGTGACTGCAAATAATAATTTAGGAGTATTATAGTACTATGGATATTACAATTATTCGCGTTAAGACTGGTGAGGACGTTCTGTGTAATCTAGTTGAGAAGACTGATGCTGGTTATAAGATCAAGGACCCAATGGCCCTTATTCCCACTCCAGACGGTCGTCTAGCTTTTATCGGTTGGATGCCATATGCAGATCAAACTGATGGTCTGTTTATTCCTGCTGAGTTTGTTTGGATGACTGTGAAGCCTGAGAGTCAGATTGAAACTCAATACCTTGGTTTCAAGACTGGTCTAGTTACACCAAATAAGAATGTAACTGCACCTCAACTTAATCTAGTAGGGGCTCAATAAGAGCTGAACACCCGTAGCTCAGTTGGATAGAGTAGCAGATTTCTAATCTGTTTGTCGCTGGTTCGAATCCAGCCGGGTGTGTTTTACTTAAGGAGATAATATGACACCAGAATACGTACAAGGTCAAGGATACAGCCACGGATACGAAGCACGTATGGAAGGCAAAGAAATGCCAGACGTAAACGAGATTGGTCTTTATTGGGACGAATATCGTGCTGGATGGTTTGATGCTCATCGTGTAATTCTTGAAAACGCACGAAGAGATTATAAAGATTTCAAGAAAAAGTTAGACGAAAATTCAGAACAGCGACAATTTTTACAGGATTAAATTATGATGTCCAGATACAAGTCTTTTATTGCTACTAGTGTTATTCGTTCAGACGATACAAAGAAGCCAACAATTACTGTTTTATCGGATCCTCTAAATTCCGGTAAATACATTGCATGCTTTAGCAATACCGATTGTGAAGAACTAGTAAACGGTTATAATTACGATGAGCTGTTGTCTATTCGTAATGCAATTAATGATGCTCTAACCGATATTGATGTTCGTGAAAGTGTTGCAGAACTAAACTCCAAAGATCCAGGATATTATCCCTTCAATGATTGATTACGCAGATGTGATTTACGGATTGGCATGGGGAGATGAAGGTAAAGGTAAGATTACCAGTGCCATTGCTAAAGACTACGATTACGTGTGTCGTTGGAATGGTGGACCCAATGCTGGGCATACTGTATACGTAAACGGTAAAAAGTATAAGACACACAGTGTACCGTCTGGCATTTTTGCCGGAAAGAAGTGTGTGATAGGTCCTGGTTGTGTGATAAATATCAGTAAAATGCTAGAAGAGTTACGTATGCTCACTATGGCAGGATACGATGTTAATTTAGTAAAGATCCACCCTAATGCTCACATCATTACCGAAGAACATATTGCGTATGATAAAGAACACCTTGGCCACTTGGGAACAACTGCTCAAGGTATCGCTCCTTGTTATTCCGACAAAATGTTACGACGAGGAAAACGAGCAGTAGAAGTACTGGAATCTAATTGGATCTGGGATGGAGAACTCCGTGGTCGTGTTCTCTGCGAGGGAGCCCAGAGTGTGTGGCTTGATATTGATCACGGAGATTATCCGTATGTTACCAGTAGCACAACAATGCCGTACGGTGCGTGCTCTATAGGATTCTCTCCACGAAAGATCAGTAGATTGATTGGTGTTGCTAAAGCTTACGACACCAAGAGTGGTGTGGATCCGTTATTTCCAGAATCTCTTTGGAATGATCCTGTATTAAATAAAATTATTGAACTTGGTGGTGAGTATGGATCCACGACAGGGCGTAAACGTTTGGTTAACTGGTTAAATTTGGACAAACTACGAAAATCTATCATATTGTCTGGTTGTACAGAACTAATTATTAATAAGTGTGATGTGCTAGAACAGGTGGGAGAATTTAAAGCTATTCACGGAAATGAACTATTAAATTTTACATCTTTCAAACACATGAAAGAGTACATCACCAATGTTCTAGTTCATATTTCTGATAATCCTGTACATGACGTTAAGTGGTCTGGAGATGTAGAAAAAATTTAAAAGTTTTCCTGAATAGCTCAGTTGGTAGAGCAGCGAGCTGTTAACTCGCGGGTCACTGGTTCGAGTCCAGTTTCAGGAGTTTGGAGGTAGTTATGGGTGGACAGCATACAGCAGGTAAAGGCGATCAGTATCGTCCCGTAAATTGGGAACAATATTCCAAAAATTGGGACGACATATTTGCCAAAAAGAAAAAGCGTAAGAAAAAAGTTGACACTAAGAAAAAATAGTGTATATTATTGCTATGACCAATACTCTTATTGATTCGTATTTGGAGCAGGCTTATCCCCTGTGTATGGAGCTTCCTCGTCAGAAGAAGCACGTATCGTTTATTCTCCATAAGAATCGAATTGTAGCCACAGGTCGTAATTTTTTTAAGACTCATCCCAAGGCCAAGGTTATTGGGTATCCGTTTGATGAAATGCACTCAGAACTGGACGCTTATCGTAAGGTTCCGTATAATCTGCGTGACAAGAAGCTGACGCTTTTGAATGTACGGTTTAATAGATTTGGTGATCTTCGCATGGCCAAGCCATGCGAACTTTGTCTTCCGTGGTGTCGTGAAATTTTTAATGAAATTCATTACACTACCGATGAAGGAATTATTACTCTATGAGGCAATGTAAATCCAGTGACGTGCAAGCACTAGAAGCAGTGCTAAGTGCAATAGATCAGTTTAGTATAGAACTTTCAGCTATTCGCCACAAGGTTATTAAACTCAAGCAAGACTTAAACAATTACATTAAAGAACAACAGGAGCCTATTAATGTTCAGACTACACATGGACTTTCCGCTGAGAACGGATGAAAACGGATCGGTAGCAAGCGTTGCTGTACTGATTAATTTTTTTCAAACACACAAGCAAGAACTTATTGATATGGGATTTAGTGATATCAATTATCGTCTTGGCCACGATGATGATCGCCAAAAGTCTAACTACATGATCAAGAATGAAAACGGCCACGTTGCCAATAAAAAGTCACGAATTCATTTGCTTCCGCCTGAATCTGATGTAGAATAACACTATGGGATGCAAGTGTCGGGTGGCACAGGATTGCTTATAACGATCTA
>Ga0129336_10002346_pt1 | contig 11706 bp, 10 predicted proteins | sample CPB6_02_DNA_FD_96878 | JGI IMG/M metagenome (GOLD analysis project Ga0129336, IMG submission 96878) | Freshwater to marine salinity gradient microbial communities from Chesapeake Bay, USA - CPBay_Sum_0.6_0.2_DNA | ecosystem: Environmental > Aquatic > Marine > Coastal | place: USA: Chesapeake...
AACGGGAAAAACATCCTGCTTACAAGTCTTGGTGTGGCCTTGTTCGTTTTCATAAGCAATCTATTCCTACTGCATGGGCTAACGACTTTTGGGAGTTTGTAAAAAACGTTCCAGAAAAGCCCTCAGAAAAAGCCAGAGCTTGGCGCGCTCGTCAAGATGAGCCGTGGAGTTCTAGTAATTTTTACTGGAAAGAGTCAAGAGTTGATGCGGACATTAGAGCGCAAAGAGCGACATACATGCGCGAATGGCAGCGAGCCTCAAGAGCTGCTGATCCTGAGTACTTTAAAGATAAAGATCTCAAGAAAAACTACGGCGTCACCCTTGACTGGTACAAAGAGCAGAGCGCCAAGCAGAGCGACGTTTGCGCCATCTGCGCCAAACCAGAGACATCGGCTATTCGCGGAAAGGTTTTATCGCTTGCCGTAGACCACTGCCACGATACTGGCAAGGTTCGCGCACTATTGTGTTCTGCTTGTAACACCGGCATCGGAAGCCTCAAGCACGACCGCGATCTGTTGCAAAAAGCGATTGCATATCTTGAGACTTACGTCTAGAGTTACAGTAGGTGTAATTCTAGGTGTAACCAGCCCATCTGACCGGCCTAGCGGACGATGCACAGACAGGTGGGCGACTTGTGCATGAGGTAATTCGCAATGAGTCGCACGACGTTTTCGGGTCCGGTACGGTCCCTCAATGGCTTTGAAGGCGACATGCTTTCGGGCACGATCTCTTCTGGCTCGGCCAACATCACCAACCTGACTGTCACCAGCCTGACCATCGGCAGCACCAAGCTGACGAACGGTTCTGTTTCGGGCGTGGTCGGTGGTTCGCAGCTCGGTCGCATTCCGGTTCTCATCGGAAGCACCACGCGCTACATCGCCCTGTACGACAGCCTGACGCCGTAATAACGAGAGGGGGGCTTCGGCCCCTCTTTTCTATGTGATTGTGAGGGAAAGCAACCATGCGTCCTATTAGTTTTACAAGATCACAACCGGCGGCAAGTGGCACCAGCGTTGCGGCAGCGCAGCTTCTGAATGCGTCTGGCGTCATTACGCTAAACGGTGCGTTGGTATCGGGTGGCGTTGCCACGCTGACGGTGCCTGCGGTGCTGACTGTGTTCAGCGAGAAGTCGGCCACGGTGAACTTCGTGGTAACCGGCACGGCTCCTAACGGCGCTTCGCAGACCGAGACTCTGGCTGTAACAGCTTCGGGCACGGTGACCGGATCGCTCTCGTTTGCGACGGTGACAAGCGTTGCAGCTTCGGCTCCGACCAGCGCGACGATTAGCCTTGGCAACGGTGTTCCGGGCTACACGGCTTGGATTCCGCTCGACATCTACACGCCGAACCAAGTTACGAACATCTCGAACAAGGTCAGCGGTACGGTCAACTATTCGGTTGAGTACACGAACGAAGACCCGTTTGACACCAGCATCCAGCAGTTGGCGGTTCCGCATCCGAATGCGAGCTTGACGGCGGCTACGGGTGACGAGACTCAGTTCACGACGACATTGATGCGTGCGGTTCGTTTGAAGATTAACTCTGGCAACGGATCGGTTCGCTTTACTTGCGTCCAACAGTCAACGAAGTAAGTCATGGCTAATAAAAAGATCACAGATCTTTCAGCGGCCACTGCGCTTGGGGGGACTGAGCTGTTTGAAGCGGTTCAGTCTTCCACTTCCGTTAAGGCGTCTGCTCAGCAGATCAAAACGTATGTGGGCAATTCGCTCAACATCACGGGCGGTGCTTTTAGTTCCGTCTCGATTAGCAGCAGTTCGCTAGGCTCCGTCACGATCAGTAACGGCGTAGGCAGCTTTAGCTCGCTTAACGTCACGAATGGCGCGATTCCTTACAACACGATCACGAATCGTGCGACTGGACAGTTTGAGTCTCACGTAGACCAGACGGCTGCATCGGCTAACGTAGCTTATGTTGTTCAGATGAACAACGCAGCTGGATTTAACTCTGGCATCACGATTGCTTCTAGCACCAACGTCACGGTAGCTGCGACGGGCATATATTCGGTCTATGCCAGCATTCAATTTGCAAATGCCGATACCGCTAACCGACTTGCTACGTTTTGGTTTAGAAAGAACGGTACCAACATTCCAAATTCCGCTTCGGTTATTTCGGTTCCCAAGGCGACGGACGGCGGAAAAACGCTGGGTCAGGTAACGATTTTTGAGTCAATAACCGTCAGCAGTTACATCCAGTTGGTTTGGTCGCCGGATAACATCAACGTGACCTTGGACTACACTGCGGCCTCTGGTGTGATTCCGGAAGTCCCCTCGGTCATTTTCAACATGACGAGAATTGCCTGATGAAGTGCAAGGGCGACTGGTCAGACTGGCAGATGTACTCCAAGGGTGGGGCGGCTAAGAGTCCCGCTTGGCAGCGCAAAGCCGGAAAAAATCCTGAGGGCGGATTGAACGAAGCCGGTCGGCGATCGGCAAAGGCGCAGGGGATGAACCTGAAGCCGCCGGTTTCTGCGGGGCAGGCTAAGAAGTCTCCGAAGGCAGCGGCGCGACGTAGATCGTTCTGCGCCAGGATGTCTGGCATGCCGGGTCCGATGAAAGATGACAAAGGCAGACCGACGCGAAAAGCGTTATCTTTGAGGAAGTGGGACTGCTAGATGGGTGACTATAAGCGCCAGCACCAAATGCCTGCGCGGTATTTTGAGAGCTGGGGTCGGGATGAAGATGTGGAGCGCGGACGACGGTTTAAGCCGAAGAAGCGCAAACTGAAAGATGCAGGTCGCGAAAAGCGACGGGAGCAAGAACATGGGCGTTAAGTACGTTAGAGATTTTGATTTCCCGGCTGACCGGGGATTTCATGGTTCCAACAAGATGCCGTCAAAGGCTGGCGCTTCGGAGCGGGATATGCCTGCTCGCGTTGGTAAGGCTGTTGGCGCTCCGCGTATGGAGTCGATGCCTCGGGTGAGCAAAGCCCAAGGATATGCTCGTGGCGGCTCTGTCAAGAAATTAGCTAATGGCGGATCTCCGCTGACTAAAGCGCAACAGAACACACCAATTTGGAAGATGGGTCGATATGTTCCTAGAGACTATTTGACCAATCCAAATCGCATACCGACAGATCGGGAAATGTCTGTAAAAGCAGCTATTCGTCAGTCGCAGCGAATTACTAGAGAAGCGCAGAAAAAGGTTGCACAAGAAGCGGCTAGAGAGGCCGCTAAAGCGGCTGCACTGAAGACATTAGGCAAAGTTGCGGCACGAGCGATTCCGGGCGTAGGCGCTGCATTAACTGCTTACGATGTGGGCAAGTATGCTTATGACAAATACAAGAAAAATGCGCAAGCCCGCAAAAAACCGACCGTCACTGTTGAGCAAGTGCCTGATTCTGGCGCTCCTCCGGCTAGTGGCGGCGGCATGGGCATCGGTTCTGGTGGCGCTATGGCTCGCGGTATGCCGACTAGCGGGTTGCCAGACAAGCGTGGAGGCATCACGGTTGAAGAAATGGAAGGTGCTGGCTACAAGCGCGGCGGCTCTGTAAAGGGAAAGAAGATCGCCAAGGTCATGCGCGAGTACAAGGAGGGCAAGTTGCACTCGGGGTCCAAGAAGGGCCCGAAGGTGACCAATCCTAAGCAAGCCATGGCGATTGCTCTGGCTCAGTCTAGGTCTAAAAAAGCCGAAGGCGGCCTGACCAGCTACGAAGAGTCTGGTAGTGCCGGTGGTAGCAACGTCAGCTTCAAAGAGGCTTTCCGCAAGGCTCGCGAGCAAGGACTCAAGGAGTTCTCGTGGAAGGGCGATCGTTACACGACAAAGGTTCGTGAAGAGTCCAGCCGCGAGTCTAAGGTTGAGGACAAGGCTCCGAGAGCCGAAATGGGTCGCAAGGGTCCTGAGTCACGTGGTGGCAAGCGCAACGTAACCGAGATGTCGGAGTACAAGCGTGAGCGCAAGACGGAGCTTCCAAGCGATCGTGGCTCTGGCTTCCGCAGTCAAGCCGAAGAAACTGGCATGTCGGCGTCAGAGCGCGCTGATAAGGCGCGTGGGTACGCTGAGAACCTGATGGGCGTGGCTGGCGCTGGTGCGCTGCTGCGTGAGCCAGCTAAGGCTGGCGCAAAGGCTTTGATGCGAAAGGGCATGGAGTTCGTTGGCGGCCGCAAGATGAAGAAAGAGGCTGCTGAGACTGCTGCTCGTAAGTCCACTCCGGAATACAAGGAGAAGGCTGCGCAGATGGAGAAGTTTGCCGAGCAGATGCGTGCGCGTCAGAAGATGGGCGCTCGCTATGAAGACGGCGGTTACGTCAGCAAGGGACCGAAGACTCGTTACACAGCCGCCAAAGGACGCCGTCAGGCTAAGGAGCGTGCCATGGAGCGTTGGGCCGAGCAGCGCCAGCGTCATGCCGATGCTTACGCACCTGGCGTAGACCCGGATATGAAGTCAAAGGGCGGCATGCCGGTGCATCGTCGTAAGCCGATGTATGGCGGCGGTAAATGCTAAGATAGATTCCGTGTAGTCAGAGGGGTCTGCTCGGTGCAGTAGACCATGGCGCAAGAGGGACCCTGATGGCGACTTCCGGTACAGTTTCGACGACTCAGTTCACAACGAGGCAGGTCATTGACCATGCCTTTAGGCGTTGTCGTCTGGGTGCGCAGCAGATCACCTCCGAGATGATCGACGTTGCGAACGACCAGCTTTACCTGATCCTGTCCAATCTCGCTAACCGAGGCGTTCAGCTTTGGTGTATTGAGAAGTTGATAATGCCGCTGTACGAGGGGAATGGCGCGGTGACGCTGCCATTGGGTACGGTGGATGTTCTCAATACCAACTTGCGCACTCTGACTGAGGTGACGGGAACCGAGACGACTAGCTCGACTACGGTCACGATGGTTGTCTCTGGTGGCACGACGCTGACGACGGTTGGCATCTTGTGGAGCGCGGCGGCTGTTCCGTTTGTCATTGAGCAGTCGGTTACTGGATCTACTTGGACTTCGGTTCCGACCGAGGAAAGCACCACGGCTCCGACTCAGGTAGCTGGCGAGTGGCTCTGGGTAGACTTCAACGCTACGACCACCAACAACTATTTCCGCGTTCGTGCTACGAGCGGGACCCTATCGGCCACGGATGTCTATTTCGGGAACACGCCCACAGAGATCCCTATTGCGCGATTGAATCGCGATGACTACACGGCGCTGCCCAACAAGTTCTTCCTTGGCCGACCTTTGCAGTTCTGGTTTGACCGTCAGTTGAACCAGCCGATTATGCATTTGTGGCCGGTCCCGAATGCGGCAGCGACGACCCAGCAGATTGTGTTGTGGCGGCATCGCTACATTCAGGATGTGGGCACCATGGTTGAGGAACTAGATGTTCCGCAGCGTTGGTTCGATGCCATCGTGGCGATGCTGGCTTCTAAGCTGGCCGAAGAGACGCCGGAAGTCGATATGCAGTTGATGCCGATTTTGGAAGCCAAGGCTGACAAGGCGCTGGCTGAAGCTGAGAACGAGGAGCGAGACAACAGCCCGATTTACTGGGCACCGTTGATTAGCTCGTATACACGATGAGTTTATTTTTAGATACACGCGGACTAGCTTGGGCGGGAATCGGTATCTGCGACCGTTGCAGTCGGAAGTTTCCGATTGGCGAGTTGATGTCAGATCCGAACTCTCCGGGTTTGCGCGTGTGTCGAGTAGATGTTGACGAGCTTGATCCGTACCGGCTTCCGGCTCGGCAGACTGAACGCATTACGTTGCCGTTTGTGCGGCCCGATGTCTCGGTGGCGACGAACCCGGCTGGCTTGATCAGCGAAGACGGTAACACGTTTGTTACTACCGAAAACTTTGACGATTACGTGGAGCCGTAAAAAGCATGTCAAATGTGCCCACTAATTTGATTCCAACGCGAATCACGCAGTTGCCTGAGGCTCCGGTTGCGGACCCGGCTGGCTATTTCCCGATTGTTATTTCGGGTACGACCTACAAGGTTCAGTTCAGCCAAATTCTGGGGAACGTTGAGGTTCCGGCTTCGCGCCAAATAAATACTGGCACCGGCTTGACTGGCGGTGGTTCGCTGTCTGCGGACATTACGATTGCCGTGGCCAATGGCGGGATTGGCAACGATCAGCTGGATACGACGGGGGTTGCTGCTGGAACCTATGGCTCCGGATCTGCAATTCCTGTAGTGACGGTTAATTCTAAGGGCCGCGTCACCAACGTCAGCACAGAAGCCTTGGTCGTTACGGGTTACGTTCCGGACAACCGTCAGATCGTGGCGGGCGAGGGCCTTGCTGGCGGTGGTAACCTGTCGGCGGATCGCACGCTGTCGATTGATTACTCCAGCACTATTCCCTTGGCTCTCGGATCGGCAACAGCGGGAACGGCAACCACTCCGGCACGGGCAGATCACGTTCACCCGGCGGTTGATCTAAGTGATGCAACCGAGACGACTAACGTTCTTCCGATGGGTCGCGGTGGTACTGGCTCAGCCATGGCTCCGGTTGCCGGTGCAGTTGTTTACTCCAGCGGAACTAATTTTAATCTGACGACAGTTGGCTCACCGGGGCAGGTGCTATCTTCAAATGGCGCTGGTGCACCGACTTGGTTAACGATTACGGGTGCCGGTACAGTCACAAGCGTTGATGGCTCTGGCGGTACGACTGGGCTGACGGTTTCTGGCGGTCCGATTACGACTGCGGGAACTTTGACGCTTGGTGGCACGCTTGCGATTAGCGCAGGCGGTACTGGGCTTGGCGCAGCAGCGACCAATGGTCAGTTGCTTATCGGCAACGGCTCTGGGTACACGCTGGCGGCTTTGACGGCTGGCGCTAACGTCACCATCACCAATGGCACTGGCTCTATCACTATTGCTGCAACAGGCGATGTGGTGGGTCCGGCTGGTGCGACGAGCGGGGCTATCTCGCTTTTTAACGGTGGCACTGGCAAGCTCCTGAAGAACTCGGTCATTACGATCAACGCTTCTGGCGTTATCAGCAACGTCAACACGCCCAACACCGGCACCGATGCTGCGAACAAGCAGTACGTGGATGACCTTGCGAGCACGGGCTTGCACTATCACGAGGCAGTGGTTCTCTCCACTTCGCCGGGGTCTTCGCGTACTGACACGTACAATCAGCCGGGTGGTGCAGGCGTTGGTGTTAGCGCCACGCTGACTTCGGTTGCTAACGGGACGCTGGTCATTGACGGCACCGTAGCCTCTGCCACCATCCGCGTGCTGATTCAGGACTGCTCAAACCCGGTTGGAAACGGCGTCTATGTCGTGACCAATGCCGGTAGCACCAGCACCCAGTATGTGATGACTCGCTCTTCGGATGCGAACACCTACATTGAGCAGTCCACCGTAGGCTTGGACTCGGGTAGCTACTTCTTTACGACCGGCGGTACGAGCAACAAGGGATCTGCTTGGGTCAACACGAACAGTGGCGTTATCAGCTTTGGCTCGACGGCGATCTCGTTCTCGCTCTTTAGTAACTCGCAGGTTTACTCGGCTGGCAACGGCCTGAGCCTGACGGCGACGACGTTCTCGCTGGATACCCCGGTCAGCGTGCTTAATGGCGGTACTGGGAACTCGTCGGCTCCGACCAACGGCCAACTGCTGATTGGTAACGGTTCTAACTTTACCCTTACCACATTGACGCAAGGATCTGGCGTGACGATTACCTCTGGAACCGGTAGTATTACGATTGCTGCTACGGGCGGTGGTGGCGGGGGTAGTAACGCTTACGCTTGGTTCATTGCGGCTTAGGAGTCCCTTAGATGTCAATGTTAATTCTTAACGCAACGACCAAGACAATTGTTGCCGTAATGTCGGGCGCAGCAGCGACGACTAATCCGGATTTTACGGCGGCATGGGCAGACAACGATGGAACTACCTTTACCGAAGGAGCTTCGGATGGTGCCTTAAATGGCACTAGTCAAGTTACCGTGGTTGCTGCTCCTGGCGCAAGCACGCGCCGAACAATAAAGTCAATTACGATTGAAAATCGCGACACGGCTGCTGTAACGGTCACGTTGAGCTATGACAACAACGGAACCCTTCGCACGATTGCAAAGGTGACGCTGGCAGTTGGGGATACGTGGACATTAAACGGCACGTTTGACACCACAGGCGCATTTAAGCAAACCCCGGCTAACGTTAATCTTGCTTCGCAGGTTTATGGAATTTTACCAATTGCCAATGGCGGGACTAACGCATCAACGGCGTCGGGTGCGCGAACTGAACTTGGGCTGGGTACAATTGCCACCCAAGATGCAAATAGTGTTTCAATAACTGGCGGTTCGATTGGAAGCAGCGAGCTCGTGACCCCGACCAATTCAACGGGAACTATTAGCGGAGGCACCTACTAATGCCCACGATTCTTCTGAAGAAAAGCGATACCGCGAGCGCGGTTCCGACAACGGCTAACCTGACCAACTTGGCGGGCGGCGTCGAGGTTGCTGTGAATACGGCAGACCGTCGCATGTTCACCATGACCTCCGCAAGCGCGGTGGTGGAGCTGGGGACGAACCCGTCGAGCTTGTCGATTGCGAACAATGCGTCGATCAACATTCTGACTGCGACCACGGCTACGATTACGACGCTGACTGGCACGAGCGCGACCATCACGACGATCCTTGATGGTGTAGGCAACGTCCGCAACATCCCATCAGCCGGTGCTGCTAAGACCTCGAACTACACGCTGGCCATTACAGACATTGGCGAGTTCGTGACCATCGGAGCCAGCGGTGCCATCACGGTTCCGAATGACATCTTCGCAGCCGGTAACGCGGTGTCGGTTTATAACGATACCTCCAGCAACGCGACGATCAGCCTGACCATTACGACCGCGTACATCGGGGGTACTGACACCGACAAGGCTTCGGTTACACTGGCCACTCGTGGTATTACGACGATCCTGTTTGTTAATCCGTCACTCTGTGTCCTCACGGGGAATGTCAGCTAATGAGCGGTAGTCAGCAGCTTCTACTGGGCGGGGCACCTACGGTCACCCCCGTCGATCCTTACTTCTATTCGGTCACCTCGCTGCTGCACGGCGATGGCACCAATGGCGGCCAGAACAATACGTTCTTGGACTCGTCTACCAACAACTTCACCATCACGCGCAACGGGAATACCACCCAAGGCTCGTTTAGCCCGTTTAGTCAGACGGGGTGGGGAAATTATTTCAACGGAACAAACAACACTATATTGCAAGCGCCTAATGGAACAGCGTTTCAATTTCCGGGCGACTTCACAATTGATTTTTGGTTTTATCCAACATCATTTGCAAACTATTCAACATTTTTTGACGGCCTTACGCCGGGGTCTGCAAGCGGAACAAGGCCGACTTCGTTCTTGTTGTATGGAGACATAACAACAGGAACAATTAAATTCTTTACAAATAGCACCACTAGCACAGGTACTGGCGGCCCACAGTTAAACACTTGGAACTTTATTTCCCTGCAAAGAAGCGGGTCAACGATAACCGTTTATGTAAACGGCCTGTCTGTTTTGTCCCTGACCAACTCGACTAACTTTAGTAATGGCTACTGCAACATTGGAAGTGCCGTTGCTTCTGGTGATACTGGTTGCCCAACCGGGTATTTGTCAAACTTTAGAATTGTTAAAGGCTCGGCACTATCTCCGTCTATTCCAACTGCGCCTTCTACAGCAGTGTCTGGAACGTCTTTGCTTACTTGCCAAGCAAACCGATTTTTGGACGCAAGCAGCAATGCTTTTGCGATCACGGTTACCGGCTCCCCAACCGTCCAACCCTTCTCCCCCTTCAACCCCACCACGCCGTACTCAACCAGCAGTATCGGTGGCAGCGGGTACTTTGATGGGAGTGGGGATTACCTCAACGGCCCGTCAACAGGGCAGTTTGCGCCGACTGGAAACTTTACGATTTCAATGTGGATATACCCCACATCGTTTGCTGCGTCGTTTTATGTCTTGGCTGGATCATGGAATACCGGAACCAGCAACGAGTGGTTGATTCAGTACGACAATACCGGCGCAATTCGTTTCCTGACTACAACTGACAGCACGTTTAGCGCGGCTGGCGTCATTAAACTTAATCAATGGCAATTCATTTCCATTAGTCGCACAGGCAATACGCTGACTGGCTACGTGAATGGAACGTCGTTCCGTTCGTACACGCTAACCGGCACGGTAGGAGTCGCTACCAAGATTGTTTACATTGGCGCGCAGCAAGGGACGACTTGGCCGTATATCGGATATATGGCTGACTTCCGGTTGGTGGACGGATCAGCGGAAAGCGCAACCCCTCCAACTGCTCCTGCAACGGCAATCAGCGGCACCAATATGCTGCTCAACTACACCAACGGAGCCATCTTCGACAACGCTGCTGTTGCCGACTACGAGACTGTGGGCAATGCCCAGATCAGCACTAGCGTGAAGAAGTACGGCACGGGGTCGATGGCGTTTGATGGGACGGGGGATTATTTAGTTGCTCCTTCTAGAGCAGTAACTTCTTTGTCGGGCGACTTTACTATTGAATTTTGGGCGTACAGAAATAGTGGTGCTTTCAGAGGATTTACTATTGGCGACGACAGTTTGTCTAGCGGATTATCTGTGTATTACTCTACCGGATCATCTGCGTGGGTTGTTTATAACGCTAACACAAGCAGAATTAGCGGCGGCGTATTTAGCACTAGTGTTTGGTATCACATTGCCGTTGTAAGAGTTGCTGGCATTGTCAAACTTTATGTTAATGGCACTCAAGCAGGTAGCACTTGGTCAAGCACCGGGACATTTAACGGGGCGGTATACGTCAGCGCAGAATACAATGCTGGAACGGCTTACAGCGATACAAACGGTTACATTGACGACTTCCGTATTACAAACGGCGTAGGCCGCTACCCCTACAACTTCACGCCCCCAACGGCAGAGTTCCCCAACATCGGTGGCACGGTCACGCTGACGGCTGACCCGTACTTTGACTACACCACTTTGCTACTGCCCGGTAACGGGACGAACGGCGCACAGAACAACACGTTCCTCGATAGCAGCGCCAACAACTTCACAATCACCCGCAACGGCAACACGACGCAGGGTACGTTCTCGCCGTTCTCGCAGACGGGGTGGGGAAACTATTTTGATGGGACGGGCGATTATCTTTCAATAGCGGACAACACCGCGCTGGACATGGGAAGTTCTGACTTCACTATTGAATGCTGGGTGTATCCAGTTGCAAACCAAGGTGGTAGTTCTGCGATTTTTGGTAAAAAAGCAACCGGCAGCACATACGGAGGAGTGTTAATTTACTTCCCGAATACGGGATTAACTCCCGTTGTTTTGGCTACGGTTGATGGTTCGTCGTGGGGAATCAACTTTACGTCATCAATTTCAATGACGTTAAATCAATGGTATCACTTGGCTTTGACTAGAAGCGGAAGCACTTGGACGATTTATGTAAACGGTACGTCAGGCGGCTCCGCAAGTTTAGCCGGAACAATTCCTGACAACTCGGCAGCGTTCACAATCGGCGCTGGTGCCGCAAATGGCGAGTTAATGTCTGCCGCTTGCTACATATCAAATTTTCGTGTTGTAAAAGGCACGGCGGTCTACACCTCCAACTTCACGCCTAGCACCACCCCGCTCACAGCCATCACCAACACGCAACTGCTGACCTGCCAAAGCAACCGCTTCATCGACAACAGCACCAACGCCTTTGCCATCACCCGCAACGGTGACGTATCGGTACAGGCTTTCTCCCCGTTCAACCCCACGGC
>Ga0129336_10002347_pt1 | contig 11703 bp, 12 predicted proteins | sample CPB6_02_DNA_FD_96878 | JGI IMG/M metagenome (GOLD analysis project Ga0129336, IMG submission 96878) | Freshwater to marine salinity gradient microbial communities from Chesapeake Bay, USA - CPBay_Sum_0.6_0.2_DNA | ecosystem: Environmental > Aquatic > Marine > Coastal | place: USA: Chesapeake...
GCTGGCGTAATGGAATCCAGAGAAGGAGCACGACTGCTGAAACCAGAGCGGTTGCCCACCCGATAGAGATAGAGAGTTGCAGCGCTAATCCCTGAGAGAGCACGCTCCAAGGTGCATTTCCCATATGGCTAACGATGAGTAATCCATCACCGACTCCGAAGACGAGTAATCCTACGGTCAAAAAAAGGCAGCGGAGCGGAGAGATCTTCCATGGATGCTCTGCCCGCCATGGCGTATTCGGAATCGAGTGCGAGAAGAACCTGCGCATTTATTGGAGCGTAGTCGCGTACCCTGCAATAGTGAAATCTCTCGAAGCGCAGCTCTCGTATACGCAAGCTATCGTCACCGGGATATTGCAGGGGATATCCGAGTTGTTTCCGGTCTCAAGCCTTGGACATTCAGTTCTTTTCCCGGCTTGGATTGGTGGAACTTGGGAGAGATTCCTCAACAACGAAACTTCAGGAGAATCGCCTTACCTGCTGATGATCATTGCATTGCATGTTGCCAGCTCTCTGACCCTCATTTGGTTCTTCCGTGATCGATGGGTAATCCTCATCGGTTCCTTTTTCTCTAGTCTGAGAAAACGACGGGATCTCAATGGCAACGAACGGTTGATCTGGAAGATTCTGCTGGCAACCTTGCCCGTTGGAATCCTCGGAATTGCTTTCCAAGATCAAGTAGCAGATCTATTTAGTGACCCTTTTGCCGTTGGTGGATTCCTCTTCCTCAATGGTGTGCTTTTAGCTGGTATCGAGATATTCAAGAAGATGCGGATCAAACGAGAATTAGAAAACACCGAAGAAATCGGCAACGGACAAGCGCTCTTGATTGGAGTGGCTCAAGCCGGCGCGCTCTTTCCTGGAATCAGTCGATTTGGTATCACGATGTCAGCAGGGCTTGCACGAGGTCTTTCGCATTCGGCAGCATCAGATTTCGCATTTCTGATTGCCACCCCCGTGATCTTCGGAGCCGGTATCTTAAAACTGCCAAAACTTTTCGACCCAGAGATCTCACACATACTAGGTCCAGTGATTGTGGGTTCGCTAGTCTCTGCAATCTGCACCTACCTGTCGATTGCATTTCTGGTTCGCTGGTTCAAAACTCACACGCTCTATCCCTTTGCTATCTATTGCCTAGTTATAGGCGCGCTTTCATTTTGGAGGTTCTCGTGATTGGCACGCTCATAAATGTCATCACCATCATCGCGGGCACCGCTATCGGAGTAGGGATTGGATCAAAGATTCCCACAAGGACTCGCACACTCATCACTGATGCATTGGGATTGGTCACTTTTGTTAGCGGAGCAAGCGCCTGCGCTGCCCTTTGGAATTCTTCATACCTGGACGCAGTCGGCGGTGGTAAGCCCATTCTGATCACACTTGGAGCCCTTCTTCTTGGCGGAGTCCTCGGTTCCTCTTTTCGCTTCGAGGAGCGCCTAGAAGGATTTGGTGAGCGGCTAAAAACCCGTTTTGCCAAAGGGGATGATACGAATTTCGTCACTGGATTTGTCACTGCGTCGTTAATATTCGTTATTGGGCCGATGGCTATTCTCGGCAGCATTAGCGATGGCCTCGGCAAGGGTAATGAACTTCTTGTATTGAAAAGCATCATGGATGGTTTTGCAGCGATCGCTTTCGCTGCTGCGCTTGGCTGGGGGGTGGCAGCCTCCGCAATTAGTGTTTTGATATATCAAGGAGCGTGGAGCGCCGTCGGTGCATTTTTAGGAAGCGTCCTACAAAACTACCAAATTGATGCGATCACCGGCGTCGGTGGTCTGCTTCTGATTGGCATTGGTCTCAAATTGCTCAGCATCAAAAGTATCGCTATCGGAGATATGTTGCCTGCACTCGTTATCGCTCCGGTGTTAGCGACCGTTGTTGCTCAATTCAACTAGCTGATTAACTATCTAGAATTTGGTGGCGTCAATGACGAAACGGTACTTAACATCACTGGCGACAGTTCGTTCCCAAGCCTTGTTGATGTAATCCGGGGTGATTGTTTCGACATCGCTGGTGATCCCTTTTTCGCCGCAGAAATTGAGCATCTCCTGCAGCTCAGGGATCCCACCAATCATGGATCCAGCAAGCCTTCGTCGCTTATTGAGCAGTACGCCTGCTGGTACTTCGTATGGCTTGCCGGGCAATCCGATCAACACCAGCGTGCCGTTGAGACGCAACAGAGATAAGTAAGCCTCGAGATTCACATCGACAGAAACTGTATTAAGAATCAAATCAAAGGAGGTGCTGTTCTTCTTGAAGTACTCTTCATTTGGATTTGCTACGAAATCGTCAGCTCCCATGGCCAAAGCATCGGCCTTTTTTCGTTCCGAGTGCGAAAAGATAGTGACATGTGCTCCCAGTGCATGTGCGAACTTCAACCCCATGTGACCCAAGCCGCCAAGCCCAATAATCCCGACTCGTTTTCCAGGCCCGGCTTGCCAATGTCTTAGCGGTGAATACAAGGTGATTCCTGCGCACATCAATGGCGCTACGCCAGCCTCGGGGAGTGTTTCAGGAACGGAGACCACATAATTTTCATCGACCACTATGAGATTCGAGTACCCACCATAGGCAACGCTCTTTCCATCCCGCTCCATGGTGTTGTAAGTACCTGTCATTCCCTCCAAGCAATACTGCTGCAAACCAGCCAGGCAGTTCTCGCAGGTTCGACAAGAGTCGATAAAGACGCCGACTCCGACTAGCGCGCCCACAGCGAATTTCTTTGAAGCAGATCCAACGCTTTTTACGCGGCCAACGATTTCGTGCCCTGGAACCATAGGAAAGAGCGCCTTGCCCCACTCCTCGCGCCCCTGATGGATATCAGAGTGGCAGATTCCTGCAAAAGTGATCGAGATCTCGACATCGTTCGGGCGCAACTCCCTGCGGGTAAACGAGTAGGGGACTAAATCCTCTTTTGCTGTGAGAACTGCATACCCACGAGCTTCTGCCATTTTTCGCTCCGATCCTCGACTAGCGCCTGTGAACTAAGGATGCGAGTTTACTCCCTGCTGATTCATGAGAGCATCTTCACCATGATCTCCACTTCGAGCCTTGAGTTGCGAGCTGGCGCCCGCTTGCTTCTGGCAGATGTGTCGATTCGAATCAATCACGGCGACCGTATTGGTTTAGTTGGTCGAAATGGCTCCGGAAAATCGACATTGGCTAAAGTGCTTGCTGGTGAAACATTGCCAGCCGGTGGCCAAGTTATCCGCACCGGAAGCATTGGCTATCTGCCGCAAGATCCACGCACTGGCGATGAAGAAGGATCAGTAATAAACCGAATCCTCTCAGTCCGTTCTCTGGACGGCATCGCTGATCGGATGCGTGCCCTCGAAGAGAAGATGGGTAACAGTGCGGGTGCCGAACTCGAAAAGGTTCTTGAAAAATATGCGCGGGCAGAAGAGGAATTCCAAAACGCTGGCGGTTATAGCGCCACATCCGATGCCGAAGCGATTGCCACGAACCTCGGCCTTCCGCAGAAGATCTTTGAGCAGAAGTTAAATGAACTTTCTGGTGGGCAACGCCGGCGCGTTGAGCTCGCTCGAATCTTGTTTAGTGGAGCTCAGACTCTTCTTCTCGATGAACCTACCAACCACCTCGATGCGGACTCAATCTTCTGGTTGCGAGAATTCCTCTCCAAATATTCTGGTGGCCTAGTGATTATCAGCCACGATGTGAATTTGATAGAAACGGTTGTAAATCGAATCTTCTACCTTGACGGCAATCGAAATGTGATTGATGTCTACAACATGGGGTGGCGAAAATACCTCCTTGCTCGAGAACAAGATGAACACCGTAGAAAGAAAGAACGGGCCATCGCCGAAAAACGAGCAGAGATTCTGCAGAAGCAAGGCGAGAAGATGCGAGCCAAGGCGAGCAAGGCGAAAGCTGCTCAAGTCATGTTCAAACGGGCCGAGAAACTCATCTCTTCGACTGAGGGCGAGCGAGCTAAAGATAAGGTCGCGAAACTGCGCTTTCCGACACCAGCGCCGTGTGGCAAAACCCCGCTCACCGCCGCAGAGTTAAGCAAGTCATATGGCTCTACCGAAGTCTTCACCGATGTGGATCTCGCGATTGATAAAGGATCACGGGTGGTGATACTTGGACTCAATGGCGCTGGTAAAACAACGCTTCTTCGAATGCTAGCGGGGGAGCTAGAGCCAGATACCGGGGCAGTTGCCGCAGGTCATGGTCTACAACTTGGTTACTACGCTCAGGAGCATGAGTCACTTGATTACGACCAAACCGTTCTAGCAAACATGTTGCGCGCCCGCGCCGATATCTCTGAAGGCGAGGCTCGCAATGTCCTTGGGACTTTTCTCTTCAGCGGTGATGATGTCTTCAAACCGGTCGGCGTGCTCAGTGGTGGTGAGCGGACTCGATTGGCGCTGGCACAACTGGTCGTGAGCGCTGCAAATGTTCTCTTGCTCGATGAACCGACGAACAACCTAGACCCTGCCTCGCGTGAGGAGATATTGGGAGCTTTGCGGGAATATCAGGGTGCAATCGTGCTCGTGACTCACGACGAAGGTGCAGTCAGTGCATTGGCTCCAGAGCGAGTTCTTTTGCTTCCTGATGGAGACGAAGATCTTTGGCGCGATGATTACTACGACTTAATCACCTTGGAGTGATTTCTGAGTAGAGTCGTTTTTGTTAGCTATCAAAGTTGGAAAAGTGCATCAATACGGTGGGCGGGGAAGGATTTGCGTACTCGCTCTCGCCCAGCCAGAAAAGAAATCTCAGCGACGACAGCACTCCCAAGACACTTCGCCGGAGTCATCGACAAAAGCTCTATTGCAGCAGAAAGCGTCCCTCCTGTAGCCAGCACATCATCAACAATCAAAACCTTATCTGTTGCTCGTAACGCATCTTTATGTATCTCGATGGCGTCACTGCCGTACTCCAATTGATAGGAAACAGAGAACTTCTCCCGCGGCAATTTATTAGGTTTCCGCAAAAGGATGCACCCTCGCTCAGTTCGAGCCGCAATCGCTGAGGCAAAGATAAATCCACGAGCTTCTAGGCCAGCGAAATGTGTGGCTTCGGGTGCGAGCGCAGCGAGTGCATCAACAACAGCTTTAAGGGCACGGCCATCGGCAATCATGGGGGTGAGATCACGGAAGAGAATTCCTGGCGATGGGTAATCGGGTACATCCTGTATCAAAGCTTGGGCCCGCTCGAGTTCTGCGTTCATTGTGCTCTCATTCTGCTGTCATTCTGCTCTGGTTAATCAAGCCTAATCGTTCCGTTTAGCGCTGGTGCGTTGCCAAATGATTCGCCAAGTGGCTAGCGCAAAAAGCAATCCCCAAAGTCCAAAACCGCGGGCTACAGTTCCGATTTCACTCAACAAGAGGAAGAGGCCGAGCGTAGCGCTCACAATAGAAATCGGGAGCGCCAGCAACATCACCCATCGTTGTTGGAATTTCCAAACCAGCACGAAGCAGATCGGAGAAAGGATCAGGGGGAAGAAGAGGATTATCGCTACTAAGCGAGCTAGATCTTCCATGGATCTAAACCTATCTTTCCGGAGTGTGTTCGAGATTCAATCAACCGATGAGCATCCTGAACTTGCAATAAGGAAAAAACTTTAGTCGGGGGGTATTTCAGCGCGCCCAATTCGACAAGCGCGATCAACTCTTGAAGTCTTCTGCTTCGTTCCTGTGCTGTTGCGGTGTAGGTCGCCAATGTTGGCCGTTTAATGCCTAGGGATTTTCCGTTGAGTCGCATGAGGTCAAAGAGAGGCACCGGCCCGCTAGCGCCACCATAGAGAATGAACATTCCCGATGGCGCCAACAAAGAGAGCAATTGATCGAAGTAATCTTTGCCTACCGAGTCATAGACGACATGCACTCCTAATCCGCCAGTGGCGCTATTCACGAGCTCTTCCATTTCGCTATAGGTTCCGGCGAATTCGGCACCGTGCTGGAGAGCCAGAGCCGCTCGCTCCGGAGTGGATGCACACGCAATCACGCGAACTTTCCGTGCGACTAAGAGTTGAATCAGAATCAAACCAACACCGCCGGCTGCCGCAGTCACGAGAGCAAAGTCTCCAGAGGCAGGGCGATGTGCCGAATCAACGAGATAGTGCGCCGTCATTCCTTGACAGAGCAACGGCAAAATCTCCTCGGAAGAAAGATCGGTCTCAGGAAGGGTTGTCAGAGCGCTTTTGGGGGCGTTGATCGCTTGCGCATACGAACCAAGGGTGTTCAGCCAGAAGACACGACGACCTCGCTGATCCTCACCTATGCCTTCGATTCCCAGCGATGTGGGCAACGGAATCTGATATTGGCCACGACGATGGTAGATGTCGATGAAATTCACTCCAGCCAGAATGACCTTGATTAATTCCTGTTCAGATTGAAGAACTGGCTGGGCAAGCTCTATTTCTTCGACTCTTAAAACTTCGACTCCGCCAGTCTGATGTATTCGAACCGATGTGCATCGTGTCTGGACTGCTTCTTCCTTCATGGCGAGAATCTACTTTATGTCGGCTGCACAGACCGGGAAGTACTTGTGTCCGAACGGGGACTTGAACCCCGAAGCCCTTTCGGGCACTAGCACCTCAAGCTAGCGCGTCTGCCAATTCCGCCACCCGGACGAGGGAGAAAAACATGATCCATCAATGCTCCATAGTATCAATGGCAAGGCGAGCCAACAAAACCCCCAATAATCGCCAATATATTCGCCGTACATCCTCGACGCTGTAGGAAGATAGGAGTATGAGCGAAGTGGATTATCAAAAAATTGGCGCCGAAGCAGTCCGAATCTGTCAGGACTTAATTCGCATTCCCAGCGTAAATTTTGGAGGCGGGGTAGGGGATGAACTTGCCGCTGCAAAATATGTTGCTGAATACCTCTCCGCCAACGGTCTATCACCACAGCTTTTCGAGTCGGCGCCTGGCCGAGTTAGCGTCATCGCCCGAATCACAGGTAGCAATCGCGAACGAGCGGGATTAGTCCTCCATGGTCATTTAGACACCGTTCCAGCCACTGCTGCAGATTGGTTGCACGACCCGTGGTCTGGCGAAATCATCGACGGAGAAATCTGGGGTCGAGGCGCAGTCGATATGAAAGATATGGACGCGATGATTCTGGCCATCGTTGGCCATTGGTACCAGACCGGTTTTGTTCCCGAGCGCGATATCGTCCTTGCATTTTTTGCCGATGAAGAGGCCGGTGGAAAGTTTGGCGTCAATTGGATAGTGCAGAATCACCCGGAGGTTTTCCAAGGGTGCACCGAAGCGATTTCCGAAGTGGGTGGTTTTTCTGTCACCCTAAAAAATGGCAAGCGCCTCTACCTTGTCGAAACTTCTGAGAAGGGCATGTACTGGATGGAATTGGTTGCCCAGGGCACAGCTGGTCACGGTTCGATGATCAATAAAGAGAATGCCGTAACCACGATTGCAGAGGCGGTTGCCCGAATCGGCTCTTACCAATGGCCAGTGCGAATAACTTCTACCTTGCGAACCTTTCTCTCTTCGGTCGCCAAAGTGCTGGGCAAGGATTTCGATGAGAAAAAACCAGAATCAATTGTTGCCGAATTGGGGTCGATGGCTCGAATGATCGGCGCCACCACTCAAAACACGGCAAACCCGACGATGCTCGAGGGTGGATATAAAGAAAATGTCATCCCACAGAGCGCCAAGGCCGTCATTGACGGTCGGTTCTTGCCTGGCTATGAGGAGGAATTTCTTGCCACGATTTCTGAACTTGTCGGACCCCATATTTCGATCAATCCGATCATCCATGACATAGCTCTCGAGCAACCTTTCTCAGGTGATCTTGTCGAAGCGATGTGCGCGGCACTCAAAGAGTGCGATAGTGAGGCAATCCCAGTTCCATATGTCATGAGCGGCGGCACTGATAACAAAGGTTTGGCCAAATTAGGAATAGCGGGCTATGGATTCTCACCCCTGAGACTTCCACCGGAATTGGATTTTATGGCGCTATTCCACGGAATCAACGAGCGAGTGCCAGTATCTGCAATTCATTTCGGGGTAGAGGCCCTCGATCGATTCTTGCGCAAGGCGTAAATAGAATTTCGCTCGCAACTAGAGTGGAGGCAGCTGCTCGAATTCATATTCGGGACGCCAGATCTTCCGCTTGAGTTGAACCAGATGACGACCATCGGGGTAGATTCGGACTCGGTCGAGAATCCATCGTTCCCGCTCAGCATATTCGGTGAGCATCTTGTGAAGTGCGCTTCTTTTCGTTCCGCGCGGCACCCGAATCAAGTGGTATTCGTATGTAATCACTGGGCGCTCACATCATCTAATGCGCTACGAACAACTTGCGGCAGTTCAATTTCATCGACCCGGAGAATGCCACGAAGTTGAGCGCTATTCCTGGCACCAACAATTGCGCTGGCGATTGCGGGCGCATCTCGCACCCATGCTAGAGCGATCTCAAGGGGAGCCGAACCCAATCCATCGGCCGCCATAGCAACTGCTTGAACAATCTGTCGTGACCTTGGCTCAAGATACGGCGACACGAAGGGCCCTAGGTGCGGACTGGCTCCACGAGAATCAGCAGGGATTCCGTTGAGATACTTGCCGCTGAGCACCCCACGACCCAATGGAGACCAGGCCAATACCCCAAGCCCCACCTCTTGGGCGCAAGGGATGATTTCGTTCTCTGCACTTCGATTGAGAAGTGAATATTCGTTCTCGGTAACAGTGAGCGGAATGGAGCGCTCCAGTATCGTGAACGCACGGGCAGTTTGCCATCCAGAGAAGTTCGAGATCCCTATATAACGAACTCGACCACTTGTGACCGCCAGTTCAAGAGCGGTGAGAGTCTCATCTAGTGGCACATTCTCGTCCCAGCGCTGAACCATCCATATATCGAGGTAATCAGTGCGTAACCGTTTGAGTGAATCATCAAGGTCCTTGAGCATGTTGCCTCGAGAGTTATTCACTCCGGTCTTGGTCATTCCGGCTTTGCTGGCGATGACCATCGACTCACGCGGCACTAAGGTGTTCAGAAGACCACCAATAACTCGTTCGCTATCACCATCGCCAAAAATCGCCGCGGTATCAATCAAAGTTCCGCCATAATCAAGAAAGGCTCGAAGTTGTTCGGCGGCTTCATGTTCGTCGGTATCTCGCCCCCAGGTCATGGTCCCCAACCCCAAGGAGGAGACACGCAATCCACTCCGACCAAGCTGACGGATTTCCATCGACTGCGCACCTCCATTAACTTCGCTAACCTCTAGGCGGAGATTATCGAGGGGGAGCACATTGGGCACGGCAATTCTTATTCGCCACGCACGGAGTACAGCCAACGCTAGCAATCTGCTGGCCGGTCAAACTCCTGGGGTTCGCCTCGATCCGCATGGAATTGAGCAGAGCAAGGCCCTCGTAGAGATTCTCGGGCCTTTGCCCGTAGATGCAGTGATCGTTAGTCCACTCGAAAGGTGCATCGACACAATTTCTCCATGGTTGCATCGCTATGGTGCGAACATTCCCGTGCATAGTGAGCCAAGAATTATTGAACCAGATTACGGTCTTTGGAGCGGACGGAAGCTAGAAGAACTTGCCCAGGAGAAACTTTGGGAATCGGTTCAGAAGCAACCACAGAGTGTTCGCTTTCCTAATGGAGAGCTCTTTCAGGCGGTCTGGGATCGCGTCGCAAGCTTCATGCAATCTCTGCAAAGGCAGTTGCACGGCGAAGAGAATGTAATTGTCGTCAGCCATGGGGATATCATCAAATTCATGCTTGCACAATCACTCAAGATGGAATTCAAAGATTTCCAATCAATCATCATTGAACCAGCTTCAATCTCTATCCTAAATTTTGACGAGAATAGCTACCGGCTCGTGCAGATGAACCGCTCAAGCAATTCAATATCATCGATGGTGAGAAACAAATCCAAAGCGCAACTCGGTGGGGAAAGTCGGTAGCCATGCGAGAGGTGCATGAATTCAATTTCCCCGAACGATTCCTCGCTGGCACGGTTGGAATGCCGGGCGAGCGAACCTTCTTCTTGCAGGCTGTAGATGGCCGACGAAATGTCGCAGTGTCATTAGAGAAGAGCCAACTCAACTTGCTTTCGGAACGGATAGTTGCATTGCTCAAGGAGATCAAGATTGGAAAAGCTCAAGATTTTTCAAGGAAGGGTCGTCCGATCCCTAACCTCATCACACCTTTTAGTGAAGAATTTCGTGTTGGTGCGCTTTCGCTCACCTGGAATCCCCAAGCGCGGGAATTGATCATCGAGGCCCAAGCGGGCGAAGAATCAGAGATCGTCGAATTGGAAGAAGCCGCTGAAAACGGACCCGCCCTTTTAAGGGTCACCATTTCAGTGGCAGATGCACTTACTTTCGCGCTCGATGCATTCGCGCTGATTGGTGCGGGTAGACCCCCCTGTCAATTCTGTGGCGCACCGCTTGACCCACACGGTCATCTCTGTCCGAGGGCCAATGGCTATCGACGCTAGGGAAATAATCGCCACTGGGGATCTCCATGTCACCGGACGATTACTCGATGCTTCAAACGCAACGCTTTTTGGTGAGGTCTCACTTCCAACAGATCAGGATCTCCCAACAGAGCAAATTCCGAAAGTTTCGGTGATTTACAAACCTATTGCAGGGGAGAGACCGCTTTGGGATTTCCCCGATGGAACCCTGGCGTATCGAGAGTTCGCAGCCTATCTATTCTCGGAATTCGCCGGCTTTCATATCGTGCCCTTTACAATCTTGCGCGAGGGCCCATTCGGTCCAGGTGCCGTGCAGGAGTGGATCACCATCGATGAGAGCGTCGATTTAATTGAACTAGCGCAATCTGATGCACCCAGATTACGAGAATTCGTACTCTTCGACGCCATCATCAACAATACCGATCGAAAAATTGGTCATCTTCTTCCTTCGATGTCGGGCGAGCTTTTTGGTTGTGATCATGGAGTCTGCTTCCATGAAGAGGACAAATTGCGAACCGTGCTCTGGCAATGGATGGAGCAGCCACTCAACGAGAGTGAGCTTTCACAGTTAAGGGATGCCAAGAAGCGGTTCGATGTATTTGCCGAACAGGCACATTCCCTATTAACGGCAGAAGAGTTATCTGCGACTCTGGAAAGGATAGATCGCATCTTAGAATCGCAAGTTTTTCCGGTGCCGTCAGAGGATTGGCCACCTGTTCCATGGCCACCCATCTAATCCTCAAAGCGGCTTCTGGTGGTTAGACTAATCAGGTGAAAGCATGGGCCACTACATACTTACCGCCCTTGGGTCCGCAGGTATCAGGGATTCCTCCGCTTCGTATCTTTGATTCCCTTCACCTTCGCGATGATGTAGTAACTGAGGATGAAGTCAGCATGTATGTTTGCGGCATTACACCATACGATGCAACGCATCTAGGGCATGCGGCGACTTATCTCACTTTTGACCTAATCAATCGATATTTGCGAGTGCGGGGACAGAATGTTCGCTACATCCAAAATATCACCGATGTAGACGATCCACTTTTAGAGCGCGCCCAGCGTGATCATGTGCAGTGGGAAGAGCTCGCCTCTGACCAAATTTCACTTTTTCGTGACGACATGACCGCCCTTCGCGTCATCCCGCCTGATCATTACATGGGTGCTGTCGAAACCATTCCTTGGGTAATCGAAGCCATTACGGAGCTACAGAAGAAAGGTGCGGTCTACCAAGTAGATTCGGATCTCTACTTCGATATCACCACCGACTCACAGTTCGGCTCATACAAC
>Ga0129336_10002348_pt1 | contig 11703 bp, 9 predicted proteins | sample CPB6_02_DNA_FD_96878 | JGI IMG/M metagenome (GOLD analysis project Ga0129336, IMG submission 96878) | Freshwater to marine salinity gradient microbial communities from Chesapeake Bay, USA - CPBay_Sum_0.6_0.2_DNA | ecosystem: Environmental > Aquatic > Marine > Coastal | place: USA: Chesapeake Bay...
ATGGGCCGTTACGCTGCCGGCGCTCGTGGTTCTAGCGTCATCCCAAGCAGCGGCGGTGACAGCGCTGCAGCAGGCGGTGGTGTTTCAACGCTGGCGCCAATCGATGTGCGCTACACGGTCGAGCGCATTAACAACGTGGATTACGTTACTGCCGATCAATTCCAAGCTGGCCTACAGCAAGCGGCAGCGCAAGGCGCAAGGCGCGGTGAGCAGCGCACGCTAGCCACCTTGCGTCAAAATACTGCACAACGCAAGCGAGTAGGTATCTGATGACTGACTCCATTGCATTCGCGCATTACCTCACGCTACGCGACCAGCAATCTACAACGCAGTTTTATTTCCAGAATTACTGGATCAATGAATCAATTAGCTATTACAGCGCATCACGCGGACAGACCAATCTGTACGACTTTATGCCGTTCGGGTTTAGTGGAACCATCCTGACTAAATCAGGCGACAACCAAGCCGCTACGCTCGTGTTCCCCAATAACAGTCTTAGCAGGGCATGGGCTGAAAGCGCAGTAACCGGCAACTGGCTGATAGATGTAAGCACCGTGATTATTGACCCAAGCAACAGTGCTAACACCACCGACTTGATGTACTACACAGCGCAGGTTATCGCTGCAACGTGGGACAACACGGCGCTACAACTGCAGTTGGCATCCGTATTAGATGCAGTTGGTGCTGATGTGCCACGCAAGAAGTTAACGCAGCAGCTTGTAGGCCAGTTGCCACTTACATCAAGCGTCCGCGTGCGGTGATTGACCTGATCGGCAGGCCATATCGCCTAGGTGCAACTGGCGCCGATGCTGATGGTGCCATCGATTGCATCCATCTTGTATTTGAAGTACACCGCCGATTGGGTTATGACTGCCCAGCCACGCGAGCCGCCTGGTACGGCAGCAACGGGTTCCTGATCGGCCGTGACCTACTGCGCTGGTGGTTGCGGCTGGATTACGCTGAGTATGATGGCGACGTGCTGTATACGCCGCAGCCACAACCGGCTTTTTCAGTTCGCTGGGACCACGGATGCCTGTACATCAATCGGCAATTACAGGCGGTGGCATGGTGCCCTATCGACAGTCTGCAGCCGATGTACTGCTTCCGTTCGAAAAGCGCCTCATCCAAGAGCTAGGCATAACTGAGGATGAGTATCGCGCATTTGCCGCAGAAGTGCGCCGCCGCCCCTACATCCGCCCAGCAGAGTACGCCCATATCCCAGATGCCGTAAACGGTGATTTCGGTATTTCACTGCTTGTTAGCGTAATTGTCGGCGCATTATTTACGGCAGCGTCGTACCTGCTATCGCCAAAACCACAGCAGCCCGAGGAATCAAAAGCACGTACGCGGCAGTTAGGAAAAACGCGCGGCCGCGAGATATTCACGCCTACCACAGGGTTTGACTCGATTCAAAACCTTGCAGCGTACGGCGATATTGTGCCGATTGTTTTTACACGCCGGCAGACTGTAACCGACACCAACGAGACTACCTTCTATAGCGGCGGCATTCTGATCTCACCCGCGATGGTATGGTCGCGGATGAAGAGCTTCGGCAATTATCAGATTGCGGAAGTAGTAGCTATCGCAGGCCAAGGCTACATGGAACGCTGCGACCTCGCCGGCGTTTTCCTTGGCAACAACTCACTAGATGCGCTGTATAGCAACTACTTTGATTTCTACTGGAACGCTGGCGTACAAGGCGCACCAGGCAATAGCAGGCTGCAAATGCGGCACTTGCGCTACGGCGCGCTACGCATTGATGACGGCCGGGGCAAGACAGAAGAGGCGTTTTATGCGCCAACACGTAATGGCGCCAACGATGCTGCGTTTAGTGGTGCGATGACGCCATCATCCCAGACGCGCTTTGGCGTATACGCGGGCATCCCGAACGGCACGCCAATCCGCCCCGACTGGGAAATCTACTCAATCATTGAGGAATACTTCGACGGCGACAGGATGCTGCCCGCCGGCAGAAACGCTTACATCAACCAAAAGAAGTTTGTCGATCCATACCTGATGATCGTTGATCAGTATGGTGGTGGCCTTAGCTACGACAAGGTAGGCAAAACCGGCCGGCTAAAGGCTGGTATGCCTGGCACAGGCCGCAACTACTGCCGCCGCATCGGCATCGTCGAATGCAACGGCATTACGCAAACTGCCACCGAGCTGGAGTACACAAACAGCAAAGGCAGTGCCAAGTATTGGGAGAATTTAACGCGTGAGGTAACGGTCAATATCGGCGACACGATGGTAATCCTGCTTGGCATCGGCCGGCAGGATGCCAATTTCCTGGAAGGCGAAAGCGAGGGCATTACATACCCAAGGCATGATGATATCCGGTCTACGGTTGATAGCGAGCTGAAGCGTTATGACGCGCAGCTAAAACTAGGCGCCACTTTTATGGTGGGCCGCACAATGTGGCAGGTTATCGACCGCCCAGAAGAATCGTACGACCCACGGCGTAGCGATCACCGTGCCAGCGGCTTCCGCATCACACTGCGCTGCATTGATGCCTGGAGCAGTGCAGAACGCAAGGTCGGCATCGTATCTCAAAAGGCAATCGCAAAGGAGACATACCTGCCGTACTCCGATATCGAGGAGGCCTTTTATCCGATCCTGCAGTATGAACTGGCCAGCATCCAAAATACTAGGCGTTGCGATGTAACTGAGATCGGCATCAAGTCTCAGGTGTGGTGCAAGTTTAATAACATCACAAACTTCAACACGCTAAAAAGCCCCGGCAAAATGGCCGAAGCGAACAAGGATAACATTATCCTGCGCGCCGGCAAGATGACGACTTATGCCGAGCGCGTATCATTCTTTGCATTGGATGTACGGCCAACCAATAGTGAAGCCGTGCGTACCACCACGATCAATGACGGCTGGACGAATGTAGGACCCTATCTGTTTGCAGTGCGTGGTGATGCACCCGTCGATATCTTTTCGTTTATTCGCGTTACACACCCCAACCGCTCGCAGTTGGAGTTCAGGTTGCGGCCTTTCAATAGTGCGATCTTTACGCAGCAGAGCGGCGGCGAAACCGAGGTGTTCTGCCTAGATGGCCGCACGCCTTACGTTGATTGGACATTTGATACTTATCTCGGCAAGTTTCGCGTTGGTGGTCGGGGCTACTTTATTAAGCCTAGGGATCACTTTACCCATCCGCAGATGGCAGTACGCCCTGAGCTGCTGGAGGATTTTGTATACGGCACGTGGGAGACGCAAACTAGCGTCTCTGGTGTTACCAGGCTTGGTGTAGTTGCACGAGATACCACTAGCTACATCACAGCTGGCGATGCAGCGACCGACACGCAAATCAGTAACGTACTGTCCAATGTGATCGGGTTAAATCCGTGGACCGCCAATCTACCAGTTGGTTACACGACTACTTACAACAATTTCACCTATACCGATGGCACGCGCACGGTCGTCATGCGCCTATACCTCCGGGCATTCGAGCGCAATCTACCCAACAATCCAAAGAATAAGTGGTGGACGATCGACCGCGTGGAAGTCGTATCATCCGTTGGCGCATGGAAAGACGGCGAACAAATTAGCAAGTCTGCGGCAGCAGTAGACGGCACAAGGTATTACTTCCAGTATGCAGTCCAAACTGGCACTGATTATGTAGAAAACAACCTTACCTACGGCGAGACGCGACTGTTCCAGAAGTACAGCGTGATTGCAGAGGTATCGCATTATGGCGACCTGATCTCCCGCAGCTGCGATAACGGCCCGGAGCACGAGGTTGTCTACGTCAACGAATGCCTGTCAGATGACCCAATCCCGGCGTATAGCAACTGCGCTGTTGCTGGCCTCAAGCTGCGGTCCAGCGACAACTTTAACCAGCTGGATCAACTGCGCTGCTACATCCAAAACGGCATCCACGTAGAGCGGTTGGTCGATGGTGACGTAGGCCCCAGCAACCTGTTGACCGACCTGTTCTGGTACTTGGTTAGCAATGCGGATACTGGCGTTGCATCTATCGTTGACCCATCACTTGTCGACAAGCCAGGTCTTACTACAACAGGGCGCTTCCTGCGCGCCAACAATTTGTTGTTTGACGATGTAATTGCCGAGCCTATCAATCTGCGGTCATGGCTGGCGGAGATGGCGCCGTCAGTGCTGTGTTACACCACGATCAAAAACGGCAAACTATCGATCGAGCCGGCGCTGCCATACGACAAGAACTACAAGATCGATGCCACTAACCCGATCACAATTAGCGGCATGTTCACCGACGGCAATATCATTGACGACTCACTAACGATCGATTGGCTGGAACTAGAAGGCCGCAAGATGTTCCAAGCGGCGATCCTGTACCGCTGGAGCGGCACTAACAAAATCCCAGAGGAGCAAACGTTAGTTGTGCGGTACAACACCGCAGGATCTGACGCGTTGCCGATCGAGGAGTTTAATCTGCCGCATATTACTACTACAAATCACGCACTACTTACAGCGCGCTATTTCTTGGCAGTGCGGAAACATGTTACCCATACGATTACGTTTAAGACACTGCCTTGGGGTCTTAGCCTTGCGCCAGGGCAGTACATCCGTGTATCGAGCGAGCTTAGCCCGTACAGCCCCACCAACAACGGAATCATCAAAGCAGACGGCACCGTTATTGCCGCCTCTGTAATGACCGATGGCACGTATGCCGTGTATTACTGGGAGCGTACGCAGGAGGCCGTGCAATCAGGGCAACTGGTAATTGCAAACGGCATCGCACAGAACATGCGTGATGCAGTGTTCTCGGTCTACAACGCTAGTGCCACCAGCGAGGTGTACCAGATTGAAGCACTGGATCTAGACGAGGAAGGCATCGTTACAATCAAAGCAAGCAACTTCCCCGTTGATGCCAGCCGTCGCAGCTTGATTGCCCGCGATACGTTGGACGCCGACTCCAGCTTCATTATTGAAGGACCGCAGTCCGCCTAATGGCCTACCCCACGCTGGCACCCACAACCCGCAATTTTGACGCCGGGCAGTACCCGTTCAAAACTTTCAGCTCGCTAAGCGGCAAAGAAGTGCGGATTTTGTACGGCAGCAAGCGCACCGGAATGACGCTGGACTTGGCGTACGACAACATCACGGACGCCACTGCAGACGATTTTGTCGCACACTACGACGAAACAAAAGGCGGCTTTACCGCATTTGACCTTCCCGCTGCCGCAAAAACCGGCTGGACTGGGGCCACCAGTGCCATCGATGCTGCCAGCGGCAACCAGTGGCGCTATGCCGAGCCGCCTAGAATCACGAGTGTACGCCCCGGCATTAGCAGCGTCACGGTCAAACTAGTGGGTGTCCTCTGATGGCAAAGGTTTACACAGGCCGCGACGGACGCCTACTCATCGACGGCGTGGAGCAGATCAAGGTCACCAACTGGCAGCTGACCGGCTCCTTGGAGATGCTGGAGACAACCACTCTTGGCGACGCCCAGCGTAGCTATACACCCGGCGTCCAAGAATTTAACGGCAGCGCCACGTTGCTGTACTTCAATGACGGCACCGGCCGCAACGACGCCGCCACCGCACTAAAGAAGGTGCTGCGCGTTGCTGGCGTGAATAGCACCGATACCGTTGACCTGCGCCTGCGGCTTGTGGAGGGCACTGTCAACCACGACGTGCGCCTTACGGCTTATGTAACCAGCGTCAGCTTTGGTGCCAGCGTCGGCGAAATCAGTTCAGCGCAGATCAGTTTCCAAGCAACTGGCGCATTGAGCGAGGTTACCATCTAATGAGCGTATATCTTGGCGCTGTTGGCAGTATTGAGTTGACGCGCAAGTCTATTGACAGCGAGCTACTTAGTATTGTTAATCCGTCCGACGTAAACGAAAACCGTAACCGCTTCTCTTTTGATTTTGATGAGGGGTGCTTAGTAAGCGGTGACTTTGTTGAAATTACAGCCACCGACAACACCAACCTTGATTTTATTACTGCTTCCGGCTGGGGCGACGGAGCTGTTCAATCCAGTGGCAACTGGTACATCTTTATTGATGAACTAGGCGGCGTGCGTTTATACGATAACTTTGACGACAGCCTTGAAGGCAGCAACGCTGGGCTAATTGAACTTCTTGCAATTAACCGCGATATCCCCATTCGTGTCGTAGTGCGTGATCGCGGCGGCCGCCTACTGGCATCCGTCACCGACTACGAACTAAACACAAATCGCGAAACCGTTGACATCACATCGCTTAGCGACGATTACCGTCAACAGTACAGCTCACTTATCACAGGTTCTGGCCGCATTACGGCGCACTGGGACTACGTCAACGAAGCCGAGCAAGAACCAATCAACTACTTAATGCAGCTGGTACTGCGCACAGAAATTGGATCGGGCTTTCGCGCTAAGTTGTACATTAAAAGCGCAGATACCAACGCAGCCGGCGGACCTTTTGCTACCACTCAACTTAACGACGCGCTGTGGTGGGAATTTGATGCCTTAGTAACGGCAAGCGCCACCAGTTTTGCGCCAAGCGACGCGATCATCTCGACAATCGATTTTGTGGCCACTGGCCCAATTAAGCTGCGAGCCAAGACAACTGCCGGTAATCGCCTGCTACAAGAGTCCGGCAGTCCCATCCTGCTGGAGCAGGGCGGGTATCTTTTGCTGGAAGGCGAGGACGCCGCTTAAACTGTTTGTACTGACCTAGACGTAACGCCGTGGCCGACCTGCGTATTAGCGAACTGCAGACGTTGGCTGGGGCAAACCTTGCAGCCGGCGACTACTTGCCTGTAGCAGACGTTAGCGCCAGCGACTCCCGCAAAATTACCGCCAGCGACTTTGTTGCCAATGCCGTCACGCTAATTGCCGACGACACCATCCCAAGCGGCAAGATCCTGTTTACGGCGGGCAGCGTACCTGGCAGTGCAATCGAAGACAACACGATCACAGCCGCCAAGCTGTTTACCAACGGCGTTACCGGCAACAAACTCGCCAATAACAGCAGCGCTCAGATTGTTGCGGCACTGCCTGCATCCGGCGATTTTGTCGGTCAGCTAGCTATCGAAACCGGCACCAACACCGGTTACATCTGGAACGGCAGCGTATGGGCTACGTTCAAGGCTTCGGGCAGCATTAACACTGTTGTAGGCAGCGGCGCCGGCCTCGTCAACATCTCGGTTTCGACAGTCGGATCTGAAGTAACAATCAGCACTTCGCTCGATAACACCAACGCTGCTGGCCAATTTTTGGCTGGCCCCAGCGGTGCAGCTGGTGCAGTCAGCTATCGCACGATTGCCACATCCGACCTGCCCACTGCCACCACTAGCGCCAAGGGTGCAGTGCAGGTAAATGGCAACGGCCTGACGATGAGCGGTGACCAGATCCGCATCAATAACACCGTTACTGCAAATACCACGCAGTACCACTTGGCGCAATATGACGCCAACGGACTTGTTACTGCCGGCCGTCAGATCACAGGCGCTGATCTGCCTGCTGCCACAGCTAGCACGCTTGGTGCAATGTACCCTGGCAATGGCCTGCAGGTAACGAACGAAGGCCGCCTGAACCATAGCAATAACGCTACGACTGGTACCTATACCAAGGTAACGATTGACGCACAGGGCCACGTCACCACAGGCGCAACACTCGGTGCCGCCGATGTACCAGAACTGCCTGCCAGCAAGATAACCACCGGTGAGTTTGCTACTGAGCGGTTTGCCAATGATGCAGTAACTGGAGCCAAGCTAGCAAACTCCTCTGTCACCAAATTTGGTGGTGCTGCTAGCACCGAAGGCATCATCACTTTTCCGACCGCCGACTTTACCGGTCAGTATTTCTTCGATTCAATCAACGGTGACTTGTACCTGTGGGATGGAAACGCGTGGCAGCCGATCACAATTACGGCGGGCGAAATTATTTATGCCGGTACGTTTGACGCCTCAACACCTGCAAACGCTGGTTCAGTTGCATCGGTAACCACCGCTGGTGCAGCAATAGGCCTCACGGTTGGCGCAGCTCTACCTGCGGCATCAGCCACCAACAGTAGGTACTACTTAGTTGTAAGTAAAAGCGGCACGCCCAATACCGGTCATGCGCCGCATGTACCATTGGCCCCGCCGGACATGATCCTGTCCAATGGCACCACATGGGTAGAAATTGATGTATCTACAGCTGTAACTGGTGCCACGCAGGCAGTCAACATCACGTTTACGCCTACCGGCAATATCGCAGCTGTTAATGTCCAGACCGCACTGCAAGAACTAGACAACGAAAAGATCGGAGCCGCTGGTGCAACCATTACCGGCGAGCTGCTGATCGGCACAACTGGTGCATTGGCATTTGAAGGCAGCACCGACAACGCATACGAAACGTATATCGCAGCAGCGGATCCTACTGCTGACCGCACAATTACGCTGCCAGACCGCAGCGGCACTGTTATTACAGACGGTGATACTGGCACTGTTACTAATACAATGCTCGCTGGCAGCATTGCACTCAGCAAGCTTGTATCGCTCACCAGCGGCAATATCATTATCGGCAGTTCCGGCAACGTCGCTACAGCTGTTGCGGTAACTGGCGACGTTACCATCACTAATGCCGGTGTTACTGCAATCGCCGCAGATACCATTGTTAACGCTGACATTAACTCCAGCGCTGCCATTGCTTTTAGCAAACTTGCCGCACTAAACAGCGGCTCCCTGCTGGTTGGCAATGCCAGCAACGTCGCGACTGCCGTCACAATGAGTGGCGACGTAACTATTACCAACACCGGTGTCGCCGCAATCTCCACTGGCGTCATCGTTGATGCAGATGTCAACGCAGCAGCTGCGATCGCCGGCACCAAAATCGCGCCTAACTTTGGCAGTCAGAACGTTACAACGACTGGTACATCAAGCGATGGCAAGGGCGATCTGCGCAGCATCCCTCAAAATGCACAGACCGGAGCGTACACGCTTGTTGCAGCTGACGCAGGCAAGCACATCAGCATCACAACTGGTGGCGTAACAATTCCGAGTGGTGTATTTAACACCGGCGATGCGATTACCATCTACAACAACAGCGGCAGCAACCAAACCATTACACAAGGCGCCAGCACTACCGTCCGCCAAGGCGGCACCGCAAATACCGGCAACCGCACACTGGCGCAGTACGGACTGGCGACAGTGTTATGCGTTGCCAGTAACACGTTTGTGATCTCTGGTGCAGGTGTGAGCTGATGAGCATCCAACACCTATTGCTGGGCGCTGGTGGTATTAGCGCAACGTTTGCCGTTGAATATCTTGTTGTTGGCGGCGGTGGTGCTGGCGGTAACGGCGGTATTACTTATACCAACGGCGGCGGCGGTGGCGGTGCAGGTGCCGGAGGCTATCGCACTAATGTTGGCGGCACCGCAATTAACTACACCAGCGGCACGACGGTAACAGTCACAGTTGGTGGTGGTGCTGCATTTGGCGGTGACTTGGAATCCGGTCGACGTGGATCGGCATCCAGCTGGGGCAGTATTGAAGCTGCAGGTGGCGGCGGTCGTAACCAGACTGGTGGCAGTGGCGGCGGCGGATCGCCATGGGCTGGTGGCTACGGCGCAGGTAATACACCATCGACAAGTCCATCCCAAGGCAATGATGGTGCATCACCTGGCAGTGGTGACGCTGGCGGTGGTGGCGGCGGTGGTAGTGCTGCCGCTGGATCTGCCGGAGGTTCTGTAAACGGCGGTAACGGTGGCAACGGCACCGCTAACTCCATTACAGGAACCAGTGTCTATTACGCAGGCGGTGGAGCGGGCGGCGGCAATACCAACTCAACCAGTCCTGCATCCGGCGGCCTCGGCGGTGGCGGCAATGGTACATCCGGCTGGGGCGGCGATGGATCTGCCAATACCGGCGGCGGTGGCGCTGGCGGTCACAGCGGCAAAGGCAACCCCGACCTCAGCAACTTTGGCGGTAACGGTGGTTCCGGCGTTGTAATCATCCGGTATGCCGACAGTCTTCCTGCAGCAGCCGGCACGACCGGCAGCCCTACGATTACGACAACCGGCGGCTACCGCATTTACAGGTGGACCGGTAGCGGGAGCATTACCTTCTGATGGCACACTTTGCGCAGCTGGACCCAGCCACCAACGTGGTGTTACGGGTAATCGCAATCAGCAATGATGTTACATACGACGAGCACGGCGTCGAACACGAGGACTGGGGCATCGCACTGTGCAAGCAGTTGTATGGTGCCAATACGGTGTGGGTACAAACCAGCTACAGCGGTAGTTTCAGGGGACGTTACGCCGGCATCAGTTTTCTGTACGACAAAAAAGCTGATGTATTCGTGCCACCTACCCCTGGCACCCCTAACTGAAAGCCAGATCCTCGGACACTAGAGTGGATACAACAGTAAGCGGTCGATGATTTACCCTGCCGAATACGACATTACAATTCTGCAGAACGCCACGTGGAGCGGCACGTTCCGCGCTACGCAAAATCGGCAGCAGCTTACCAGCATCACCATTGCTGCTGGTACACCCACCTTTAACTTGGCTTGTCACGGACTGTCGGCAGGCGACAAGGTGGTGTTTACAGGTGGCACCTCGGTGCCATGCGGCCTAACAATTAACGCAATTTACTACGTCATCTCTGCGGGACTTACAACCGGCGCGTTTCAAGTATCCGCAACAAATGGCGGCGCAACAATTTCTGTTAGCGGTGAAGCTACAGGTGTATTTTATGTTGCCGAGCCGCTTGATTTAACTGGTTACACTGTGGACTCGGACGTTAAAGGTTTAATTGATGGCGTACAAATTGCGACCTTTACGCCAACACTTACCGATCCGACTAATGGGGAGTTTTTGCTGGCAATGTCACCTGCGACTACCGCAGGGCTTAATGTGGGACGTTATGGCTACGACGTAAGCCTGACTAGTGGTGCGGGCGCTCGGTACTATTGGCTTACGGGTGTTGCAACTGTTCAACGCACCTATTCGCGGAACTAAATCATGGCCGACGTTCAACTTACAATCGTTGACCAGGAAAATACCCAAATTGCACTGGCAGCACCTGCGGAAACCGCGGTAAACGTGGCGGTTCCCGGTATTCAGGGTCCGACTGGCGCAACCGGTGATGTAGCGGTTGCGCAAGACGGTACTGCAGCATTACCGGGCATTCGCTTTCAGAGCGACACCAATACCGGCATCTACCGCCCCGGCGCGGACCAGCTGGCGATCAGCACGGCTGGTACGGGGAGGCTGTTTGTTGATGCGAATGGAAACATAGGAGTTGGTACAGGCACAATTAATATTGCTGGTTACAATCGTGTAGACATTGGCGTAGCGGGTGTAACTGGTGGACTTTTAACACTGCGTTCTGCAGGAGGAGCGCAAGAGGCCAACATTATCTGCAGCTCCGGCGGGCTAGCCATTACGACAAACAGCTACGCCACACCGTTTGACGTAAAAACTAGCGAAATTATTTTTGGCACTGGATCATCTGGCACCGAACGACTCCGCATCACCAGCGACGGGAAGGTGGGGATTGGGACAAGTAGCCCAAGCACTGTATACAGAACCACAATCAACGGCGACGGTTCTTCTATTGTGGGTGGGCTTAGCCTGCGGAACAATGGCACAGAAGTTTTAACCATAGGAACTGTTACGGCAGCAGATGCAGCTAACTGTGAAATTTGGAATAACGCCAACGGTTATTTAAGGTTTGCCACCAACAACACCGAACGCCTTCGCATCACCAGCGACGGGAAGGTGGGGATTGGGACGAGTTC
>Ga0129336_10002349_pt1 | contig 11703 bp, 6 predicted proteins | sample CPB6_02_DNA_FD_96878 | JGI IMG/M metagenome (GOLD analysis project Ga0129336, IMG submission 96878) | Freshwater to marine salinity gradient microbial communities from Chesapeake Bay, USA - CPBay_Sum_0.6_0.2_DNA | ecosystem: Environmental > Aquatic > Marine > Coastal | place: USA: Chesapeake Bay...
GCGAGCCACATCCAGGTGGGGACGTTCATGCCGTCCCCGCCTCCTGCATGCCGCGCAGTTCGCGCTTGAGTTCGGAAACCTCGTCCCGATACCGCGCGGCGAGTTCGAACTGCAGGTCCGCCGCCGCCTGGTGCATGGCGGCGGTCAGTTCTTCGATGAGGGCTACGAGGTCCTTGCCGGCGATGGACCGTGCCCTCACTGGTGCGGTGGCTTCGCTGAGCAGTTCCGTGGTGTCGGCATCCTCTCGCGCGAGCAGATCGGTGATGTCGCCGATCTTCTTGCGTAGGGGCTCCGGATCGATGCCGTGCTCGGCGTTGTAGGCCATCTGCTTGTCACGACGGCGGTTGGTCTCATCGATCGCGCGGGCCATCGACGCCGTGATCGTGTCGGCGTACATGTGGACCTCGCCGCTGACATTTCGGGCCGCGCGCCCAATCGTCTGGATGAGAGACGTCTCCGACCGCAGGAATCCCTCCTTGTCGGCGTCGAGGATGCTCACCAGGGAGACCTCGGGCAGATCGAGTCCCTCGCGCAGCAGGTTGATGCCCACCAGCACGTCGTACTCCCCGAGGCGGAGTTCGCGAAGCAACTCCACTCTCCTGAGGGTGTCGACCTCGCTATGCAGGTAGCGAACCCGCACACCGTTCTCCTCAAGGTAAGCGGTGAGGTCCTCCGCCATGCGCTTGGTCAAGGTAGTGACCAGGACGCGCTCGGAGCGCTGGGCGCGGATACGAATCTCCTCCATCAGGTCATCGATCTGACCTTCGGTCGGCTTCACCACCACGAGCGGGTCGATGAGCCCGGTGGGTCGGATCACCTGCTCGACGAACTCGCCTCCCGACTGGGTGAGCTCATAGGACCCCGGGGTTGCTGAGAGGTAGACGGTCTGCCCGGTGCGTTCGCGGAACTCCTCCCAGCGCAGCGGGCGGTTGTCCATGGCACTGGGCAGGCGGAAGCCGTGCTCGACGAGGGTCCGCTTCCGGCTCATGTCGCCCTCATACATCGCGCCGATCTGGGGCACGCTCACGTGAGACTCATCGATGATGAGGAGGAAGTCCTCGGGGAAGTAATCGAGCAGGCAGTTCGGCGGTGATCCCTGCTCGCGGCCATCGATATGGCGTGAGTAATTCTCGATCCCGGAGCAGCTGCCGACCTGTCGCATCATCTCGATGTCGTACGTCGTGCGCATGCGCAGCCGCTGGGCCTCGAGCAGTTTCCCTTGGCCCTCGAGCTCCTCGAGGCGCTCGGCCAACTCCGCCTCGATATCGGCGATCGCCCGCGACATTCGCTCCGGACCGGCCACGTAGTGCGTCGCCGGGAAGATGTAGAGCTCCTGATCCTCGGTGAGGATCTCGCCGGTCACGGGATGGAGCGTCATGAGGCGTTCGATCTCGTCCCCGAACATCTCGATGCGCACCGGATGGGTCTCGTAGACCGGGAAGACCTCCAGCGTGTCACCGCGCACGCGGAAGGTGCCCCGCTCGAAACTCGTGTCGTTGCGGGAGTACTGGATGTCGACGAGCCGTCTGAGCAGCTCGTCGCGATCGTGCTGCTCGCCGACGCGCAACCGCAGCATGCGGTCGACGTACTCCTGAGGGGTGCCGAGCCCGTAGATCGCCGAGACGGTCGCCACGACGACGACATCTCGACGAGTGAGCAGCGAGTTGGTGGCGGAGTGGCGAAGTCGTTCGACCTCCTCGTTGATGGAGGAGTCCTTCTCGATGTATGTGTCCGTCTGCGGGACATAGGCCTCAGGCTGGTAGTAGTCGTAGTACGAGACGAAGTACTCCACGGCATTGTTGGGCAGCAACTCGCGGAACTCGTTCGCGAGCTGAGCGGCGAGGGTCTTGTTGGGCGCCATGATGAGCGTCGGGCGCTGCACGCGCTCGATGAGCCAGGCCGCTGTGGCGCTCTTGCCTGTGCCTGTGGCCCCCAGCAGGACCACGTCACGCTCCCCCGCGTCGATCCGCGCCACGAGATCCTCGATCGCCTGCGGCTGATCGCCCGAAGGGGAGTAGTCGGCCACGACCTCGATGGGCGCGACGGTGCGCTCGAGATCGGTTATCGGCCGCATGAGCCCACCCTAGGCTCCGGCGCCGCGGAGCAGCTCCCAGAGGCGGTCAACCTGCCTCGACAACGAGGACAGGTCGCCGGAGTTGTTGATGACCGTGTCAGCGACGGAGAGGCGCTCTTCTCGGCTTGCCTGAGACGCCATCCGTCGACGAGCGTCCTCGATGTCCATCCCCCTCTCCACGAGCCTGTCCAACCTCACATCGTCGGGGCAATCCACGACCACGATGTGATCCCAGCCCGACAGAGCTTCAGTCCCCTGCTCCACAAGCAGGGGCATGTCGTAGACAACGACAGCTCCCGTCGGCGCCTGGGCGATGAGTTCGGTACTGCGCTGGGCGATGCGCGGATGGGTAATGGCATTGAGGCGGCGCAGCGCATCGGGATCGTCGAAAACCAGCGCCGCTAGTCTCCCTCGGTCCAGCCGACCATCGGGTCCGATCATGACGGCGCCGAAGGCCTCAGCAATCTCCGTGAGCGCCGGCTCCCCTGGCTCGACGATCGCTCGCGCGATGGCATCGGCGTCAATGATGATCGCTCCTCGCTCAGCAAGGAGATCCGACACGGTGCTCTTGCCGGAGCCAATGCCCCCGGTGAGCGCGACCCTCATGTCGGGCCGTCCTGCCCCAGCACGGCCGATGCCACACACACACCAACGCCATTCGGCGGTGTCACCACGAGAGTGTCTCCTCCTCCGACCACGACGAACTGCACGGTGCCAGCACCCTTGTCGAGCAGCACGGGGACGCTGGCGCCATCCAGGGCTACCTGCAAGACACCCGTCTCGGCGGCGAGATAGTCGAGCTGGCCGATCCAGGTCCACTCGAAAAGCGTGGTGTCCAGTTCGATCCGCGTGGGGGCGCCGAAGACGCGATATCCGCATGCACCATCGAATCCAGGGACGGAGGTGGAGCTCGCAGCCAGGCTCACGGGCCGCACGCTGCCATCGTCGTCGAGCACGTAGAGCTGCTCGCCTGCCCCATTCCAAGAGATGGGTAGGTCCGCTCCGGCGAGGACGTACGACGCATTCGCCCGCTCGAGAAACAGGCCGGACATGACGAGCTCCGGCACCTTGCGGTCCAGGACGACGATGCCGGGCGCCCCGGCCGCGACCTGACGGGCATTCGCGACGAATCCCTGCGCTGGGGTGTCATGCCAACTGCGACCCACCGCGATGGTCGGCAGAAGCAGCAGGTTGGCGAACCCCAAGCACCCCAGCGCCTGGAGCCAGCCGGGCACGTCGCGCGGGAGCCACGCCAGGCGCCTGGGCTCAGGAAGCGGAGATCCGGCCGGCCTCACGAACGCGAAGGGCACAACCACGGCCCCTACGACGAAGAGATCCTCGACATAGCGCGGATCGATGGCCAGGACGATGCCGAAGACGTTAATCCGACCGAAGACGAAGAGGAGCACCGTCACGATGCCGAACGCCGTAATGATGAACCAGGCATTCCACGCTTGTCGCCAACGGACGACAGAGACGACGACAAGTATCAGGATGATCTGCGCGATGATGACGAATAGCCACCAGGCAGAGCTTGATCCGGGGACAAGGGCGTCCGAAAAGCCCGTCCAAGGAGCGCCGAAGTAGCCCGGTAGCCACACCTCCCCTAGCGTGATCCGGACGGACTCCCACAGTTGCTCCGCCGTCGGGCGCGACCGGAGCACCGACTCAGGTTGGACCGCGAGGTAAACCAATCCGTAGGCCACGGCGATCGTCAATGTGACGCCTGGCAACAGCCATCGCCGTCCCAAACCGCGAAGGCCCAGCCGTCCGGTTCCCGGCCAGTAGCGCCAATACAGCCAGAGAACCACGGGTAGGTAGAGGAGCGACTTCTGCCAGAACGCTAGCCCGAGAGCAAATGTGAGCGTCGCGGCGATCAACCACCGCCAGCGCGGATCGCGCGCATGGCGAGCCGCAAAATAGAGCATCCACATGAACGTTGCGGCCCAGGGCAGGATCTGAAGCGCAGAGGCATACCACACAGTCACCGTGGTGAGAAGTGGCGCGAACGCGATGATGATGACGCTGACAATGCCCCATGCACTGTCACCGAACAGCGAGCGCTGCAGAATCACGGCTGCAACCAAGGTGGCTGCCCACATCACCGTGACCACCATGACCGCGAGCGTCCACGACATGGGCGAGATCGCCTGACTTACCCAGACGATGGCGAACTGGGCCGGCATGAGGTGGTTGTTGTAGACCTGGAGGACGTAGTCCCCGAATGGCATGGACGACTCAGCAAGGTAGAAGAAATCGTCCATGTGGAAGAAGCCCCGCCACGCAGCCCACAGGTGAACGACAAGGCCCGCGGCCGCGATCCCCCAAATGAGGTTCCGCGGCACGCGGGCCTTGACGCCTGTCGACACGGTCGTCAGCACGACCCGGCGAGACTAGGAATCGCCAGCGAGCTTGTCGCGCAGCGCCTGGAGAGACTCGTCGGAGGCAAGTGACCCCGAATCCGGCTCCTCGCTGGACGATGAGTACTCCGTAGCCGTGCCCTCGGCAACGGCCTGCTCCGCGTCCGCGGTCCGCATGTCGGCAGCCTGCTTGCGATGGGCCTCCCAGCGAGCGTGGGCCTCGGCGTACTCCTTCTCCCACTCGGCACGCTGACCCTCGTAGCCGGCCTTCCATTCGCCCGTCTCGGGATCAAATCCGTCAGGGCCGACGTAGTTACCCGCCTCATCGAAGGCGGGTGCCATGCCATAAAGATAGGGATCGAACTCGTCAGCAACCTCACCGTCGGCCTCGTTGGCCTGCTTGAGGCTGAGCGAGATACGCCGGCGCTCCAGATCGATGTCGATGACCTTCACGAAGATCTCGTCACCCACCTGGACGATCTGCTCGGGAATCTCCACGTGGCGCTCTGCGAGCTCGGAGATGTGCACCAAGCCCTCGATGCCTTCCTCCACGCGTACGAACGCACCGAAGGGCACCAACTTGGTGACGCGACCGGGAGTGACCTGGCCGAGCTGATGGGTGCGAGCGAAGTGCTGCCAGGGATCCTCCTGCGTCGCCTTGAGTGACAGGCTCACACGCTCGCGGTCCATGTCGACATCGAGCACCTCGACCGTGACCTCCTGGCCCACCTCAACCACCTCCGACGGATGGTCGATGTGCTTCCACGAGAGCTCCGAGACGTGGACGAGACCGTCGACGCCGCCGAGGTCGACGAAGGCACCGAAGTTGACGATCGAGGAGATCACGCCGGAGCGGATCTGACCCTTCTGGAGGTTGTTGAGGAAGGTCTGACGGACCTCGCTTTGCGTCTGCTCAAGCCAGGCACGACGCGACAGGACGACATTGTTGCGGTTCTTGTCGAGCTCGATGATCTTGGCTTCCAGGGTCTTGCCGACGTAGGGCTGGAGGTCGCGCACGCGGCGCATCTCCACCAGCGACGCCGGGAGGAAGCCGCGCAGACCAATGTCGAGGATGAGGCCACCCTTGACGACCTCGATGACGGTGCCCTCGACGACGCCGTCCTGCTCCTTGATGCGCTCGATCGTTCCCCATGCGCGCTCGTACTGGGCGCGCTTCTTGGACAGGATCAGCCGGCCGTCCTTGTCTTCCTTCTGGAGGACGAGAGCCTCAACGGCATCTCCGACGGACACCACCTCGTTGGGGTCGACGTCGTGCTTGATGGAGAGTTCGCGTGAGGGGATGACACCCTCGGTCTTGTAGCCGATATCGAGGAGGACCTCGTCTCGGTCAACCTTGACGATGGTGCCCTCGACGATGTCGCCATCGTCGAAATACTTGATGGTCGAGTCGATAGCGGCGAGGAACTCATCGGCGTCGCCGATGTCGTTAACGGCTACCTGGGGTGCGATGGTCTGGGAGGTCACGCGGACTCCGATGCGGATAGGTGTCGGCCTGTGCTCGACGAGTCCGTGATCGACGTGGGGCGAGGGGCCGTTGCCACCCGCGAACCGCGCAGAACGTCACGAGGCCACTCGGTCTGGGACACGTGCGGGCCCGGCGTGCCCCGAGAGAATAGCGCAGCCCCTCAGGGGCGCCCGCGGTCGGCCCTGAGGCACCCAGGGGTTGGGTGACTCAGGCCGGGCTGCCGCCAGCGTGGGCGCCGGAGCGGCGCTTGCCGCCCGAGGCCACAAGGATGATCCCGATGACGAGGAGCACCAGACCGGCGATCACGGCAATGAGCGGCACCGTGTTGTTGAGCAGCGACAGCAGGGCCGCCTGCGACTTGGCGTACTCGATGCCCGCGGTCGCCTCCTCGGGGGTGGTGCCGATGACCGCGTCGATGATGGTGATCTTGTCCTGGTTGTCCGGCCCGCGCAGGGTCTGGAGTTGGGCGCTCTCCCCCTTGACGATGGCACCTGTGCTGGGCTCGACCCAGAGGGTCAGGACGTTGCTGTAGAAGCGCGGTGCCACGAAGTTGGGAAGTGGTGAGCCGACGAGGTCGCCGGGGACCTCAATGGTGCCGGTCTGAGTGGGCTCGACAGTGACGACGAACTTGTACACCGGCAGGCCCTCGAGGGTCTCCTCGCCCTGGAACACGGCGTCCACTCCCTCGTTGAGGGAGGTGTCGAAGTAGGGGTAGGTCTGCTGCTGCGTGAACATCGGGAACTTCAAGGGGACGATTCCGCTCATCTCGACGTTCTCACCGTCGATGTTCGCACCGCAGCAGTTGGACAGCGCAGACGAGACTCTGTTGAAGGCGAAACGTGCGGTGTCGGCGAGGACCACGGTGCCGGCGTTGTCCTCGACGCGCTGGAATGTGTCGTAGATCGCTAGGTCCCCGGCCTTGGCCTCTTCGGTCTGGCTGGCGGGTACATCTCCGCGGGTGAAGCGGGTCACCGTGAGCGGCACGTCGGTCCGCTCGGTGAGCGTGGCCGGGTCGAAGAGCTTGGCCGCCACGCCGCTCTGGTCGGTCTGTGTCACGCCGCCGGAGTCCTCGCCCGGAGACAGCGGCGCCTTGGCCACCGCGGGGACCACGCTGAAGCGGAGCAACCCGCCGAGTACGAGCAGGAAGACGCCCAGACCCACCAGGACGATGCCGATGCCTCGCCTCATGCCACCCTCCGGTTGCCATGCCGCTGCCCACAGGTCAGCGCGCGTTAGGGGAACCGTAGCGGATACTGGGCTTCCCGGCGCGGAGATCGGCCCGAGTCTCCCCGGAGGCCCGAGTCTCTTCGGAGGCCTGCGTCTCCCCGGAGGAAGGAGGACCCGTGCGCTCGTTCCCGCTCCTGGACGGTTACCGGGCGATCGCCGCCTTCATGGTCCTCACCACGCATGTGGCCTTCAATACGGGCGAGATCCTCACCCCGGTCCTGGGGCCGCTACTGGGGCGTATGGACTTCGGGGTCACGCTCTTCTTCCTACTGTCGGGGTTCCTGCTTTATCGCCCCTGGGCCAGGGCGGCCATGGAGGCAGGCACCGGTCCGCGACTCGGTGGCTACGCCCTGCGCCGCGCCGCGCGCATCTTCCCCGCCTACTGGGCCATGGTCGCCTTCACGCTGCTGCTCCTTCCGGAAATCCAGCCTGTGGAGTGGCAGGCGTGGCCGGTCCACCTGGGACTGCTGCACATCTACATCCCGGGCTTCACTCTCGAGGGACTCACCCAAACCTGGAGCCTGGCGACGGAGGTTGCCTTCTACGTGATCCTGCCGATCATCGCCTGGATCGCGGGGACGAGAGGCCGAGGCAATCCGGACACGAGTGCGCGATTCCAACTGGTGGTGCTCGCGGGAGCGGTCGTGCTCGCGTGGACGTTCACGGTCCTTCGGGTGACCGGCGCCCTGGGCCCCACCACGATCACCGGCTATTGGCTGCCGGGCTTCCTCGACTGGTTCGCACTAGGGATGGCTGCAGCCGTCATCCAGGTGCGCACGAGCATGCCTGCGGCGCCAGCCTGGATGAACGCCACGAGGATGGTGTCACGGTCGACAGGATGGTGCCTGCTCATCGCTGCGGGCTTTGCGATCATCGCCGCAACGCCCATAGCCGGCCCCCTCACCTTCGATCCAGCCCAGCCCAACAGCCTCGTGATCAAGCACCTGCTCTACGGCGTCATCGCCGCCTTCCTCCTACTCCCCGGATTTCTAGGAGTCGGTGACACCCCTCCCGGGCCGGCGACCGAGCGCTCATGGTGGTGGCGCCTTCTGTCGAGCCCCATCGCTGTCTACCTCGGCACGATCTCGTACGGCGTCTTCCTCTGGCATCTGGTGCTGCTGCGCTTCGTGCAGAACGCGCTCGGCCTGCCTGTCTTTGCCGGAGGATTCTGGATTGTCTGGCCCCTTGTCGTGCTCGCCTCCATCGCCTTCGCTAGCGCGTCATGGTGGCTCCTGGAGCGGCCGATCCTGGCGTGGGCGCATCGCCGGACCGTCGCCAAACGGGAGCAGACGCCGCGGCGATCGAACCCAGCGCCAACATCGACCCCGCGATGATCAGCCAATCCGGGGCGTCCAGGCGGTCGGGCCACGGGGCGGCGGCTGCAGCGACCGCCGCAGCACTGCCAAGGACACCGGCCACGACGGGGCGGCGCGCGACGACACCTAACGACAATCCCACGCACGCCGCTGCGATCCCCCACCATCCTCCGACGAGTGCACACGCCGTGACCGCGCCTGCCGCCAGCAGCAGTCCAGTTCCCGTGGCCTGCTCCTGCGGCCGCAGCGGCGGCGGAACGCGCGGCCGTCGCCCCACCACGGCCAGCGCGATGAGACCGGCCGCGCACAACAGGCCGGCGAGCAGTCCCGTCACGTACATCGGCTGAGGCGCGAAGGTCAGCGTGACATCTCCGGCCATGCCCGGCGGGACGATCCACCCCTGCCGCCAGCCATCGACGCGCGTGGCCTGGAGTGGCTGCCCGCTGAGCGTCGCAGTCCACCCATCGTTGAAGTTCTCCGTTGTCTCCAGGATCCGATCCACTGTGCCGGGCTCGAGCGAAACTACTCGCTTCGTCGCGCCCCATTCCCTGACTTCGACCGGATCGGGCACGGCTGTCCCGAGCCGGGACTCGACGGGCTCAAGGGCGACCGCGTCGACGACATACTCCGCCGTCGATAGCGCCTGGATCAGATGCCTTCCTGCATCCAACGTGACGACCCTGCCATCGCACGGTCTTGCCGGCAGGAGTTCGTCGGTGAGCGTCTGGCTGACCGAGGCAGTGACGGCTGTCTCCGCGCGGACGGCACCGTCGACCAGAAGCTCGGGCCCGAATCCGCAGGGCACGCCGGCATCGTCTACCAGGCGCGGACCCTTAACGATGTCCTCCGCGCCAAGGATCCGAATCTCGTTGACCCCAATCGGCAACGGCGTGAGCGAACCCGACGCCGGATCGAGGCTGCGCACCACATCGGCGTTGTCGAAGCGCAGGGTCATTGACGTGGCCTCCTGAGCCGGGATCGTGATGCTCCCCCGGCCAGAGACGATGTCGGTGGTTTCCCTGCCATTGACCGTGGTCGTCACGCGCAGCGGCCTACTCGCGACGAGATCTGGCAGCAGATCGATGCGCACTCCTCGGATGCGACGCGGCTCTGTCCACGTGATCTCGAGTTCGGGTCGGTTGTCAAGGGGCGAGGCAAGCCAGGAGGTCGACAGGATGCCGTCGACGGCGGCCTGAGGTCGATTCGCCGGATCACTGGTGAAGACACTCGAGGCACTCGCGCGGGGCGAGATCGGGAGCGCGGGCTCGAGAAGGCGATCCAGAGCCGCTCCCGCGCGAGGCCGCACCCACATGCGCACGCGGTAGTCGGCCTGCTCGGCCACCTCGACGACACGAGATATCCCCGTGCGTTCCTCGCCCAGTCGACCAAGTTGCGGCGTACACACAAGCTGGCCGGCCACCGCTGCGCAGCCGGTCTGCTCGCCCTTGCGCGCCGTGAAGACCATGGGTCCGCCTCGTGCAGTACCTGCCGTCGCAACCGACCGCGACACTCTCAGGCCCGGCACGGTGACCTCCCGGATGCCAAAGCCTTCACCCTCTCCGCCGCCGGCAACCTCGGCGAGGGTCAACCGGAGAGTTGTCGTCGTGCCCTGCGGCACGGGCAGGCGTTGAGGCTGGTCGGTCGCGTTGACGGGGACCGTGATCTCACCGGAATCTGTCGTGACGGTGACGAGCGTCGGCTCTACGCCGGCCACATCGCCGACCAGGAATCGCACCGTGATCCAGCGGGGCTGGATGGGGTCATCAGAGACCACCTGCCACCACTGGCCGACTCCCCTGTCGAGATCCCCGGACACCCATGCCGTCGCCGGGTCGCCATCGATGGCCGCCCACGGCTGCGCTGCACCGGATCTGCCGCGCAGGGCCAACACGTCGCTACCACTCGTCGAGGCTGAGGCGACTCCGCCGTCGAAGACGGCGACGGACTGCCGGCCGGTCGGAACGACCGGGAAGTAGTCATGCACGCGGCGGTCCTGCAGGTAGTCCTCGTCTACTCGGAGCGTTTGCGAGCGGTTGTCCCTCGTCGAGCCGACGGTCACCTCGCTGCGACGAAAGCCATCGGTGACGGCATAGACGACGGGAATGCCCGCGTCCAGGAGCACGCCTTCATCGCCGGCCGTCACGACGGCTCCGGATCCAAGGACGTCAGCGTCCGCCATGTCGATCAGCGACTCGGCGGACCCCTCGACCACGACGACCTGGGAAGCATCCCGAAGGACGATCCGGGGATCCGCGGGGGCCTGGGGCGATTGAACGCGCCAGATCTCGACCGCGGCAACCGTGTCCTGAAGTCCATCATCGACCACGGTCGTCGGCGTGCGGAACGGCGGAAGCGCGGGGCCGAAGCCCGCGACCGGAGTGAATCCACCTGATCTGACGAGCGCCTGCCGGATCAGCACGGTCCGAGGAGTAGCACTGCGACGCTGGTCGATGTCATTGCGGACGACGACATAGTCGACCCCGGCTCGTGCAAGGGCATCGGCCAGACGCGGAGATCCTCGTCCGGAGTCGAGCCGCTCCTGCACCCCATCCAGCCACCGGATATTGCCCGCACTCGATAGAGGCACCGCGTCCCGGACTGCCCAGGGTGATCGCGCAAGGGGCTGAAGTGGCTCATCCTGGGTACGACCCCAGCTGTAGATGCCGAAGGATGCTCCCGGCACGAGAAGCGCACGTCCGTCGGGTGACTCTTCGCCCAACCAGGCCGCCGCCTCGGCCCAGTAGTCGGGCACCGCCTCGAAGGAACGGTCCCGAGCTGCGCTGCCGGTGAGGAGCGGCCAGGCGCCCGCCACAACCAGGATCACCAGGCCCGCGGTCGCCCATCGGGTCGCTAGCGCGCCCCACGTGCGCATCGACCACTGGCCAACAGCTGCGGCCGCGAAGCCGACGCCCAGTGCCAGAGGCAGCCGTAGGACCGGGTCGAACTTGTGCGTGTTGCGCAGGGGCGCGAGCAGCCCGTCAAGCGCCTCCTGCACCGCTGGCGCCCCAAAACCCTGGACCACACCGGTGTGCCCCAGTGAGACGAGCACCACGCCGAGCAGCACGCCCCCGACCAGGAACGCCCGACGCGGAGTACTCCTCGCGGCTATCCCGGCGAGTCCCAACGCGGCCACGAGACCCATCACGGCAATGAGGGCAGGTGTCGTGACGAGTTGCCAGCCGCCGGGCCACGTAGGGCCGCCGGGCTCCACGACGTAGGCCACCCACTGCGACGTACCCC
>Ga0129336_10002351_pt1 | contig 11697 bp, 11 predicted proteins | sample CPB6_02_DNA_FD_96878 | JGI IMG/M metagenome (GOLD analysis project Ga0129336, IMG submission 96878) | Freshwater to marine salinity gradient microbial communities from Chesapeake Bay, USA - CPBay_Sum_0.6_0.2_DNA | ecosystem: Environmental > Aquatic > Marine > Coastal | place: USA: Chesapeake...
ATCTTCACTGATTTCAATCCAAATCTCTCGATTAGGATATCGTGCTGTGATTTCAGCGTGGAGATCTTCTGAAATCATCTCGCAGGATTTGTAATTCAATTCTAATGTGCCTTGATATAACTTCTCAAGCCAACGCTTAAACTGAATAAACTCAATGTCACGGTCGTCATGAAACACTTCAATATATACTTTAAAGTGAAAGATATGACGATGTGGTGTGCCAAGAAAACTGACATCATACTCATCACCAGTTTTAAGTTTAGGGTCTGTGGCCGCAGCCGGATACATATGGATACCTTCTTTACGGAAGGTGACCCAAATCATTTTCTTAGGTCTAACATCTTGCTTGATAATCATACTGGTGTGTCTCCTTCATATTCTTTCCAGTCTGTATATACCTTACGGTCCATAAGGTCGTGTAAGTAATGACACCATACTCCAGGATTAGTATCACCCCAAGTATTGTCGTCAATTTTTAATACTGTGTTATAGTTGTATAGTTTGATATGGGGAAGTTTTACACTGATCATTGAAATAAATCTATCGTGTTCGGTAAAACCCATTTCGTGGATTTCAGGAGCATACTTAACATCAAAGTCAAGAGTGACCCAATAGCCACTATCTAATAGACCATTAATCATTTTACTCCAGGCACGCCAGTCTTCAAGAGTAGAGGGTGTAAAACTTTGACTTGTGCCTAAATAAATGTGATCAAGGTTATTGACCTTGCTAATAATCTCATCTACAGGTTTAACGCCAACAACAAATAGTGTACGTTCACCCTTCATCGGTGTATGTTCGACTTCAGTGCCAATAAAGTAATCTACTTGTTGTCTACCTTCTGTTCCTATTGCCATACAATGTAGCCTCTGCTATAATTTTTAGGTCTGTTTATTCCATCATTGAATGCCTGACGCCATTCAGTGTTTCTATTATATCCTCTAGTCCAGAATTTGTCAACATTGAGTTCACCGTTTTGAATCATTGATACAGCCATTTCCATACAGCCGTGGAATCCTCTATTACGGGGACTGGGTCTTACCGTAGTAATACTTTTCCACAATAGCAGTTCATTTTCTTTTTTACTGATATTCCTGCTAACACCTTCTACTAATAGTCCATTTTCATTTATGATATTGTCTTGTAGAAATAAAGGAATATTACCGTTTAGATCAATTATAATGTCGTAGTTAGTGTCCATATTTTTCTGAATTTCAACACCAATATTATGCCAAATATCTTTATTGCTAGATCCAACTACATCAATTTTGGAATTTTTAAAGTCTTTTTCCCAATTACGCATCATATGGTAGGCAACATAACTTAAAAAACCAGTGCCTAATAACAATATTTTATCTCCAAACATAGCACGACTACTAAGTTCGCCTATATGACTGAGTATGATGTTCATTCCACAGGCCACTGGTTCTATTATATAGCGTGGATGTGCTTCTGGAACGATTACGAACTCTCCTTCTCTTACTCTGTATTGGTCAGCGTAGGCAGGTTCACCTCTAGTTGCCACAATATCGCCTACTTGGACTGGCGTAAATAACCCACTGCCAACGTCAATAACTTGACCTAGTCCTTCGTGACCCTGCATACCTAATGGCAACGGGCCAAACTTTCCTATCATCATATCTACATCACTGCGACAAACACCAGTCATTATGTTTTTTACAATGATATGTTGGGACTTGCTTACCGGATAGTCGTAGGTAGTTTCTTCAAAGTGTCCTTGTCCTGTTGTATAAAGTAGTCTATTCATAGATTTTCTATCTGTTGATGAATCCACATATCCTGCTCATACTGACGTTGCCAAAACTCATCGTTTGTTCTGTTTTTAACAGACTGTCTGATCATTTCTCTATAGGCAATTTCTGGACATAACCCTAGATCATATCTAACGCCATCAAAGTCGATGTAAACTTGGTCTATGCCGTCGCCACTTTTCCAGTCTGCGGTGAGATGATAAGTCGTTTCGCCTTGAGAAAATTCAAGAGTGCAAATATCATCAACATCAAATACACCATCATGATTGACAATACCATAATCACTGGTTGTTAAATCTTGTAATTTGTATCGTTGACTTGCATTTACAAGAGTCTTAGTTCCTTCTGTATAGTTTGAAATGGCTGTATAAAGACTTAACAGATGAGGCATTAAGTCTCTACTAACTCCTCCAAATGCCAACTCTTTGGTAGTGAACCAACTTCCTGGGCTTGGAATTCGGTTATTGTTAATCCAATTTATAGTAATATTTTTAGCCCCGAGCGCCAAAGTTCTAAATTGGCTAAGTTCATTTCTGTATTGATTATTTTTAACCATACAGATTCTAGTATTAGGAAAGTCTTTAATTAACTTATCCCAACTAAAACTATTAACTACACCGGGCTTTTCAACAAATATAATTTTTGCATGTGGTGCAATCTGTCTTGCAATGTTTTCATGTGTATAATTTGGAGTGCAAATATTTACAGTTTCAAATTCAGTATATTTTTCAATGGCTTCTTCTAAAGTAGAATACATTGCTGGTGCTTTAGGATCTACACTTAATACATCATAGCCGAGGCTCTTTAATGCCGGCTTATATACGGCTGCTCCAAAATTCATTCCTATAATTAAACTACGCATCATTAGAGTCCTTATTCAATATTTTCAAGTTTAGCCAAGTCATCTTCGTCAAATTCTTCTTGTTCATCAGATTTTACAGGCTCTGGTTCCTCTGTGTCAAATAGTTTGAAGAAACTGGTATCAGCATTAACGGTGCGTTTACCTGTATTTCCTCTAGTGCCAGGTATTTCAATCCAAAACTTGCTAAACTCATCTACTATGCTGTCTGCCACTCCACGATCACTTGTGCTAAAAATGGCATCAACTACATCTTTAAAATATACTCTATCAAATTTTTCTTGAACTAGCATAGCCGGACACAGGCCTGCATCATATTGGCGATTGGCTTCTTGCACTGAATTAATATGCATCCAAACATTATGTCCCATCATAATAGCATAACTAAAACTATCCCAACTTGTTTTACCTATTTTACCTAGTTTGTTCAAATCATTCGGGCCGTAGATACAGACATCATTAATTTCAACACCATCTATAATTGGACTAGAGTCAAAACTCTTAAAATGCCCATCTTGAACAATAGCATCTTTGAACAGTCGTGTGTCTTGGCTATATTTTTTATTATCTATGCTTGGAAGCATTCTATACAGCCATTTTTTTCTGTCTTCAATTTCTGTTTGAACATAGATCTGTCCATTAGCAGTTGCCAAAAATGGACTGGCACAGTCGAAGCTGATTGTAAAATTTGGATTATGGTACTTGCGAACAGCACGTTGTATATCAGTTAATAGTAATGCCCATTCTAATTTGCTAGTACCCAAGAAGTGCATCCAATCCTGTTTACCCTGTTCTAGTAAATTATCAAACTTTAAGGCAACTAGTCGTTTTAGTGTAAGGTGAACATCACACATATTTTGTCCACCCATAGCCCACCCATTAAAGTGGTCATTGGGAAACTGTTTTGGGTCGCAGTAGTGTTTCATACGCTGATACCAATCATCAGCATCAGTATGATTTTCACCTTGTAGAACATTTAAGAACTTGCAATTACCATTACGATTGCGAATAAAATAATCATTATTGATATAGGTAGCATTGACTGCTTCTTGATATGTGCTAATACCTGTAGCCTTTTGGCCTGCTGGGCTACGAGCAACCCAAGCCGGAATATCAAGTATCATTCCATAGTCCATAAGACTATCCATCCAGGTTAGGACCTGTGCTCGTTTTTTAGCAGCCTTTGGGCAGTTAGGATCTTTCCAGTCACCTTCCCATTTGCCTTTGCCTATCTGGAAACCACCACTATCACCTAATACCCAACTGGTAGAACGATTGCGATTGCGGAACATATCCTCGCCTTCGTCTTGTTTATTTAGGTCTAGGTTAGCGTGTCCTGCACTGTATAAGCACCAATAGTAGTAGAATAGTCCTTTATCCGGTTCTAAGTAGTTAAGGCTTTCTACTCCACTAGTAAAACTACTAGGAATACGGTTAGGATCTACATAATTTCCATACCGTTGTTTTCCTATGTAAGTAGCATAAAAACCTGAGGTAGCAGGTAAAAATACAGCGTAGTCGTTTTGTGTTGAAGTTAAGTCACGATTCATTATTATTCTTTAAGATAGTCTACAGACTGTGAACAGGTGCTCAGTAAAATTCTAATGGCATCAGTTTGCGGATCACGTTCCCAAGTAAATTGTACATTTACTCCATATTGGGCTAGATTAAGCAATTGATTATTTAGATTTTCGAGAGACTGTTGTATATTATATACTAAAACTTTAATTTCAGGATCTTTCATTATGTCACCAAATTTTTTGATAATACCATACAACTTATCCAAACCCATATAGTATTGAATCCTACAAGTGTAGGTAATAGTTTTTTATTACTGGCCCATATAAGTGTTAGACTAGTTGCTAGTGTTAAAAAATATAACCACCAAATGCTAATACCGAATATAAGCCCAGGAATGATAATAACGGCTTTAGCAGCCCAACTTAAAAATTCTACAGTATTATAGTCTGTCCAATATTCGCGCTTGAACCACATTCCGTAGCAATTTTTGATTGCAGCGAATGTGCTATGTCTATATACAATGAGAATTAGTATAAGAAAAACTAGATTGGCTGCTAATATTTGATTCGATGTCATTTGCTTTGTGCTGGTAAGATATATTCGTATTCAGCCAGCCCACTGTCTACAGTAATCATCATAGCACCAGCATCAGAGATTTTCATAGTTTTGTCTCCATCTAGATTTAAAATAGATTGAACTTGGCTAACTGGCCAAGACCAGTTTTGCTTGAGTTTATTTTTAACTTTTGGTTCAAAAACAAATGATCCTGCGTGAGTGCTGGCATCCCCAAAAGCAAATACAAGATTTGAGTTTTCAGTTTTTACCTGAAATGTTTGTTCTTCTGTATGCGCTTGTGCTTGTAATTTTAGTCTATTAATGGATGCTATGCTAGGTTCGAAATCAATGTCCCAGTTGGCACCTTTGAATTTAACTGTTTTAAGTCTTTCATTGATTACTTCTGAACTCATAAATCTATAATCGTTAACAAAGTCACCGGTTTGATTTTCAAAGTGCAAGTTAACAGGAACATCTGCACCATTCCGTTCCTGTGTGACTATTTCAATAGTGGCGTTTTCTTTATATTCTGGATTTTTCAAATGCATGTTTAACTTGTCTAGGTTAGGCATTCCGAATGTACCTTTAAATTCTGAAATAGGATTTTTAGTTTTAGCCGTCATAATCACAGAGCGGTCTTCGGCCATGCTTTCTATTGTTGTAGTTTTAATATCACCGGTTATTTTTGCTAACGGTAAAAATCCTAAACTGTGTGTATGTGCCACAATGTCTTGTAAAATATCTTTCATAGTTTTTCCTTTTAGTTTTAGTATATAGGTATTTAGGTCAGAAGTCAAACAATTTATTAAATGTATTAGTTTGTTCGGTAGATCTTATATCCCACTCTAATACACCAATAAGATTGCTTAATTTGCTATCAATAATAGTGGTTTCCATTTCTTCATGATCAAATGGAAGATCTTTAAACCATTTAGGCAATCTTAATTCGTCAACTGGGTATGCTACACTGCTATAATCTAAAGGATTATCTTTTAGTTTACAGACAATAACTTTAGCACCGTCAGTTATGGACATTGAGTATTTGTCATCGTACATACGTTTAAGTGTGTTCCAATTTATACTTGCTCTAACATGTCCGGGCATATTTGCCTTACCTTGCTTTTCTTCTTTACGTTGATAGTCAGTTATATTATTAGCACGTCTTGGGCTACCTTTTTCCCAACCGGGCCGACTCTTAAATTCTGTTCTAAATTCTGTAATAAAATCCAGCACTTGTTCTTCACTAGATCCAGTAAGTACCATTTCTAGCACTTCGCTTAAGAAATCTTGAATAAAAGTTGGCGTATCACTACGTTTAAGGTCCAAGCCCATGGCCTTGATCTTGCCAGGCTTACCTTCCACATCTTGTCGCTTTCCTTCTTTATCATAATATAGTACAGCATAACGTTTTTTAGTAATGAATAAGGCTTTACTGCCTACAATTTCTCTACCTGCTCGAATTACTTCTCCTCGTGTCTTTGGACAATGAAATGCATCTAGCATAAACTGAGGAAATGTTTGATTAACCTCGCTGGCGATTTGATCATATAGTTGTATGACAGTTTCTTTTGACCAAGGAATTAGTCCTTTATCTATTTCTTTTTTAAGAACACGGTAAGCACTAAAATAACAACTATCTGTATCACAGTAGATAATAGCCTTGCCTACATGGTTATTTTCACCTGTAATTACTTCATTAACTTTACCAGCCATGTGTTTGGCAATAGCCCGGCCAGTAAGCGTAGTTGATTGCCCAATGCGTTTATCAAAGAAACGACAACCGGGATTAAGGATAGCGCCGTATAAACTATTCAAGTTAATCTTTTTAACTAACTGTCTTTTATCCCAGTATTCTTCTTCGATCTTATTGCCTGCTGTTATACTTTCTTTCAACTTGGCTTGCATTTCTTTACGTTCACTATACCATCTTTTTAGTAGTCCAGGAATTACTCCTTCTTTTTCATAGGTAAAGATTGTGCCATTAGCACTAAGCATGAATGGTTGATTACTTTCAAAGATAAGTTTATAGACTTCAGCGGCACTTAGTACATCAATATTGCCATCTTCCCAATCTATAGTAATCTCAGTTCCAATTTCTTTGCCCATCACTGCTTCGTATTCTAGTGTGCCAAACTTTCCTTCCCATGATGCAGCAAAACTTTTGCCTTTGTTCATTTGCTGAGCAATAAAATCGTCAGTCATTGTTTGACGTAATTGTCCAACAATGGTCTCCGGGCCCATGTTTAATGCACGAATTGCGCTAGGATATAAACTATTAATGTCTAAACTTCCAACCCAATCGTGTAATCCTTCTTTTGGATAGGCTACATATGCACCAGCCGCAGAGTTATTGTCATTTTCGTTTAGTCGAGCACGATTAGGAACTTGAAATCCTCTACGATGTGCTTCGTTAATAATAGCCTGTTCTGTGACTGCTACTGCGCCCATTGTGGTTTGTAGTAATACGGTATTTTCATGTGCCAGTTTATTACTCAAATCTAGAAACTTAAGTTTCTGATCAAGTTTGTTTAGTAGAGCACAATCTTGTCTATTGTATTCAATGAATTTACGAAAATCATTATTGTAAAGTTGATCTAATGAGCCCTCATAGACCGTTTTAGATTCTCCAATCTCCATTTCACCAATGGCATCAAGTCGGTATGTGTGACGTTCTTCATAGGTATATTTTCTATAAAGTTCTAAACTATCTAAATGTACACGACCAATAAGATCAAAGGTAGTAGCAGTTTTTCCATATCTTTCATATTCTCGTTTTCGTGGATATTGGTCCCATAAACAAAATCTACGAGTATCGTCTTTGCTTAGTACTTTGGCTACGCGGTTTACAGTATAGGGAATATCATACCCTTCACTATTCCATCCGCTTAAAACATCGGCATCCTGTATTAAATTTAAAAAAGTATCTAACATGTCTGCTTCTGATTCAAACAAATGTGTGTTAGGAAAACCTTTAACTAATTCTTTAGCCTTGTCTATTTTAAGTGATTTGGGAGGAATTGCCAAACAAACAAGTGTGTCTAACCATTGTAAGTGAACGCTAATGGCTGTTATTGGCATAAATGGATCATCTGGACTTGCATAACCTCGTTCCGGATCGAAGTCTACTTCGATGTCAAAAAATGCTACATTTAATTTTGGTGATTCTGCACCTAAATAGTTTTCGCTTAAAGTAACAAATATAGGATTAATATCTGATTCAAATATACGTTTATTAGAATGAATAGCAAGTTCTTTTCTAAAATCCTTGCTATTCTTACAAACTACTCTAGTTAATGTATCTCCATAGATTGAAGTAAATTTACCTCGTTGATCAGGATAATAAAAAGTATAACGTGCGGGAAATTCTTTAAAAATTCTTTTACCATCTGTGCTGCGTTCGACAACTTTGATGATATCAGCATCGCGCTGAAAATATGCGTCTACATACATCTATAACTCCTATGTGATTTACGGCTCACAAATACCCTGTGTGCGGTTTATGGCCCTGCCTACCTTTCTCAAGAATATTTATTAGATTTTTTTAGTGAGGTCTAAAATTGCTTCAACTTCTTTCCAATCTGCGTCGTGAGCATTCCAGTCACCTTTATGTGCAATTTTAATTGCTCGATTAATTACAGATGTTTTGATGTTGAGTTCTTCTGCTACTGCTTTTACAGTATCTTTTAGACCTTCTTGTAGGTCTTCAATTTCACGTAGGACTGTGGATCCTTCGTTAATAAGACGTTCTAATTTGGCTTTTTCTTCTGGCCCATACATACGATTTGACATAGTGCTTTCCTATCCGAGTGTGTATTATATAGTATGCTTTACACTATGTCAAATATATTTTTTATCGTTTATAAGTTTCTCAAAGTCTGCATTAACGCATTAATACGTGCCTCAAATTCTTTGGTTTGGGCATCATCAAGATTTCCTTCTTTCATGGCACGTTGGGCTTTTTGGATAGCATCAACTATTTCATTTCTAAGTTGATTCTTCTCCGCCATAGATAATTCACCAGGTGCTTTAGTTGCCAGTTGGTCACCTTTATTGGAAAGTTTATCACCGAGTAGATCTAATCCGAATGCTGTGGCCCCTGCCACTGCTCCGCCTACAAGTCCTGCTGGTGGAATAAACAATAAGGCTCCTGCTATGGCATTTAGTAAGGCTGCTGCACTGTAGGCTATACCTGCTGCTGTATTTCCGTTATCGAAGGCATCTACGGCACTATCTGCTGAAGAATAAACTCCATATGCTGCTCCTGCTGCTCCTAGACCTTTTAATGCTTTACCACCTAAAGGTCCGAGTCCTGTATCGATGGCCCTGTTAATTTTGGCAGCACTCTTACCTGCTTTTTCAACACCAGAGGCAAATTTTTCTAATCCACTAGGTTGCTTCATTATTCTAGCGGCTTCTTTTTGCATGGCCTTTTGTAAATCTGCATCCTTGGCTAGCCTGCTATTCATTTTTTTACTTTCTGGGTCATTGCCAGGAACTACTAGTCTTTCAGTAGCAGCATCCCACACTGCTGTGATTTTAGTTGTAGAAAGCATTCCGCCTTTTGTATTAGGCAGTGTAATTTTAAATTTTTGTCCTGAAGCAGGTGCTTCCCCGCCTACATACCATCCTCTAGGTGGAGGAGCCTTGACCTTTGTTGGTTTAGGTTGAGGACTAGCATTTGCCTGTGGAACCAGTTTTTCCAATTGAGAAACTAGACTAGGAGGTGCCTTACTAATTAACTTTGTGGTATCAGCAGGGTCAACTCTCCACCAACTAGCAGGAGTGCCTGTAAATTTAAAAGCAGCATTTTTATATGTAACCACAGTGTCCAAAGGTATATTGGCTAATTCAGATAATATTTGTCTGTATCTTGCCATTTCACTGACTACAGATTCTTTTTTAGCAGCAGTGGCCTGTTGTGCTTTTGCTAAAAGGTTATCTAATGTTTGTAAACTTTGTTTAACCTGTTCAGGATTCATTCCTTGTTTAGTAGGTTCAGTTGGCTTTTGTTGTTGAGGACCAGGATCCGTTTTAACTGTTATATTATCTTTATTAGCAGGAGGAGTTGATTTTACTGGCTCAGTAGGTTTAGCAGGTTCAGTGGGTTTAGTAGGTTCAGTAGGTTTAGCAGGTTCAGTGGGTTTAGTAGGTTCGGTTGATCCTGTTTTTTTCTGCTTCCATTCCCCGGCTTTCATTCCTGGTCGGGCTAGATCTGCTGTAGTGCTAGGGGTGATTTGTATATTATTTTCTTTAGCCACTTTGTTTAAGGCTGCTATAGTAAGTGGTCCTACAATGCCATCTACTTCTAAACCTTGTTCTTCTTGAAATTGTCTAATTACTTCTTCAGTTTCTTTTCCGTAATAACCATCTATGCCATAGTCTGGAAGAGCATCGTTATAGATTTCGTCTAATACTTTTTGTATATCAGCATATTCTGGACTAGGATTGGATTTAGGAACCTTTAACGGACCACTGGTATTTCCACTATTAGCAGGTGCTACAGGTGTAGTGTCCTTATCTGTTCTTTGAAAATCTGCTGCTGTGGTAGGCATTGATGCGGCTGCTGGTTTAGCAGGTTCCGGAGGTATGCCTGCTCGCATATCATCTTCTGATATAATATCTAAGTATTTCCTAAATAATGCTGTTGACATAATTATTCTCTTATAGGCCGGCTAATTTTCTAATTAGGTTTAATGCCTCATCCTGTTTTGGTTTGGCACTGGCAGCAATTTTGCTAAGACTATCACCTGCCTTGACAGTGTAAGTGCTACCATCTGGCATTTTCAATTGTTGTCCTGGTTTTATTAAATTAGGATTAGCACCTATAACATCTTTGTTCATTTGATAAATTGCCTGCCATCCGCCTGCTGCTGGTGTTGCAGGCTTTGTTGGAGCAGCAGGTTTTGCTGGAGTTATACCAGCAGGAGCAGCCGTATCCATTTCACTGCCTGTTGTTTGTTTCGCAGGTTGAGTTTGTGCGGTAGGCTGTGCTGTGGGTTGAGTAGCAGATTGTGCCTGCCCTATAGCATCGCCACCTTGTGCTGGATCATCTTGTGATGGTTCTTGGTTGGCTTGTTGGAAAGCATCGTCTGCTTGTGAGCCTGCTGCTGGTTGTTGTGCTGCTGCTTGAGGTGCTGCTTGACTAGTGCTGTCTATGTTAGCAGATTGATCCACATCATATTGTGCTGGAGGAGCACCTGCTTCCGCTCCTTGATCTGCTACTGGTGCTACTGGTGCTGCTTGAGATGCTGGTGCTGGATTAGATGCTCCAGCGATATTAGCATCGCCACTCATATTTGGATCTGGGTTGTTTAATTCTGCTCTAGCACGGGAACCGACTACTTCGCCTGTATTTGGATCTGTTCTGTATTTTACAGCATGTTTCATTGCAGCAGCAGGATCTTTAAAAAAACTTGGACCTTTTGGAATACCTGCTTGAGGTTCTACAGGTTCTTTATAATCACCTTCTTCATTAACTTCAAATTCCTGCATTAAGGCACGAGCAATGCTGCTTTTCATATCTATATTTTCGTTAAGATGAACCTTGCGAGTCTTCTTCGCAGGGCTAGTAGCAGACTCGTTAAGCATCTGTCGCTTATCGATTGTTTCTAATTTAGTCATTAACGCTTTAAAATCCATGTCACTTTCCTTTAATCTTTTCGCAGTCATTTACACGCTTGCCTGCATTCTTGCCTGTGCCTGGTTTAGTTCCTACTTTACGATGTCCTGGCCAACACTGTTTAGGACCAGCAACACCTTCTTTCATTTCTGTTGGTGGGTTTATAGTTAAGGTGATAACATCGCCTTCTATGTATCCTTGAGCACTGACTCTAGGAGTTCCGGGTGCTGGGCTATATCTACCACGTAGGTCACCTTGTAATACTACGCTATATTCTTTGCCGCCTAATACAACAGTGGCCTGTGGTTGAACATTACCACCTGCTGGCTTAGCAGGAGCCTGAAGTATTTGCCAATCACCACGTTCCATAA
>Ga0129336_10002352_pt1 | contig 11692 bp, 13 predicted proteins | sample CPB6_02_DNA_FD_96878 | JGI IMG/M metagenome (GOLD analysis project Ga0129336, IMG submission 96878) | Freshwater to marine salinity gradient microbial communities from Chesapeake Bay, USA - CPBay_Sum_0.6_0.2_DNA | ecosystem: Environmental > Aquatic > Marine > Coastal | place: USA: Chesapeake...
GTACTATCGGGAACTCAATAGTCTGTTAACTAGTTTTGTAAGTTGATTTGGATTGGAGATGTTATGATAGTGCCATTTAATGATCTAACTACGCAACATGCAACAAATCACGAGCGATTTCGAGCTACATTTGATAAGTTAATGATGGATAGTGACTTTATCCTAGGCCAAAATGTAATTGAATTTGAAAATAAATTTAAAGATTATGTAGGTTCAAAATTTGCTTTAGGGGTTGCAAACGGTAGCGATGCTTTAAAACTTGCTATTCTAGCCAAGCAATTACCAGAAAACTCACATATTTTGGTGGCTGCGAATACTTATTTCGCTGCGGCTGCAGCTATTGTACATTCAGGCTTTGTTCCCAAATTCTTTGATGTTCAACTAGATAATCGTTTTCCTTCACAATCTGACATTGAGTCAGTTCTGACCCTAGAAAGTTCTTTAATTATTAGATCACATCTATTCGGTGAGGCAGATGTAGTAAATGTGATAAACATTGATCAATTACATGATTGCTCACAAGCTCATGGGACTCTTATAGGTGGGCATCATGTTGGATCGGGGAGTACTTGCACATTTTCTTTTTATCCAGGCAAAAATTTAGGAGCATTTGGTGACGCAGGATTGATTACGACAAACTCAATTCATGAATATACAAAATTATCCGCTTTAAGAAATCAAGGGACTCTAGAGGATCGTTATATACATAATGTAGTAGGTTTTAATTCTAGGCTAGATACAATTCAAGCTAACATACTGTTAATAAAACTTGCGCAGCTTAATGCTAGTAACTTAAAACGAGTGAAACTTGCCAATCGGTATAATCTTAATCTCGGCACCCAATCCCCTAGATTAAGATTATTTTCGAGCCCTCCAAATGTTAAATCGAGTTACCACCTATATCAAGTCTTTGTTGATGTAGAGGATCTACACGTACTCCAATCTAACTTGCAAAGTAAAGGTATTTCAACTGGTAGGCATTACCCAGTTCCTCTTCCGCTTCAGCCTGCATTCAGAAGTCTTGGTTATCAAAAAGGTGATTTCCCAAATTCAGAACTTCTAGCAAAGCACTCAATATCACTTCCAATTTTTCCTGGCATGACCAACCACCAAGTAGATTATGTTTGCGAAAATATTCTTAATTTGATTGAGGCCTTATGACACATGATAATTCTAAGATTTGGATATTTGGCTGTGGTTATTGGAGTAGTATATTAATTGAAAAAATAAAAAGTGTTTTCCCAGACTCAACTTTTTTTGTGATTGATGTGAACGAAGAATTATTAGATTTATTTCTAAAAAAACATGAGTATTGTTCCAAAGCTGATTTACAAATATTCAATGCTCAAGCCAAAAACAACGATCTTTGTTTTATTGTAACCCCACCTAGAACTCATTTTGACTTAGTAAATTTAGCTTTAGACCATAGTTGCCACTGTTGGGTCGAAAAACCTATTTCTATGGATAGTGAGCAGACAAAATTACTGATTGATAGAGCAACTTCTTTGAAAAAAACTTTATTTATAGACAATACTTTTTTATTCGATCCATTTATACAAAATCTGAAAAAGAATTTAATGAATGAAAGGCCATTGACAGTAGTTTCTCGGAGATTAGCATGGGGAAAAATACTGAAGGACTATGGGGTTTTGTGGGATCTCTTGCCTCATGATCTTTCTATAATTAATAATGTCTTTGGAAGAATAACTAATCATAAAATAGATTCTTTAATTTATGGACCCGCTCAAAATTTTTTATCAAATACAGTTTTAAGCGCAAATTTACGTTTTCAAACTGCAAACGATATTGAGGTTCAAGTTGAAATAAGTTCAATCAGCTTCCAGAAAATTAGGCAAATTCAGATTTTGAATGCTGATAAAATAATTACCTATGACCTTATAGATTCAGGATCAAAACTAAATGTAACTGGGTGGAATGAAATTCCTGGATTAACACCAAATAATCAGCAATGCCTTTCTACAGATTTTTATAATCATCAGGATACTATCACAAATGCTATTTTAGAGTTTAAAAAACTTACAAGAACTGGAACTTTGCATGACAGCATAAGGTATGCGATTCAAGAAATTGAATTGATCCAAAAACTGTATTCCGAATCAAAAATGATCAAATAATTTTTGATTTAAAGGTGATGAAATACCAAGATTAGACGCCTAGTTTTAATTTGTAAATCTTCATAAATTTATAAGAGCTTGAAAGCTCGTTTCACTCATATATTGTTTAGTTTTACAAGGAATAATAAGTTTAATAAGTGGTACCTGTATACTGATATCATAATCATTATTGATCTTTGTGAGGTGAAAGTACATGTTTCGGAAGAAAAATTTTTTCTTGGCTAGATATGCAATTTGCGAATCGAAGAGCGTAGGAGTAAATACAAAAATTTGGTCCTTTAGTCACGTACTGCAAAGTGCAAAAATTGGGAATAATTGCAATATTGGTGAAAATGTATTTATTGAAAACGAAGTTATAATTGGAAATAGAGTTACAATCAAGAATGGAGTTCAAATCTGGGATGGAATAGAAATTCATGATGATGTCTTTATTGGTCCAAATGTAACGTTTACAAACGATTTATATCCTGTAAGCTTAAATTCGAACTTTAAACTTTTAAAAACTGTTATTAAATCTGGAGCTTCTATTGGTGCTAACTCTACAATATTACCTGGAATCACCATTGGCGAAAAGGCAATGGTTGGGGCTGGCTCAGTTGTAACCAAAGATATTCAAGACTTTTGCACTGTAATTGGGAATCCTGCAATGGTTATCTCCGTTGATAACGCAACCAATAAGAAATAGGCAAAAAACCTGATCACAAATATTTAAAATGTTAAATATCGTTATTAATTCTCCAGGTTTGAGAGAATGTTGAAAGTGGTTCAAACAGATTCTTTTTCTGGATATACTTAATTTATGGCAGAGTTTATCGTTGTAGACGTTGGATGTGCTATAGGTGAGTTTTCCGAATTTATTTTAGAAAATAGTTTAAGTGTGAAAATATATGCACTTGAACCGAACATTAATTTATTTGGAGCCAAGCTTTCAAAAATCAAATTAGCTTACCCTTCAAAATTTTATTTATTCCCATATGCCTTAGGAAAGTCTTCCGAAAAAGCACTAATGTACGGGACTTCTCAATTAAATGGACAAATTGGAAGTTTGAAGAAATTTAATTTACATAAGAAATGGGATGACTATCTAGATACCCACTTAAATAAGGATGAACTTTTCAGTGCAATTACTGTAGACACAAAAAGTGTGTCCGATTTTTTATTAATCTCAGGAGTTCAAGAGATTGATTTTTTAAAGATAGATGCCCAGGGATCCGATATTGATATTTTAGAGCAATTTTTATTAAAGCAAAATGTCCGCTGTATAGTCCTAGAAGTTAACGTTTCATCAAATCAATATGAAAATATTTATGAAGGAGATAATAACTTATCAAGACTATCACAAACAATTGCGAAGTATAATTTGGAAATAATCAAAATTGTGCCTAACAAAGACTTTACCGAGTTAAATGTTTTCTTGGCTAAAAGTTTTAAAGAAGGCTCAAAAATTATAGAGGATCTTAAAATCTCATTGAATCCAGTTTTTCGTAAAGGATGGAGTGTAAATGTTGTCTCTAATCTTCAGGAGGAAAAATCATCAATCACACAATTTCTTTTAAGGTTTTTGCCTCTACTTTCTTATCCTGTTCGTACCTTAAAAAAGTTAAGCAAGTTGATTTAATTTAACTATATGAAAGAAGTAATTTCAAAATTTATCATTGTAGACTATGGTGCAAAATTTCAATTTACCCATCACTTACCAATCATTGAAGCTTATTGCAATATCATTAGAAATAACGGCTTTGAGGTTGATACTTTTTTAACTAGTAATGCAGATAGAGTCGCATTTGATTCTCTTCCGGGTAATAAAAAATATTTTTTAACTGGAACTGTATATAAGCCTTCCTATATGGAAAATTTCATTCTTGCCTCTTTAATTGGCTTATTTAATTATCTGCTAAAAAATAAGCAAGGTTGGAGTTTTTTAAAAAAATTTCTCAAAGTTTGTTTTAGTTTCAGGGCTAAGCGAGCTTTAATAAATGAAATTAAGTACACGGCGGGAAAAATCGTAGTTATTTTCCCCACCGCTGAGCCAGTCACAATTCAGTTGGCAAAATCTTTATTATCGAATTCACTTGGAAAAAATTTTCGTTTCAAATTTAGAGTCGTTGGGGGTGAGAATAGAGGTTTTTTGGCTTCAAAGAACGAATTAGAAAATTTAGCTGAATTAGTTTGCCATTATCCAAGTCAAATTCAAGTTGGTATTGAGACTGACAGATATAGAGAATTTTTAGTCTCTAAAGGATTTCCGAAACAAAACTTAATTTGGTCCCCTTGGCCACCAATCATCAAGGGAAAAATAATGAAATCAATAAATAGCAAAACAATTATAATTGGATTTTTAGGTAATGCAAAAGTTAGAAAAGGTTTTAATGAGATTCCAACTATTCTAAAAAATTATTCAAGTATTAACCCTGATTTCAAAGCAATTATTCAGCCGGCTATTTTCCCCTGGAAAGGATATACAAGCGTTTTAAATGAATTAAGCTCTTTATCTAGTAAGTTAATTTTCACTGATAAGAATTTAGATTTAGATCAATTAGTTAAATTAGTTGCAAGCTGTGATTTATTGATTTGGCCTTACAATTCAAATTCTTATTCAATTAATGCATCTGGATTGCTGTATCATGCCAGTGATTATGATATACCAGTAATAACTTTAAAAGGGGTTGGATTCGAAACTGAGGTAATCAAATATCAACTAGGTTTTGTTGTTGATACCATAGCTGATATAGGGCCAAAGATTAATTTAATAATCAATTCAAGTTTTAATTGTGAAAAATATAGGAGCGCTAGAATCAAAGCATCTGAAAAATTCATCTTTCAATACTAAAAGTTATGAATTTTAATTTTTATTAGGCAGCCTAAGCATTTTTAGCTTTGATTTTATTTTAATAGCCTCTGTTTTTATTCGCTTATCCATCATAAAGTTACTAAGCTCAGTAGGTGTTCCCGTACTATGCATTTCCTTACCGAAAGTTCCAATATTTATAGAGCTAATAATTTTCGAATTGGCAATTAAATAATTATAAGTAGGAGCCATATAGTACTCATTTTTTACTAAATTCTTATCTTTAATCATATTTGAGATTGCAAATTCCAAATCACTCGCGCGGGCATATGAATATATGCCAACGGTAGCATCATCTGAAATTTGAACCTTTTCAGCAATTTCAATTGCAATTCCCTGCAATGAACTCTTGACATAAGACCATTGATTCCCAGAAGCTCTCATGGTTGGTATCAACCCATCATATTTTTGGGCACGTACTTCTTTTACAAAATTTTTAAGCGGAGAAAAGATGTACTGATCTGTATTAACAATTATTATCGGTTCATGAAAATTGACTTTATCTAAGGCAAATCTGACAGTATCGGCGGGACCCTGAGTATGATGCTCAAGTTCAATGAAGTTGAAATTAAGTGATAATTTATTTATATATTTTTGCAGACTAGTTTTAATATTATCTTTCGATTGGCAAATGATAAATATTTCATCATTTTTTTCGTAGTCAAAATTTAGAATAGCCCAAAGGATTAATGGTAGGCCTTCAACAGAAATCAATTGCTTCGGGGTAAATTCTCCGGCATCTTTAAATCTTTGACTTTTCCCAGCTGCCAAAAAAATATAATTAATTTTATTAGTCATTTACTTTCAATCTACCCATAGTTGCGAATATCGTACACTTGTAATTATTTTGAGTGAATTCAATTTTTTGCCCAATTCATGGATTGAATCATTTCTTTAATTCCGTTTGCCAAATTTATCTTAGGAGCCCAATCAGGCGCTAAAGGTAAGTCCTTTACAATATTGGTTAGTCCTTTTATCGATCCCCGTTTGATTGTTGCACCCGTGATATCTGAGATTAATTCTGCAACTTCATAAATCGATATATATTCTTCATTTCTTACATCATACATCTGGCCTAAATTATTATTGATAAGCACAAAATATGCCTCACATATATCGATAACGTGAATAAATCTCCTCAATTCACTTCCATCTGTCATCAGCTCAATATGCCCCTTAGTTACTGCTTGGATAATCATGTCACTAATCACATGACTTTTTATATTAACTGCCTCTAAAACTCCATAAGCATTCCACTGACGAGCTAATACACAATTTTTAAAAAGTTTAAAGTAATTTTCTGCTAATAGTTTCGAGAGAGAATACGGAGAATTATCTACTCCGGCTAATTGGCTAGTTACAAAAAGAAATGGAGTATTCGATGTACTTAGTTGCGAAGCCATATTATTCAGAATTGAAATATTATTAGAAAATTGATGCTTCCAACTTTCTTTTTGATTTATATATTTAGCTCCCCCAACATCCCAAGCTAAAAAAAAGCATCCAGAAAATTTATCGATTTCTGGTATCAACATTGTTCTTAGATCAAATTCAAGGCCATTCTGAATATCAATATTTGTAACACTATGTCCCATACGTTCTAAAAAATTAATCAAAGATTTACCAATGAATCCACTCCCACCCAACACTAAATAATTGCTCATATTAAATTAATTCTTAATAATTTAAAATGGAAATTATTGCTTACTGCCATGCAAATCATATCTAAAGAATAGCGGTAATTATCACAGAATACATAATTTTGGCATAATTACGCTACTTAAGTCTAAGCAAAAGACTTGAGTACTATAAATCTAATGTTGTATGATTATGCTCAAGTTGGATTCGCACCGATAAATCATTTAATCTTCATCGAATAAATATTTAAGACTTAAATATTTATTAAATTAATAATCTCTTTTATATGATGCTTAATTTTTTTGGTTCTCGAAGGTCTGATATTTATACGGTCTGTATGAAAAAGACAAAATGAGTTTGGAAATATATCAATTAATTCACTAGAACTACACCATAAAGGGGCAAATTCTCTCTGATACTCTATTGCATAAGTTGGTGAGCTTATATTTAAATGAAAACATTCAAACCAGTTGTATGATCCAAAGACATTGTATTTCCAGTCATATAAATGATACTCGTAATTTTCATTTAAGATACAATAATATTGGTATAAAATATGTTCAAATGTGAAAAAATTAATTCTTAAAAGGGACTGGTAGTCGGTTATTGAGAAAAATTGGAGAAAATTTCCCACCAATCTTGAATCATAATATGGTAAATCTGAAAACCAACTATAAGTACTGAAGTTTTCAATTTTGGATTTTATTGTGCTCCTATCTGACTCATTAGCAAGGAACTTTACACATTCTGCCAAAACCCTAGAAATAATGTCGTCTTTTGATTTCACACTCATGATATTTGTTGCGGGAAACAATCTATCCCTAGAAAAATGTTCGTTTACTAAGTCTCCTGTAAATTCTCGATAAAACTCTATCTCATCGTCTGTACATACTAGTCCTTTATAATGTTTATAGAATTCCTTAATTGCAAGTAATTTTTTAATATTAATAATAGAGCGAGTTTTTTCCATTAAGATGATGTCATTAATTGAGTAAAAATCATCAAGATAAATATGTCTTATGTTGGGCGAATTGCTTTTAAATTTCAAATCTATTTGATTGTCCGTTTTATAAGACCAAACAATTATTAAATCCACTCCCGACGAATATTTTTGAAAAGAATCAATAAGGATACTCAAATAATTTATTCGAGGTTTATGACTAGGCACAATCCAAGCTAAACTTTTCATAAGATAAGGTTAAGCTAAATAAATCTTAAAGTAAATAGGGTAGAGCTTTTCATTATTGATATGGCTTGATCTCTTGAACGCAAAATATTGAGAAATTACTTAGTAGATCATAAACTTATACAATTTAAATAAAGACAATTAATGAATTTATGCATCGGCGCAAAATATGAAAATATTTTTTGATTTTTATTATACATAATTTTTTTGCAATTTCCGTTTTTCCATTTAATTTCATTATTTTTGGAGTAATTATTGTAAGGGTGCCCTTAAATCTATTAACTGATAATCCAGAATTACTGTACTTTGTCCAAATATAATTTTGGTTTTCTGCCTTGATAATGAATTTTATGAGGGTTATTGAAAAATAATACCTTTTTAATTTTTTCAATTCTTTCGATATTGGAAATCCACAAAATACGCCCAAATAATGTAGTCCAACTATTTGTTCGTCGGTTATTGGAAACATAATTGTTTTTCTTGTAAGGGTCTTAAAGTTTTCTTGCCAAAATACTTGAGAGGAGTTCCATAAATCTAGCAATATTTCTTTTTTAGCAATCTGAATTGTATTTGGTAAGGTACCTAGTGTGCCGTCTATTGAGAAAGTAACTCCGTTATAATGTTCAGTCAGAAATGCAATTCGAGCAGTTTTATCAACATTAATTTGAATACTAATATTTTCTATCCACTTTTTGAATTTTGATAAATCATTTGGAATTAATTCAATTCTGGTTTTAATTACTATATTATTTTGACATTCTTTCAATCCTGAAATTGCAGTCGTGAATATTCTAGAATAGTTGGTAGCAAACCTCTGTGATCTTCTCCCAATTGGCCATGGACTAACTCTAAAATTATCAGGCCCAGGATCTTTATTCAATACTAATTTATCAAAATTAGCTTTATCTATTCCTATAATTTCATTTTCATAAGTCGAAATAACAATTTCATTTTTGTAATTCAAATTTTTCATTATTTTATACGCTTGAGAGAGTTGTCGATTTAAATCATCGATCATTCCCCTGCTTTTAATTTGACCAGTTATTAATAAACTTATACTACTCATTATCAGATTTATCGCATCAATAACTTTAATGATAGATTACTAAGTTGCATCTCAATGATCATTTTTAAATAATGGGCTTAACATTTAAATATTGTCTCCATGGTTGTCCTTTATCTATTCGAGATAATTTTCGAAAGCCTCTTTTTCTTATAATTATATTGTCGCCTGATTGGTATTGACCTTCAATACATTTCTTTACAATTATTGCTACGTCCTTAGTTGTTAATCTGGTCCTTCTATCCTCTCCCGGGAAGTCTTTTTCCCTCATTTTAGTATCTACACGCCCAGGTGAAATTGCATAAGCAGAATACCCCTCCATTGACAGAGATTGAACTAATGAAATAACGCCAGCCTTTGAAGCACAGTAGCCGCTATGATTTGGTTTTCCAAATTTACCTGCAACAGAAGCTAAAAATATTAATGTAATATCTCCATTAATATGCACAGATTCCCGTGCTATGTGATAACTTCCTAAAAAATTTACATCTATCTCTTCGCGCCATTTTTCTACATTAGAATTCAAAACTGGTTGGAGATTAGATACTCCTGCACAATTTATAATCACATCTGGTTTATGATCTTTAATAATTCTGGCTACATCGAGTCTATTCCTGATATCACATTGTTCTTTGGGAATTATTATGGTATTCAAGTAATACTTCGAAACCCCAGCCGCTATATCACTTTCACCAAATATCAATATTTTCTTCACTTTACTCCTTTATTTTCATCATTCTGGGCTCTGAAAAAGTTAATTCTTCTGGAGTACCCAACATAAATATATTCTTCAATTCAACCTCATAATAAGTAACGTGTTTACCTTCTTCAATTAATTTATTTAGAGTCGGTGAGATATAGTATTCTCCATTTGTTGTAATTTTATTCTTTAATAGCGAGTTAGCGGCATGAACATAATCACTTCCATGCTTAAAATAATAAATTCCTCCACATGCAAGATCAGAAATAACATTTTTTTCTTCAACTTTACTAACATTTTTTGACTTATACTTAATGTATGAATGATGAGGATTTTGTGATTTAAAAACTACGACACCTGCGTCAAATTTTTTGACTGAATACAAAAAATCGTCAATACTCCAATTTAAAAATTGGTCGCAATTCATAATAATTAATGGTAGCGAATTATCAATAAACTTCGATGCGAATAAGGACGAGTTTACTGCCCCAGAAGTAACATGTGGTAACGCTATGATTTTTCCCTTGTTCAAAAGGACTTTATTTAGACCGTAATTCAAATCTGAGTCTAGCGCAATAAAAAAATACTGATGCCCAATAGTCAAGTCTTTTAATGAATGTATTGCCCATTCAATCATTGTCCTATCGCCCACCTTTATCATTGGCTTAGGATCAATGTACCCAGCATTCTTAAATCTTAATCCTCGCCCTGCCATCGGTATGAGCACATTTAATAAGTTATTTGATTCTTTTGAGATAAAGGCTCCTTCGAAATAGGACTAATTAGTAATTCTAGTATTGAGATATAAAATCACTACAAACTCCAGCTATACTCATCGGAAATTTAGCCAAAGAAGGTGGACCAAGGCTTACACAAATACTCTTCTCTGAAAGTTCTTTCCCTGGGAATGTCCAAATGTAACCCATAGTAGTAGATGTAAAATCATCAGTTTGATGCCAAAACCCATTAAGTTCTGCTTTTCTATCCAAAACAAATAAAAAAGCTGATAAATTTTTACAGTGCAACCAGAGATTGTCACTATACTCTTTCAAAAATTCTTTTGAAATTTTATAAGTTGGTTCATCATGGCCAAAAAATAAATTTCCATTAATTTTCCATAAATCGACTTCACAACTGTATGAATTGCTTAAGACTTTTTCAATGTAGCTTGGATTATTCTCTAACTTGGGGTTAGGACCATTTAAATTACCACGGTGCGAAATCTTAATCACGATAATTAAACTTCAAACTTATCGCCGGGGATTGAGGGAGTTTTTACAACTAAAACTAAGCAATCTTCCAAGAATTGTGGATCTGCAATTTCATTAGGTCTCAAAATAAAAATGTCTCCTGGTTCGATGGTTTCACCTTGGATTTTCATTAATCCTGAAATAAGCAAATTGTACTCAGTGCCCTGTTTGTGATAATGTCTTGGCCAGATTTCATTTTTTTTATGACTTAAAATCCCCACTTCAAAATCTGAAGTTTTTAGAACTGAGGGAGAAAAATTACCAATGAACCAACCTCTAAAAAAATTTACTAGTTTGTATCTCTCCATAATTTTTCCTCATATTTCTGCAAGTCTTCAGGTGTTCCAACGGGGTTATGTTGAAATTTTGAAAGATGGTACGTCAAAATCCTAGCACCTTTTTGAATCAAATAATTATAAGTTGGGCCTACATAGTATTCGCCCAATGATTTTTTTTTGTCGTTTATCATTTGGTTTGCACTGGAAACAAAGTCTCTTCCTCTTTTCCAGAAATGAATACCCACCAAAGCCAAGTCACTTATTACAACTTTTTCTGTAATCTCAAGAACGAATCCATCCTTATCAATTCTGGCATAACTATTTTTTGGTGAATTCGAATCATAAGTCACTACTAAGCCATCTGAATCAGTGCATTTAATTGATTCTTGAAAAAGATCTGAATTCCACCATAATACTTGATCTGAATTAGCAATTATTAATTTTTCATCGGAATCTATCAAGTCTCGCGCCATAAGGCAAGTTGATGCGGGACCTTCAGTCAACTTATTAACATAGATCAAATTGCAATCAGGAATCAATTCTCTTAAGACATATGTAAGTTGGGGTGTATATTCATCTCTCCTTAGGATAAAA
>Ga0129336_10002356_pt1 | contig 11683 bp, 8 predicted proteins | sample CPB6_02_DNA_FD_96878 | JGI IMG/M metagenome (GOLD analysis project Ga0129336, IMG submission 96878) | Freshwater to marine salinity gradient microbial communities from Chesapeake Bay, USA - CPBay_Sum_0.6_0.2_DNA | ecosystem: Environmental > Aquatic > Marine > Coastal | place: USA: Chesapeake Bay...
CCAACCGACTCCACGGCGAATGTTGCTACTCGTCGCGGTGCGGCCCGAGCCGCCTGGAAGAAGTAGTGGATCGTCTGATGTGACGGCCTCAGGCATGGGGATAGCCGCGGTTTCCTGGATACAACGAGTGACTGGCGCCACGGAATCCATCGGTTGACCCGTGATCAACAAATCCCCCTTGGACATCGCGTTGCGTATTCGGATTTCGACTGGATCGAGTTGGCATGCCACGGCCAGCTTGTCCATTTGGCTTTCGTGGGCGAAGCAGGCTTGGACGACGCCGAATCCACGCATCGCTCCGCACGGAGGATTGTTGGTTCTCACGGCAAATCCGTCGACTGTGGCGTTTTCACACACGTACGGTCCCTGTGTGTGGGTGATCGCATTGATCAGCACCGCGGGAGAGGTGCTGGTGTAAGCGCCTCCATCAAGGAGCATGCGCGCTTCGATACGTTGAATTCGCCCATCCTTGGTGGCGTGATGACGCATCCAGATCTTCGCTGGATGGCGATGCACATGGCCGAAGAAGCTCTCTTCGCGGCTGTATTGCATCTTGACGGGTCGACCCGTGCGCAGTGCCAGCAGACAACTGTGCACCTGCAGGCTGATGTCCTCTCGCGCGCCGAACGCGCCGCCAACCCCTCCGAGGACGAGTTGGACATCGTCTTCCGGGAGTCCTAGACAATCGGCGATCTGTTTGCGGTCTTCGTGCAACCATTGCGTTGCGATGTGTAGCTCGACGGATCGCCCATCGTGTCCGGGGATGGCCAACGCCGCCTCGAGACCGAGGAAAGCCTGGTCTTGCATCCCGATGTCGTAGGTGCCCTCGACTTGGACTTCTCCCTGAATCGACTGATCGCCGCGCACGATTCGTTGGTGGCGGAAAACATTGCCATCGGGATGGATCGGCGGGACTGATTGGTCGAGGCAACGTTCCGGATCGACGAGAGGATCGAGGACTTCATATTCGACGCGGATTGCTTCGAGAGCGCGCTTGCAGGTCTCCGGGTGGTCGGCTGCAACTGCGGCGACGGGTTCACCCATGTAGCGAACGACATCACGGGCAAACACGGGCTGGTCGCTGGAAATGAGGCCGTAAGTCAATTTCCCGGGCACGTCGTCGGCCACAAGGACGCAGGAAACGCCATTGATCTTCAATGCTGCAGAAATGTCGATCGAAAGGATTCGTGCATGGGGGTGGGGCGAGCGGAGCGTTGCTCCCCACAACATGTTGGTGGCGAACTCGTCGGACGAGAAGTGAAATTCACCACGGACCTTTGCCGTGCCGTCCGGTCGAAGAACGCTGGTGCCGAGAATGTTTCGAGTGGCGGTGATCGTCGTGCTCATCGGTTCACTCCGCGTACCTCGATGGCTTGCTGCACTGCGTCGAAAATCCGTCCGTAGCCCGTGCAGCGACAGATGTTTCCAGAGATGGATTCCTTGATCTTCGATTCGCTGGGTTGCGGATCGTTGTCGAGGAGGTGGGTGATGGCGACGATCAAACCGGGCGTGCAGAATCCGCATTGGACAGCGCCCTTGTCAACAAATGCTCGCTGCACGTCGTTGAGCTCGCCCTCTGGCGCGAGGCCTTCGACGGTCACGATCTCGGCGCCCTGGGCGGTGGCAGCGAGCACCAGGCAGGAGCACACTGCTTCGCCATCCATGAGCACGGTGCAGCTACCGCATTCACCTTGCTCGCATGCGCCTTTGGTGCCGTAGAACCCGAGACGTTCACGCAATACGTACAGCAGGCTCTCGCCAATCCACGAATCGCGAACCTCGTGACGCGCCCCATTCACCTTCAACGCATAGTGCTCAGACGACATTGAATGCCCTTTCTGCGAATCTCTTTGCCAAAATCGTTACGGCATGACGGCGGTAGTCGGCCGTTGAGCGGTGATCGGTTATGGGGCGCGCGGCAGATGCGGCGAGCTCCTTGAATCGATCGAGTTCGTGGCTGGTTATCGGCGTCGCTTTGGCCAAGACTCCATCGAGGTACGTCTCGGCCTCAGTGCAACGCACGATCGTGGGCGCCACGGCACCCAGTGCGAGGCGCACGCTATTCGAGGATTCGTCATGAACGAAACAGGCCGACGCAATGGCGATCACCATGGCGTTGCGAACACCAACCTTGGCGTAACCCTGGAATCCAACCGTCATTGGAATAGTGACACCGGTAATGAGTTCATCCGAACGAGCAACGTTCTTCTTCACGCCGGTCATGAACTGAGAGAATGGGACTCGGCGTTCACCACTAAGCGAACGAAGATGCACTTCGGCATCGAGCGCAGCGAGAACCGGGAGTCCGTCGCCAGCGGGAGAGCAGGTGCCGAGGTTCCCGCCAAGAGTTCCCGCGGCTCTGATCTGCGGTGAGCCCACGGTGCGAGCGGCCTGGGCGAGTGCAGGAAACATCATGGCGAGTTCGCCTTCCTCCATCACCTTGTAGGGAAGTCCAGAGCCAATGAAAATGCTGCCGTCGTCGTTGCGGTGCCAGGAACGAAGCTCGCGCACCTGCCGGAGCGAGACGACATCGCCCGGTTTGTGGCGCCCGAAATTGACCTCCACCATCATGTCGGTGCCGCCTGCCACCAATCGTGGTTCGGGGAGCTCGGCCAGGGCGTGTAGGGCCTCGTCGATACTCTGCGCGTTGACGACGGTCACAGGGAACCATCCCACTCGGAAAAGGTGTCGATCATCGCGCGCACGTCACCCAAGGGATACAGGATCGGACACGTTGCGCCATTTTCGAGATACGTGCGTACCGCTCTTCGTGCTTCTGCCGGGGTCCCGGACGCAGTCAGCATCTGCACGATTTCGTCCGGGACGAGCTTGGAAGCCTTCTCGACTTGCTCGTGTGTGGCCGGCCAAGTGAGCACCTCGCCAACCTTGTCGAGCAAACTTTGCGGAACGCCCGATGCCTTCATGATGTGCGGTTGCTGACCCAAGTACTGGGTGACCATCATGCGAGCCATGTCAAGTGCCACCTGTCGATCTTCGTGGACGCTGCAGACCACCAACTGCGGCCGATCGATAGATGCGACTTTCCGACCCGCCTTCGTTGCTCCTTTCTCAAGGGCTTCTATCGCCTGAGCGTTGTAGTCGGGAGAAACGAGGTAGTTGAGTACGACACCATCAGCAATCTCGCCGGTCAGCTCCATCATTTGCATTCCTGTTGCACCGATGTAGATGGGCACATCCTTCGCGCGACGCTCCTGATACACGTAGTCGAGTTCCACTCCGTCGAGCTGTACGAATTCACCCTGAAAAGTGACGTTCTCGTTGTTCAACAACGCACGAACTGCCGTGACGATTTCGCGCATTGCCTTGAGCGGTTTGTTGCGACTGATGCCCACCTTTTGTGCAAGGGGATCCCACCAGGCACCGATCCCCAGAATCACACGGCCAGGAGCGAGATCATCGAGAGTGGAAAAGGTGGCCGCCAATCGGGCGGGATTCCTACTCCAACAATCGACGACACCCGAACCCACCTTGAGGCGCTCGGTAACGGACGCAAAGGCAGCCATCGGAACTGTCGCCTCGCGAACCAGCCGACTCTCTGCTTGCCAGACGGCTTCGAAACCCTTGGCCTCGGCGTATTGCGCAAATGCCATTCCTTCGCGCAGAGGGTGGGCGTCCTGCAGGTAAATAGCTGCCCGAAGATGACCTCGATCGTTGTAGGCGAGTGGGCTGATCGTCATGTGCTGAGCCTTTCATGGAGTCTCTTGGATTGTTCTGCTGCTTTGGCACGAACTTCAGTTATTTCGACTTTCGTCGGCAAACCGTTGTCGAGGACAACTTCATCGTTGACTTGAATCCTGACTGGTCGGACTCCGGTTGTAAATGCGAGGTGCCAGGGTGAATCCATGTGGTCGTAATTCCAGGTGACGACATCTCGTGTTACTCCAGGCACGAGTGCTTGGTTGTTGGCGAGCCATCCCCACACCGTGTCGGGGGATTCCCGAACATCGAATTCCCTGAGGCGGGCATAGGCAACCCGTGCTTCATCAAGCATGTCCGAGCCAATGCCATCGGTTCCGAGCAGGATCGTGTTTGCTCTGGTCGAAGGCCTGGCATAGCCCACCGAGTTGTTCATGTTCGACCGGGGATTGTGAACCAGTCGTCCGCGCAGGGGTGTGTCGAGAAATACGCCATGGACGAGCAGCCAATCGTCTTTCGCCCACGCCTCGAGACGGCGACCCGCGTCCTTGTCGACCGGTCCCTCCGCGACGTGAATGTGAACACCTACTCCGTGCTTGGCGGCCAACTCGGCAGCGGCGGCAATGGTCTCGTCCGAACAGGTGAAGGCCGCGTGAAGACCGACCATTCCCTCGCCCCCAGCACTGAGAAATCGATCGCATTCGTCAAGACCGCGCCGCGCAGCCGAAGTCATGGGGGATCCGGGATCCACGGTGGAGCGGAGCTTCCCCTCGTCATCCCAGCGGTCGGTGACACCGTAGGACGTATTCAATCGGACACCCACGTCGCGACAAGCCTTGGCCAAAACGGAAAGGGAACCCTCGATGAATCGGGGAGACTCGTGATGGTCGACGATTGCGGTGGTGCCCACGAGGAGGGCCTCAACTGCCCCCAATGCTGCCGACCAGTAGAGGATGTCCTCGTCGATTGCCGCATCGAGTCGCCACCACACGTCCTCGAGAATCTCGGTGAAGTGTTCACTGTGACGCGACGGTGCCGGCATGCCACGAGCCAGGGTGGAGTAGAGATGATGATGAGCGCACACCATTCCGGTCGTCTGCATCGTCGCGAGCGCCATGTATGTCAGTCCTCGTCGCTGCCTGCACGCTGCATGGGCAACGTGTGGTGCCACGTTCCGGTCGCCTGACGCAACGCAGCGGCAACCGCTCCTGCCGTCGGCACCAGCCCGATCTCGCCGACACCTTTGATGCCATAGGGCGAATTGGGTTGCGGCGACTCAATGATGCGGACTTCGATCGGAGGGACATCCTTGGCGCGCAGGATGCCGAGGCTACGCAGGGTGTTGTTGAGGGGAAATCCGGTCGTTGGGTCGCTCGGGAAATCCTCCGTCAGGGCGTAGCCGAGACCCATGTGCACGCTTCCTTCGATCTGACCCTCGCACAATTGCGGATTCATGGCGCGCCCCACGTCGTGCGCCGCGACGACCTTGACGATCTTTGCGGTCTCGCGATTCATGATCACCAACTGGGCCGCGTAACCGAATGTGGAGTGAATGATGGGATTGGTCACTCCTGGTTCCCCGAGCTTGGTCGTCCAATCGACACGGTATTCACCGAGGTGGTCCACCTCGATCGCGCAGTCGGCCACTTTGGCCGTGTCGCACGCCGCCTTCACGGCACCTGCTCCCATCAACGTGCCTCGGCTACCAGTGGTTTGACCGAGTCCGAGTTCGCGAGTGGTGTCGACGATCACGCGAATTCGGGCGGGGTCGATGCCCAACTCTGTCGACGCCACCTGCAAGGCAACGGTGTGAATACCTTGACCCATTTCAGTCCACCCGTGACGTACTTCCACCGTGCCGTCCTGACAGAAACGGACCACCGCACGGGTGATCTCCTTGAATCCATTGCCCAAACCACTGTTCTTCAGACCCAGCCCGAGTCCGACGGCATAGCCGTCGGCGAGAGCGCGGTCGTACTCTTCGCGGAGCTCATCCAGGCAAAGCTCAGCACCAAGGCATCCATCGTCCATTATTTGTCCAGGACCCCACACCATGTTCGGCTTGATCACGTTGCGCTTGCGGATTTCGAACCCGCTCAATCCAGCCTGTTCTGCAAGCCTGTCGAGCACACCCTCCATGGCGAATTGCGCCTGGTTTGCACCGAATCCCCTGAAAGCTCCACAGATGGGATTGTTCGTTCTGGCCGCGGTTGCTCGCACGTCGATGGCGGGCACGTGGTACGGCCCGCTGGCGTGACCGGCCATGCGTTCGAGCACCTTCATCCCGACCGAGGCATATGCGCCGGAGTCTCCCACTGCACGAACGTGGAGGTACGTGAGACGACCCTCTAGATCGCATCCGGCTTCGTAATCCATGACGATCGGATGGCGTTTGGCATGCATCAGCAGGCTCTCCTCGCGGGAGAGGGTGCAGCGGACAGGCTTCTGCAGCAGCCATGCCGCGAGGGCCGCATGCGCCTGGTTGCTCATGTCTTCTTTGCCACCGAAGGCGCCGCCATTGGAGACGAGTTCCACGGTGACCTGCTCGTTGTCGATCCCGAGAACCCTGGCGATGTCATTGCGATCGTCCCAGACTCCTTGGCCACCCGAGTAGACGTGGATCGAATTGCCCTCGGTGTTCGGCACCGCGAGGGTGCTCTCGGGCTCGAGGAACGCGTGTTCGATGCGCTGGGTCGTGAAGCGTTCCTTGACGACGTGCGCGGAGGCAGCACGGGCTGCCTCGAGATCTCCACGGCGATACTCGCTCACGGAAAGAACATTGTCGGTGGTCTTCCAGACTGCAACTTCTGATGTTTCGATCGCGGCAAACGGGTCGGTGATCGGTGTGAGCGGTCGGTAGGTGACGTCGATCAACTCGCTCGCTTGACGTGCAGTCAGGCGGTCGTCAGCCACGACGATCGCGAGTACGTCCCCCGAATACGAGGTGAACCCGCCCACTGGGATCATGACCGGCCAATCCTTGTAAATGATTCCGACGAGAAGTTCGCCGGGGATGTCGGCAGCGGTAAAAACGGCCCGCACGCCCGGAAGACTCGCTGCCTTAGAAATGTCAATACCCAGAACTTCAGCACGGGTGTGTTTGGTGAGGTGGAGTGCCGCGTGCAGCATTCCGGGAATTCGGATGTCATCGATGTATCCACGATCCCCGAGGGCGAGAGCAGGTGCCTCATATTTCGTGAATCGGCTCCCGATTTCCGCGCTGGTCGCTTGCTCGGGGATTCGACCCTTGGCAACTGCCTCGATGGCGTCGAGGATCTTCACATATCCCGTGCAACGACAAAGGTGCGCGCCCAGATGCCGCTTGATGTCATCGCGTTCGAGATTCGCACCCTTCTTGTCGATGAGGGCCTTGGCCCTCACCACGATTCCGGGAATGCAGAATCCGCACTGCAAACCACCGCATGCGGCGAATGAGTCGGCAAACGCTTGCCGTTCGTTCTCGGAAAATCCCTCGAGCGTGGTGACGGTTCCGTCTGCCACCTTGGTCAATGGTGTTTGGCAACTGACCACTGCCTTGCCGTTGACGATCACGGTGCAACAGCCGCACTGACCGCTGGGGGAGCAACCATCCTTCGGCGAGGTCACGTCGAGTTCGTCGCGCAGGGCGGAAAGCAGGTGAGGATGTGTCCGGCGCACGGACACGGGCGTTCCATTGAGTTCGAAGTTGACTACCCCTGCCGCCTCGACCGTTTCCACCGCCACCCCCTGAAGTCGTTCGATACCTTATCCGACAAGGGTTTTGCTTTTACAGAATGTCAATCGTCGAGGTTGACGCCCCGTTGGGAGGTGATCCTTCCGTAGACCTCAGTCCGTCGATAGCGGTCGAAATCGAACAGGGTGTTCTTGTATTGGTAACACCAGTCGAGATCACAGTTCGCCACCACGACCTCGTCGTCATTGGTGGTCGTCTTGGCCAGAACTTCGCCGGAAGGAGCGATGATCTGTGAGTCGGCAAGGCTGTCGACCCCTTCCTCGACACCCCCTTTAGCGACTCCCACCACGAAGGTTCCGTTTTGATATGCCCCGCTTTGCATGACCAACGAATTGTGGAACCCCTGGAGGGGATTTTGGGAGGGGTCCGGTGCGTAGTGCAGCGGGGTGTTGTAGCCACACAAGATCAACTCGACACCTTGCAGACCCATGACCCGATAACTCTCCGGCCATCTTCGGTCATTGCAAATCATCATCCCGACGCGGCCGCCGAATGCCTTCCATACACCGAAACCCTCCGGACTCGGCGTGAAGTAGTAGCGCTCGGCGTGTTGAAACGGCCGATCCGGCTCGTGATGCTCGTGACCAGGAATGTGCACCTTGCGATACTTGGCTACGACCCTGCCATCTCGCTCGACGAGAATTTGGGTGTTGAAACGCTCGCCGCTCTCGGTGAGCTCGGCGTAGCCGAGGCAAAAACCCACACCAAGTTGCCTTGCGGTGTCGAACAGTGGCTGCGTGACGGGTGAGGGCATTGATCGCTCGTACCAGTGGTCTGCTTCTCGAATGTCATCCACGAACCAGCGTGGGAAGAAAGTGGTCAGCGCCAACTCTGGGAATACCACCAGCTCCGCACCCTGTCGGTGACCTTCGCGGAGCAGTGCGATCAACCGCTCGACAACCTCAGGACGATCATGATGGCGCTGGATCGGACCCATCTGGGCGGCAGCAACCCGGATGATTCTCGTCATGAAGAGACCTTCTCGAAACTCATGGCAGCCAACCGCTGCATCACGCGGAGAAGAAGATTCGATCCGACGATCAAATCTTCCTCCGCGGTGAACTCCGCGGGATTGTGACTGATCCCACGCACACTCGGAACGAAGATCATTGCGGTGGGACAGACTCGCGCGAGCATCTGTGCATCATGCCCTGCACCGCTCGGCATGCGTTTGCGAGTGAGCCCCATGTCCGCTGCACACTCATCGATGAGCTCGATCACGCGCGGATCGAACTGAACCGGCTCGAAGCGAGCAAGTTTGCGCTTGGAAATCGTCACGCCCTCTTCGGCCTTCAGACGATCGAGGAACGTGTCGATGCGCTGTTCGGCTTCCCGGAGTAGTGCTTCGTCGGTGTTGCGGACATCGACGGTCATGGTGGCGCGTGCAGCGACGACATTGATCAGATTGGGATGCAGGTCGATCTTGCCGACCGTGCACACCTGCGGGTGTCCCATCTCGGCAGCAAGTTCACGAAGGAACACCGTGATGCGCGCTGCAACATATGCAGGGTCGTGACGCATCGACATCGGAGTCGTGCCGGCGTGATTGCTCTGCCCACTGATCTCGACTTTCGTCCAGGAGATTCCTTGCACTCCGTCGACGCAACCGATGGTGATCCCCTCGGCTTCGAGCACGGGCCCTTGTTCAATGTGCAACTCGACGAACGCATGTGGAGCGGGTCCCGGGCACGGGACGGGTCCGGCGTAGCCGATCTCGCGCAGTTCCTCGCCGAAGTTCTTGCCATCGATGGACACGGTCTCCAGCGCAGCTTCGACGCTCATGCCTCCGACATAGACGAGGGAACCCAGCATGTCGGGGGCGAAACGGGCGCCTTCTTCGTTGGTGAAGAACGCGACAGCGATGGGCCGGGAGGGAGCATTGCCCGACTCCTGGAGCGTCTGAATGACCTCGAGCCCTGCAAGAACGCCGAGGTTTCCGTCGTATTTGCCTCCGGTGCGAACAGTGTCGATGTGCGATCCCGTCATCACCGGGCTGCCTTCGCCAATTTGCCAGGTGCCCACGACGTTTCCCACCTTGTCGATCGTGACCTCGAGACCAAGCTCTTTCATCCACGACACCACCAGATCCCGTCCTGCGCGATCGTCGTCGGTGAGCGCCAGACGGGCACATCCTCCGTGAGGAATTGCTCCTACTTCGGCCAAATCCAAGATCCTCTTCATCAATCGCTGGCCATTTATCTGCAGATCGTGCGACACGTCACGAGTGTATTGCCCGACATCGGACGGGGTTTGATAGTTCGGTCGAGGGTCGGCACAATGGACTGATGACCGTGGTCGATCGTCAACTTTTGGCCAACGCGATGCGGGTTGAAAGAACTCGGTTTAATGACAGCCACCCTGAATCACGACGCCTGGCAGAGCAGGCGAAGGGCCAGATGTTGTCGGGTGTGCCGATGCCGTGGATGGTGCGATGGCCAGGTGACTTCCCGTTGTTTCTCGATCGGGCCGATGGGGTTTCCTTTGTCGATGTCGATGGCAACAACTACGTCGATTTCTGTCTGGGCGATACCGGTGCAATGACTGGTCACGGCAGGCCACAAATAGCCGAAGCAATCGCGCAGCAGGCACGCAAGGGCTTGACGACGATGATGCCGACTCCCGATTCGATCTGGGTGTCAGAGGAATTGAGCAGTCGTTTCGGATCGATGAAGTGGCAGTTTTGTTTGAGTGCCACCGATGCCAACAGATTCATGCTGAGATTCGCTCGTCATGTGACCAAGCGTCCGAAAGTCGTGGTCAACGATTGGTGCTACCACGGGACGGTCGATGAAGCGCTCGTCATTCTCGACGAGGATGGACGGACCACGTCACGTCCAGGGGCGATCGGCCCACAGGTGCATCCGTCGATGACGACCAAGGCGGTGCCGTTCAATGATCTCGACGCGCTCGAGGAGGCGTTGTCCCCGGGCGATGTTGCCGTGGTGCTGATGGAACCAGCGCTCACGAACATCGGCATCGTGCTACCCGAGCCCGGCTACTTGGAAGGAGTGCGCGAGATCACTCGTCGTTACGGAACGTTGTTGGCCATCGACGAGACCCACACGATATGTGCCGGTCCGGGAGGATGCACGAAGGCGTGGAATTTGGAACCCGATTTCGTGATCATCGGAAAAACCATTGGCGGAGGGGTCCCGGTGGCTGCTTACGGTGTCTCCAAAGACGTAGCGCGGATACTCGAGGATCAGATGCATGGTCACGACGTGGACGTTTCTGGCGTTGGAGGAACGTTGAGCGGCAGTGCCTTCGGTATGGCCGCGATCAAGGCCACGCTGTCCAGCTCCTTGCTTCCCAAAGACTTCGCCATCGCCGAGCCAATGGCGATCAGATGGACAGCAGGAGTTGCCGATGTGGTCGAATCTCATGGGCTGGCTTGGCACGTGCAACGACTTGGCGTGCGGGCAGAATATTGGTTTGGAACACCTCCGCGTAACGGACGGGACGCCGCTGCTTCAGTCGACGGCGAACTCGAGTCGTATTTCCATCTGGCTGCCCTCAACAGGGGAGTACTCCTCACGCCATTCCACAATATGGCGTTGCTCTCGCCGCTTCATTCATCGAGCGATGTCGATTTGCACACCAAAATTTTTGCCGAATGTGTCTCGGCAGTTGTTGCGGGCTGAGATCTCTTGAGCGACATCACCTACGTGGTAGTGGTCGTCGCAGTGACGGCGTTGTTGCAGGCAATTTCTGGATTCGGATTCGCCTTGCTTTCCGTACCGCTTTTTGCGTTGCGAATCGACGTGCACGAAGCTGTCGTCCTCTCGTCTTGTATCGGAACTATCAGCAGCGGATGGCAGACCTATTTTCTTCGGAGGAATGTCGATGTAGCGCTGGCTCGGCGTTACATCGTTGCTTCCGTTTTGGGGATTCCAGCGGGATTTGCGCTCTTCGTTTTGCTCAGTGACCAGGTGTTGCGGGTGATCGTTGGTGTGGCCGTACTCTTCGGCACCCTGGTGGTGGCTTTTGGTGGCGAACTGAAGGTGAGTCGAGCGTGGGAACGAGCCCTTGGAGTGCTCAGTGGCGCACTACTAATCGCCACGTCCACGAATGGACCGCCGATCGTGTTGGCCATGCAGGCTCAGCGAATTCCGATGCTCGAATTTCGGGCGACTCTTGCTCGAATATTCTTCGTCTCCGGGTTGGTCAGCGTGGTGCTCTTTCTCTTTGCGGGGGAGAGCGACGCATCCATAGGCCTGGCGACCCTGCTCTGTGTGCCGGTGATGACGATCTCCGCGGTCGTCGGAAATCGCATTGCTCACCGATTGGCCGAGC
>Ga0129336_10002357_pt1 | contig 11675 bp, 21 predicted proteins | sample CPB6_02_DNA_FD_96878 | JGI IMG/M metagenome (GOLD analysis project Ga0129336, IMG submission 96878) | Freshwater to marine salinity gradient microbial communities from Chesapeake Bay, USA - CPBay_Sum_0.6_0.2_DNA | ecosystem: Environmental > Aquatic > Marine > Coastal | place: USA: Chesapeake...
GTTTGGTTGCTGCTAAATGTCCATATGATTGGATTACCTGCTGCGCTATAGGTATCCGGTTGCTGTACTATTGTTACCGCCATGTCTTTGTGTTTTTATCCCATACCACTTCCAAGGTCATGCCCATCAATGTGCTGAGATCGTTACTCATTTTTTTCAATGTATCCTGTGTTACCGTGTCATCAATGATATTACGTGGTTTCAAACCGTACACATTCTTTGTCACATATGCAGATGCATAGGCTCGCTTTGCTGAGTATCCTTTCCATTCTTGCAATGCTTTCACATGACTTTCGGATACATTTTTATATTTGAATTTATGTGGTGAATCGTATCTCTTACCTGTGGTAGGCTCTACACCTTCATCCATGAACTTGAAATAGTAATCAGCTTTGATGCTTACCTTCATTTTGCCTGATGGCAGCGCAGCAATTGAGGAAGCCAATCCTCCTGTATTATCCGCTTTGCTCTCTACAGCATCACGCAAATCTAAAGTCAACTGCTTGGCTAATTCTAGCAGCATAGCCTCATAGGCATTGGCTGGCTTAGCCATATCGCCCTTGCTGATTCCAAGATTGTTTAGGTATTCATACTTATCTGCCATATTTCGCTGCCATCTGTTGCTGGTGTTCCCTATCCCTTATGTATTTCTGTTCATCGGATATCTTCAGGTAGTTCATCCAAAACATGGTTTCTATGTACGGCTGCTCCGTGATTTGGTCAATAGACCTCCCCAGCTCCTTAGCCAACCTAAGGATGACCCCTGTCCATGTGAACCATTCACTGTCTTTTGGACTTCCTTCATCAGCTTGATCCTCTGTGCTTCCATCCTCACTACCTGTAGTGCCAAAATAGCGTTTCTCCTGCTCTCGGATTCGTGCAAAAAAAAACCAAAGAAGTTCAGAAATTCATCACCTGGGAACCGCTCCTTGAATAGTGCCTCCCTCTTTTCATTGGGATTCATCACTCTGCCTCTGTCATCCTTTTGGCAGTATTCCATCCCTTCCTCAATGTAGCATATCGCCAATGCCTTGTGAGGCTCCTCAGGTATGCGCTCTATCAACTTCATGTCAATCATTTGCCCTGTTGATATCTTGCTGAAATCCTTCTCATACACATATGCCTGCCCATCAATCACCACTCTGCCGGATGGCTCCTCCATCTGATGGTCACTGATCATATTCAACAAGCGGTAGCTCAGCCTCACCACATCGTCAACGGCTGCCCTCTTGATCTCATTGACCTTCAATCCTGTGAACACACTTACCACCTGCACATGGAAGTCCAGCATACCGCTCAGGTTACTCTGTGCCTCCTTCCATAGCGGTGCCATATGCAGCCACTTGGTGACCATAATTGGACTGCACTCCCTTATGTGCCTTGGATATTTTACCTCAATTGTTGTACTCATACTCTCATCACTTTATATTGTCCTCGTTTGCTGTATGCCTTTCTACAATGCCATGCCAATGCTAAGGATATCACCCCATCGTCATGCAAGCCATCCGGTGCTGCATACTTTACCGATCTTGTTGTCGGATTGTAAATGTACGTAAATGCCTCCAATTCATCAAGCAGCCACCGCTCATTGTGTACCTTAATGGCTGCCTGCTCAAATGCCACAGCTAGATCCTCAATCAATATGGGTTTGGACTTGGATGAGGTGATCCATGGCTCCACGTTGTTCCGGCACCTCTTGGCTAACATCTCATAGAACACATCACCCTGATTGTTGACCTCCACCAATGTTAGGGCATTGTGCTGTTTAATCCGTGCCTCCACCTGATCAATGATGTTTGACCATTCCATATGCCTCCACCTGTACACAGCCAGCATGTGCCCATTACTGTTGATCACGGATAGTACAGTGTAGTCATCAGCCCTACCAATGTCCAGACCGGCATATGCCTTGCCTGTTGGTTGCCCTGTACCTATGCATGCCTGCACGTTGCGGAACAGCCCGGATGCATTGTCCACAAACTCAGCAAGGTATTCCTGTCGGAAGATATGGTCAGGTAGTGACCTCTTCCTCTCGTCCAAATCCTGTGCATCAATCAGCGGATTGTCGTAGCTGGTGAACTGAAAGTATTTGTACCTCTCATCATAGTTATGCTGTAGTGCCAACCTATGGAAGTGATTCCTTCCCTTCGGTGTTGATATAAACAGAACCTTCTTGCCCTTGACCAACACCGTGGCAGATAGTACCTCATCCCACAGCTCAGCCCTGGTGAATGCCATCTCATCAATGATCAGGTAGTCAAACGTGTTACCTCGGATGTTGTCGGGCTTCTCACCGGAATAAAATGTAATGGTGCTGCCAAATCCCTTGATCCATAAATCTGATCTGTGGAATTCAAAAAGGCCCGATGCCCTTGTCACTCGCTCCATCTCATCAAAGACCTTCTTGCTCTGCTTGTATACCGGTGTGACCCATGCAATGTTACAGCCCTTGTCATTGATTGCCCACCATAGCATCTGATTGATCCCTAGCAATGTCTTGCCAAACTGCCTGCCGATGTTCAGTACATAGTATTTGTATTCACCTAGATTGATTGAATCATGGATCAACCTTTGATTGGCATGGGGCTTATATCCTTTGACTGTGCTCATATCATAACAAAGGGCAGCCTACGCCACCCTTTACCTAACCAAACTAAATCGCTATGTTGTGTCAATCGCACAAATATACAAAATTATTCAAAATCAAACCTATCCACGTTTCGGGTTTCAACCTGCTGCCGGTCATGCATGCCCAGCTTGTTCTTGGCATAGAATATACCCTTACCCTCATTGCCCACAATATCACGTGCCAGGCTGTCAAATTCGTCTGATATATTTTTAATAGTGTGCGATTTGGGGCCATCTGTCCTCAGCCAATCGTACCATGTCCTCCTTGCAATCAGCTCCATTCCTTCCTGCATTGGTATCCATATCCTCAGAAAGTAATCAATGGTAGGTATATGCCTATCCGGTACCTGTACCACCTTGCCATTACCTGATACGTGAGGTCTTGTATGGTTGATGCACTCCTGAATGTACTGCCAAGCATACGCCTCCAATTTGTCAATTGTGTCTTGTCCTTTCGCCATGCCAAACCTAATTATGTATTTCTGTTCTATTTAACATAATATATCTATATATATATATTATTATTATTATTATTTCTTCTTCTTTTTGTATTGTGTATACTGTGCTGAGCATACAGCCACCCTCTGATTGGCAGGATATTCCTCATTCATCTTAGGATCACTTAGGCATCGTTTCATGTAGTCAGCCTCTTTCTCGTTTGGTTTCGGTTTAGGTATTGGCATATCTGTTAATTTACTCGTTCATAGTTTAGCAACCACACCTTAGGACTTAGCTCCTCCTCAATTGAGCAATGCCAATCATGAAATCCTAATTTAAAGTGTTCACGCTGTAGGTTAAATGTATGGAATTCATCCACCTCAATATCCATACCGGTCAGAATTATGATGTTCTGCCGGGCAGCATCCTTCATCCGGTCACATGCTTGGAAGAAATCACGGCAATTGTCCAGGACAGCAAACGCCACCACCGTATCAACCTGAATACCTTCCAAGTCCTCCACGGCCATCTTGATGGTATCGGTACCATCTATAGGGAATGCATCTATGCCAATGTATTCCACATCAGTAGGTAGGCATGTCCTTAGGTGCTGTCCTCCACATCCCACATCAAGGATGCTATTGCCTACGCCACACTTAATTAGATGGCTGGCATAATCTGCCACAGGCTTGGTGCAGTGAATGTTGTCATAGTTATGGCCGTTTGCCATACGCCTGGCAATTAGGTTAATGGTTGCCAGCTCCCACCTTGCTCTTGATACCTTCATGGTGTTTTAACATATTAATTTTATCTTGATTATTTTTTGCAATCTGTTCCGGGCTTTTCTTCCGTACCTTGCTCATATCTGTATCTCTGTGTACATATGTCCATGTAGGTATGGGATTATATGCAAATACATTTCCCTCACCTTCATATACCCTCAGCCATAAATCCCAATAGGCCATGTTGTTCCATTGCTGATGGAATGGCAGGTATTTGTCAAGGATGTACCTGGTGATCATTGAGCAGTCAGATACAAAGTTGTTCTGTAGGTGCCTTTGGTAGTCATAGTCATGGAATGGCTGTAATTTTCTGCCGTTCATTTTGTGTACATAGAACGATGAGTAACACACATGTGCCTTGGTGCGTATCAATGTATCAATCTCCATCAGTATCTTGTGAGGCTGTGCATAGTCATTGCCGGATGCCCAACAGAAATACTCACCTTTGACCATTGGCAGCGCATTGTTAATCTGTTGGAATGAGCCAAATGGACTCTTACCTACATGCTTGGCCTTTGGCAGTATTGCCCAATCAACCCCTTTAATGTACTTCAATGACTTGTCACCTTCCACTGTGCTAATGATTAGCTGATCACATTGGTCAATATATGAGTCCACTGCTCTCCTTAGGATATTAGGATCCTCATTGTAGGTATTAATTATTACGCTGGATTTCATCAATTATCTGTTTAATGCGTTTGCCTGTTGCCTCTATGCTGTGTTTACCTCTGAATCCGAAATGTAATCTGTTGCGCATCTCCTTGAATTCATCACGTGGCATATCAAGTGACTCAATCGTTTGGATGAATGACATCTCATCATTGGGTGTAAGAAATGGATGCTCACCGTATACATCCTCGTATGCCTTCCTGTTCAGGTTGTTTGTTACCACCACGGCTCCCAACGCTGTGGCTTCAAAAGCTGTAACACCAAAACAACCATAAGGCTGCCCATTCTGTGTGGGATTAAATAACTCAATATATATATCAGCCAATCCAATGCGGTATAGATTCTTTTCATGTGGCTCTCTGTTTGTGTTAATGTCAATCTCAAACCTATCTTTAAACGGCTCCAATAGTCTTTGGATGGTCTTGGTACCCTTCACCTGGTGATTGGATGGATAATGTGCTATGCGCAACTTGGTCCTGTATGGCCTTTGGGCAGGTTGCAATGTGGTATGCGGTGCCACATATCTCATTGTAGGGTCATGCAGCAGGAATTCACACTGATCTGTGGCAATGATTCTGCCCTGGTACAGGTCATCATAATATCGTTTGTTCATCCGGTACCTTGTGCCTGTATGGTACACCACTATGTTGGAATGTGCCATAATCAGCATGTAGGTTTTTTCACAGGAATGGAATAGCTGAATGACATCATAGTCCATATACCGATCCATGATGTGCTTGGCTGTCACTAATTCAGATTGGCTGGTGTACTGAAATGCATGTACTGACATAGTCCAATCGTCACATTGTATACCAATAGACCTCAATGCCTCAGCATTGTTGTGGCTCATATTGGCATAATCCACGGATGAAACATTCAGCACTCTCATATCTCTTCAGTCAATTCACGCACTTCAATGAACGATTGGCAATAGGCATTGTCAACCAGGCACACATACTCATCGTTGTGGTCATCAAAGAATAGGTATTTTACCACATGCCAATGCTTGCCGTCCTCTGTTGCCTCGCACATATCACCCATATCAATGTGTTTATGCATTGCTTAGTAACTCAATCAGTTCTGCTTTCTTGTAATTACCTTTGAATCCCTTGCTGCTTGCCAATGCCTTCAACTCCTTGAATGACATCTCATCCAATGGTGCCTGTGTAATTCCTTTAAACGGTATTTTTTTTGATAGCTGGTTGCTTTGGCTTGGCATCCATTGCAGCCACAAGGTCACGCATAGCATTACGTATGCATGTGCCACAGCTTATGTTTAATACCTTGTTCTGTGTATCCTTGTACCATATAGCCAATTCTGACTTGGTGACGTTATTCAGGTTGAATGACCTTGTCCGGTTGTATCTCTCAGCCTGTTGCTGTAGGTCGTTACTTATTTTCATATATCAAAATTAAATCACTTATCAAATACGCTATAAAACTTATGCCCATCAGTTCCCATTCTGTGATGGCACACACTATCATGCATGACCAAAAAGCCAAACAGGATTGGCAATTGAATGGTTTAATGTCAGGCAGTCTCAATGTCTGTAATGCACGGGCTATCCCTATGCTCATAAGAATGATGTATATCATGTTTTACTTGTTTAATTGCTTTGTGAATAATGTTCAGAGATATGCCTGTCTCGGCTTGTATCTCCCTGTATGTCATGCCATAAAGGTACATCTTTGTAATCTCTTTACAAAATACGTCACTTTCATCTGATGGTGATTGATCCATGTACTGATCAAGGAACATCCTTAATGCTGATGGCTCTAGGTCATCCATATCTGATGGCAATAAATCAGAAAGCTCCACCGTATTGGCAGAGCCTCTGAACATCTTATTGAAATCTGATTGATACCAATTCCATTGGTTGTGTGCGAACCTTACAAAGGTACGTGGTAGGTCTTCCTCCTGTACATCATACTTGTCCATGAGTATATACACATGACTGACCAAGTCCTCATACAAAGGATTTCCCCTGGTGATGGACTTAGCCAGCCTGTATGCGTCAACCTTCCAAAACTTCACCCTGTGAATTTAATAAAAAACGAAACGCCTTATTGATAAATGCCTCATTCATTTGCTCTCCTCGCATAAATCTCCATAGTGAATGGTAAGTCACATCCATATCAAGAGCCATGAATCCAATCTTATACCTTGGTGTGATCATTTGAATAAGCTGATCACGTATCCATTCGGTCAATTGGTAGTCCTTAGAAAGGGAGATCATCATCTTCCTGGGCTTGCTTAGGTGCTGCTTGATTACCTTGCTCATTGTTGAATTCTGATATTTGAATGCTCATAAACTTGTTACCTGCCTGTGATTCCTTTATCCAGGCTGCCAATCGCTTGCGCTCTCCATCAATAGTGATGTTGCCTGTGTAGTCAGGCTGATTGCTCCCTGCAATCTTCTTGTCATTGCGGAATAGTGCTCCGCTGTTGTTTTTGTTTTCCATTCTATTTTGATTTAAAAGTTTCGTTGTAATATTGTTCTGCTTTAACATATCCTTTACCATCAAAATACCTCATTTGTGCAAATGAACCTTCATGATAAAATCTAAGCATCTGCTTTTTCTCCATTTCTTTGGCTTGTTCAAACCATTCTTGTATTTTATCATAACTACATAAGTCAGGATAATTTAACCAAGTATCTTGTAACCATTCTACTGCTGTTTTCATAACTTCTCAATTTCGTTAATTACCTCATTCCACTTTGACTGCTCTCTATACTCAGATGCATATTTTTTCTGCTCTGTGCTTTTGAGGGCATAATGCTTACCCATATCACCATGCAAATCTGTATGGTATTTGAGTATTTTTTTTGCTTGTTCCTTGCTTTTCATCGCTTATAGATTTTAGCCTTACCTACCTCCGTGATGGTCACCTGTAGCACTCCCTTGCGTATCATGTTCATCTGCTTGGCTGCTCCATAGGTCAAGTCTATCAATACACCGCTGGACTTGGGCAGCCTGTCATTGACCTTGACCACAATCTCATTATCAGACTTTGTATCCATCACACATAGCAATGTGCCAAACGGAAGAGTCTTGTGTGCGCATGTCAGACTATCTGCATGGAATCTCTCTCCGCTTGCTGTGAGCCTCCCTGTCCAATGTTCTCCGTAATAGGTAGCCTTACCCTTGGATGAATATAGAAATGCGCTCATAATGGCTAAAAATAGCATCTTAATCATAGGTCTAATTGTTTAGGTGTATCAATACTCTTGAATAATTCGGTCTTTGAGTCCAATCTACCGGTGACTTTAATGAAATCAACCTCAATCTTTGCTGATTGGATAATCATGCTAGACAAATTTGCCACTGCATTTGCTTTCTTTATCTCATAATCCAATTGCTCAGGTGTTAATTGGTCGTCATCAATGCGCTCCAATGCGCTAAAAATGTGGTCACGTAGATCACTTAGCTTGTTTTTTGCCATGTTCTTGTATTTTTTTAGTTAACTTATTCTTTAATTTTACCACCTCTCTAAGGTCTTCGGGAATATTTGCTATAGAATTCCTTTGAAGATTCTCACGTTTTGATATCAATTTTAGATTATCTAGGTTACAATTCATGCTATTGCCATCCTTAAATGTGACAATCAAATGCCTTAGTATTGGTCCATGTGCATCCATCCATATTTTCCTATGCAATAACTCCCAATACTTTTCAGTAATCTTGATAAATTGATACGGTATTCCTGTGGAATCCCTCCGGATGGTTATGGTACCAATAGGCTTGTAATTGAATGGCTTGTGTCCTTTAGGAAAAAACGTCCTTGACATTTTATCATACACATGTGGCTCTACTTTTATGCCCTTGTTATGAGCACGTTGTCCCTTTTTAAACTCTGTGCCTGGACTCTGCCTAACTCCCTTCTGAAATACTCCTGACCTTGGGTCTGTTCTCCATGTTTTAGGCTTTTTGATTCCATGCTTGACAGCAATCCTGTACACCACAACCTCAGAGACGCCCAACAATTGGGCTATCTCCTTGGCTCTGTGGTCGGAATACATTGACCGCACTATCTCAATCATGCTCTGTGTGTATCTCATTGATCCAGCTTTGACATTAGGATATCAGACTTGTACTCGTTGTAATAATTCCAAGCAGCCTCCAACCTGTGTATCAATTGCTCCTGTGCATCCCAATCACGTTCATACTTCAACACAGTGATGCGTCTATACGGCTCAATGTGACCCACCTGATGTAATTCAGCTGGCTCATATTTGCAAAGCTCTGGATCTGTTTCTACCATGCAGTATATCAACTCAGCTTTAGGCCTGTCATACAGAAACATGTATGCCTGTAGCTGCCACTCATATGATTTGTTGTAACCTTCCGATGGTGTTGCTGGCCATGTGGCCCATGACCATGAGGTCTTGATATCAATCACCATGTCCTCAGTAAGGATATCGCATTCACCTGACAGGAACATCCTTGATTCTCTACCTGTGTGCTTAGTGTAGTTATCAATCCGGACCTTGTTCAGCAGCTCAATGCTATCATGCTCATGTGTAATTCCCTTCTCAAGGTATTTTGAAGTGATTTGATTCTTGAATCCAAACACCTCCTGTTTAGCATTCATTCTCAAAACCGCTTTGGCTGTCTCTGAAAGTAGTTCTGACTTATTTCTTGGGCTAGTCATTAAATCCCCGACCTAATGAGCCCTTATGATGATATCATTCATACCTCTACCTCCTGCATTTTAAAGATTCTGTACCCTCTATTCTTGAGATGGTTTATGCACATCTCATCATTCAGTTCAAAATTGATGGCTTGTTGCTGTACCACAGGCTTTCTTTTTACCCATGACCTTGTCCTATGTGGACTGTTGCCAAATTTATCTGCATTGTGCCTCAAATATTGCAACATTATCCCATTGGTAATAACTTCCCTAGGTGCTCCGTTATCCTCTAGTAATCTAGCAAATGTATTGCTGGTAAATATGGTGCCCATCTGCGCCATAGTTTTGTCTAAAATTTTCTCAATAGTATTCATACTCCCTCAATTAATTTAAGTTGCTCCTCAGTTAACTCATATGTGGATGTGAATTTTTCCACGGTCCACTTAGCTGTACCATCTGCCAATGATTGGGCAAATTTCTTGACTAGGTCATCGGTTGCCTTGGGCTTGGATGGTGCTGCCTTGCTTGCACTTACTGCGTCATCGTCATCCGTTGTGGAGATGGACAGCAAGCTGCTCAATGTGTACCTGCGGAAGTAAGATATGGCACTTCCCATCTGCTGTGGATTGTTAATGGCTGGCAGTTCAATGCTTGACTCCACCATATCACCGCTATCAATATCAATCAGCTGTGTGATTACCTTGTTATCACGTATTGGCTGCATGATAATCAAGCCAAAGCTAAACAGAACCGGCTCCACCGTGTCCAGGATAGCATTCAAATCTGCATAACGTGAGTGATGTGATTGGGCATTCTTGTAGACCTTGCCAATCTCCCTCTTTGCATCCCATACCTTCCGGTACAGCGATGCTTGTACTTGTTCTTTTTTCATTCTCTCTCGTTTTAATTTGTACAAATGTAAACTTTTTATTTCACTTCTGCAATGAATTTATCAAACCAATCAATAAATCCATCCACATCCCTGGCAATAATGTAGGTACCTCCTGCCTGTTCAATGCTTGCCTGGTATTGTTTCTGTGCATCTGACTGCCTATCCTTGCCATATTTGACCTCAATCTTTACGGATCTACCTGCAATTGTAGCTGAGATATCAGCACTACCCTTGGTACCTGTGGTAGGTATGTACTTACCTTTGCCAATGGTGCGCTCTCTGCCATCAAAGTCAGTGTATTTCTTTGGCCCAACAAATCGCCCCATAGTGTTGATTCGCTCTGCTTGGTACCCATTCAGCTGAATGAATCTGATAATTGTCTTTGTAAGCTCATTTGCTGAGGTCTCTTTGAACGCTGAATGGGCCAAGCAATGCAATGGCACGCTTGGATATTTACGCTGTAGTTCCTTTGTTTCTAGTTCCTTTAGTCTTTGCCTTGTTTCTTTCTTCATCTTGTATTTGTTTTAGCATGTTATATACTGTTTTACGGCTCACACCCAATACCTCGCTGGCTGTTGTCTTGTTAAGGTCAGGATTGGCTTTGTACATTCCTTTCAGCATAGCATACTTATCCGTGCCTGCTGCCCTTCCTGCCTGCAATAATTCATTCTTTTCCTTGACATCCTGTTTAACTAACTTGCTCATGTTGATGAAATACTCAGATAGCTTCTCAGCTTTTAGTACAGATTGCTTTGTAATGACCTGTGCTGGTATTGTATTATCCTTATCCAATGCGCTCCATAGGCTGTTAATTAGCAATGCAAATCTTGGAATGTAGCTTTTTTGCTTTGGCAGCATTGATTTCATATACTCATTCTCATCATCTGAATTCTGCATATCTGTAATGCTGTCATGAATTCGTACCCATTCCTTATTAGCTTCGGTACCAAACACCACATTTAGAGGCTGTATTTCGCCCTTGTCATTGAACTTTAAAAACAAGGATTGAATATCATACTTAAATTGCTGCACAAAACCTGTGTACCATTCAATCAATGCTTGATCTATGTTGTTGGCATTGTAATGATTGACCTGTAGTTCAGGATAGCTGATAAGGATCCTATCTACAAATCCGTTCTCCTTGTTTTCCCCTGTGGTAAATTCATCAAATACCGATGGCTGTATACCACCCAATACCGGTATCATTGGCTTATCCACAAATGCACTCTTGGATGTCTTCCTGTTTAATGAGATAGATGTACCTGACCAGGAGGAAAGCCAAAACTCTAAATCGGATCCTTGCCTGTACTTGTTCATGTCCTTAAACCATCCGGCCAATTCATCCTTGAATATGCCTACGCTGTTTGGATTCTGCTCATGTAAATCAACCAATGCCTCCAGCGTAATATCACCTACAAGGAATTGCTTATTGATTGGCTTATCCACATGCTCAGCCATTGCCTTGTCCTTCTTATCCATTGCCTCGTAATCCCTCCACTTAGAGTATTGCCTAGCATATTCCTTCTGCTCTCGTATGTTTAGGTCACGCAATGGAAATATCATTTGATTAATTGATGGTGTTTTACCAATGCCTGGCTTACCAACTACAGCAATCCACAAGGATGCTACCTCA
>Ga0129336_10002358_pt1 | contig 11673 bp, 1 predicted proteins | sample CPB6_02_DNA_FD_96878 | JGI IMG/M metagenome (GOLD analysis project Ga0129336, IMG submission 96878) | Freshwater to marine salinity gradient microbial communities from Chesapeake Bay, USA - CPBay_Sum_0.6_0.2_DNA | ecosystem: Environmental > Aquatic > Marine > Coastal | place: USA: Chesapeake Bay...
CCAACTCTAGCAATTTTATTTCCAGTTATAAAGTCTGGATTTAAATCATCATTCTCAATTCTTGAATAAACTAAAACATTTTTTGCACCTAATTCAGAATAAATGTTATGACCATGACCTCCAGGTGGAGGAATAATAATATCGAAAGTTGGTAATGTACTTCCTGTTATCCCTCCAGATTTCAAATCTACTACACCATAAGTATATCCAATACCACCATCGGTTATACTTATTGACTCTACTGTAGAATCATTTCCCACAACGATTGTTGCTTTTGCTCCAGTTCCATCCCCAATAATAGGTACATTAGTATATGTTTTGGTAACTCCTAAACCACTACCTCTATTAGTGATGGTAGCTACTTTTAGTTGACCTCCTACTGATGGTTTAGCATTATCTCTAATCGTAGCATTTTCTGAACTAGTACTCCAATCTCTTGGAACAGGAATGTAATTTAAAGATTCAAATTTAACGATATCATTTGGTTTTATTGTGTAAAGATATTTCCAAATATATCCATCTCCACTAGTTCCAGCAGTTTTTGGTTCCAGATCAGTAAAAGTTGGTTCATCCAAAGATGGTCTTCCGTTTGGATTTTCGGGATCAATACCATTATGAATACACACATAAACTCTATAATCACTATTCATTACATAAAAATTACTTTCATATAGACTAGTTTTTAATGAAGGTATAGATAGTTTATCTCTACTTACGTCATGTCTGTACATATCATATGTTACGCCTGACTGCCAAGAAATCTTTCTAATAACTTGTCTTATGTCATCGGATGTGATTTTTTTAAAAGCAATTATTGTGTCCCAAATGTCATTAAAATTATCAAAAGAATCTATTGGTGAAGGTGGTGATTGCTCCCAATCAGATTGATAATCTGTTGAATTAGTTAACCCGACAAAAGAATAATAAGAGCTAGAAGTTGATGCAATAGATGAAACAAAATTTTCTGCACTTAGTATTCTAAATTGATCTGTTATAATCGCAGACATTGACTTGTATACTTTTTTTATATTTATTCTCTTTTATATAGAGTTGTAATTTTGTATTCTCAACGAATTATATCTTCTAACTGTAGGTGTACTGTTTAGTCCAACAACACCATATTCAGTGCCAACATTAAATTCTTCTTCAATTCCAGACGTAGTTATAAGACCCCAACTATAGTCCCCATAATATGCACTGTATCCAAATCCAGATATTCCATTGTAACTATTAACACTAACAACCACGCGAGTAACTGTTGCATTACCCACTCCATAAACATCAGTTGAAGCAGAGGATACTGAAATTACTTGATATACATTATCAATTCCTGTTGTCCCAACTCCAATAACAGATCCATTCTTTGACAACGATGTTACTCCAGATCCAATTTTAGAATTAGATACTTTAAAGTAATAATTTTCTAGAATTTGACTTTGTATTATAATTGGATCTGTGACAGCAGAATTTCTAAGATAAGAATTTTGTGGGATGTAAAGATCGAAAACAAGTCCTGTGGAAGCAAAACCAACATTGGTTGTTTTTATTCCAGAAATAATACCATAATCACCAGAGTAAGTAACTCCAGAAACATATTGTCTTTTTGCAGTTGGTGGTCCTATCAGAACTAAAGGTGGATTTGTGAACGTGTATCCAAATCCAGGAGAAGTTACTGAAATTGAATTTACTGACCCAGAAGAAATTGATGAAACCAAAACAGCTTTTCCTGTTGATCCAACACCAATAGGATTTTGTATAGAAACTATTGGATTTGTGGAGTATCCCACTCCACTTTCGACAATACTTATTGATTGAATAGTGCCCGCAGTTGAAACAATAGCAGTAGCAATTGCTTGGACCAAGTTGCTGGTATCAATAATTTCAATTTTATTAATTACTGCGTTAGTAGTATTTTCATTTTCAGTATCAAACATCGATTTAACTGAATCTACAAAAATTTGAGTGGATCCAATACCAACCGATTTGATTAATTTACTTACTGGGAAAATGTTTGGTTCATATTGAATTCTATTTTTGTTTATCTCTACTCCATCAACAACTGTATCATTTCTTTGTTTGCACCAAACGACAGGTCTTTGTAACGTTAAATCTGAAGTAACGCCAACAGAATTATATGGATTTGTCTCTACAGTATCTGGTAAAATTATATCTCTAACCAATCTTTCATTTTCAATTAATTTTTCAGTATCACCTACAATTTTTAAAGTATCTCCAGTTTTTATAGTTTCTAAAATATCAATATCAACAACATCAATTCCTGGAGTTCCTTTATAAAACAAGACCCTACATTTATCGCCTGACTTTGGAGCTTCAGTAAATGTGATATTACTACCGCCATTAAATGTATATGCAACATCAGGTTCTTGTAATACGTCATTTACAAAAATTAGTAGAACAGATTTTAGATCTATATTAGATCCCTTTTTAGCAACAATCGCAAATCTGTTTCCATTATCTGATATTGGGAATGTTTTTCTAGTGCCGTTGAATTGTGAATCAAAATTGTCTAATTTTTGCAGTTCTCCAATAGACCATCCACTAAAATTATCGGTAAAGGTTCTTTCTACAGTTAGAATAAATGGTCTAAATGGTTTTGTTGGATCTGTAGGTATACCACTTGAACCTCCAGAAACTACAGTCAATTTATCTCCGATATTGTACGAATAACCATAATTTTTGATAGTAAAATCAATAACACTTGATCCTTGACCAACAACGATATCAATTTTTGCTTCAGTACCTAAACCACTATTTGAACTATCGTAAATTAAATTTAAGTCTGAGTATGATAATGGAGAATCAAAAACTACTTCAGGTGGATTAGATGAAGTATAACCTACTCCAGGATTAGTAATTGCAATACTTACGATTATACCATTACTTACTGATGCTGTTCCAATGTACTGAATATTTGGAGTGCCAGTACTTAATGTTTGAACACCAACTCGGACAATAGGTTGAACTGAAGATCTATATCCAGACCCACTATATCCAATGCTTATTGATTGAATAGTTCCCGCCGCAGAGACAATTGCAGTTCCTCCCGCAGAAATGAGTGGTTGATATCCAAATCCATTACTTGATGCTACTGATACAATTATTTTTCCTCTTGGGATACTAGCGTTATTTGGATCGTATGCAACTGATGTTGCAGAGCCAGTAAAATTTAAACTAGTTTGTGAAGTAGCTTCGGTTAAGTTATAGTCATTTTCTGGATTTTGGAAAATATTATTAATTAATATTATTGCATTAGATGTGGAGAAACCAGAAACATTTTGTCCATTTGATGTCAAAACAAAGTTCTTTGTTGATGCATCAAACTTAGACTTTACATCATCAAAAACATAATTTTTTTCATAAGTTTCTTGATTTGTATCAGATATTCCTGATCTTAAAAAGACTCTTCCTTGGAAAGTCGATCTGATGTCAATATCACCATTAACACTATCGTAAATAGGTCCATATGGAGCATCAGCAAAATATATTTTACTTCCAACAATATTGTAGTTCCCTTCAACTTTAGTAATAGTAGACCCGATTGAATGAGTTTGGAGATTTGTTCCCATCAAAGGTCTTTGTACTTCGACAAATGTTGTACTTCCAACTCCAACAGATGAAATTTTCATAATTTCATTGTTAACTTTAATCAAAGCTCCACTAAAAAATGAAGTTATTCCGGAAAATGCTAAGGTTGTGTCTATTAATTCCAAATCATCTTGTAAAATAGCAGTAACCGCCGTAGAAACGATAGGAGATTGTATTACGTTATCAATTAATATTATACATTTTGAATTCTGGTTTGTTGATGTGATGTAATGATTATTTCCAATACCGACACTAGTAAAGTTTATTAAATTTGGAGTGCTTGATAGTGCATCGAGTGGAGAAGTGCAAAGACCTATAAATTTACTGTCATACTTGTAAACGTAAAGATCCCCACTTAATCTATTAGTAGTTCCAACACCAACAATGTATGTTTCTTGAATTCTTATTGCACTTTCTGTAGATGGGTTGTCAGAATCTGATTCAAACAATCTAGAAAAAATTACTGTAGATCCCAATCCAACGGTTGAACTTATTGTGCTTGATAGTGATACTAAAGTAGAACTAATATTTGATATTTTTATGTAACCACCGTAGTTTAGATAATCACTAGTGCTTAATCCAGACGTTGAAGCAACCTGTAGTATATTTGTACCTACTCCTGCGGTAGATAAAGTTTGTGTAGTTAAAATATCAATATATTCAAAAGCATCTGAACTATATTTTATTTTCTCTCCGCTAGTAAAAAAGTGATTAGGTATGTAAATTAAATTTCTACCCAAATCCACACTTGCTGGATTTGTAGATGTTGATTCTAAACTGCCATTAAATTGTCTTTCGAAAATTGAAAAAAGATTGTGATTTAAATTAAAATCTTTTTTAAACGCAACATCACTTGAATCATTAAATTGACTTACTCCCGTGGTTAGTTCGGCGTTTTTAAAATTAATAGAAACTGGGAAAGATGAAAATTGAATATATGAAACTGCGTGATGTAAAATAGTTACACTCGTATTAATATTTGGATTGGGTGTAAAAAATAGTTCCGTTAAAGATGTTGTATTTGCATCAAAAGTTCCTAATGAAGAACTTGTATAAACATTTCCATATTCAATTATTGAAGAATCATTGTCATTATTAAGAACTATAAGTTCTGATAATTGCACTTCATTGTTTGTATTATCAGTAACTTGTACAATAAAATAACCAAGATTGTAGTTGGAAGTGTATGAAGTAATTGCAACTGGTGTTGGTGCAGTTGAAGATGCTATAGAAACATTAATAGATTTTACATCAGCATATCTTAACGGTCTAGAACTAACTGCAGTAAAATTTGTCTTAGCTAGTGATACTGCAACAACATTGCACTCCAAATTTTCAGAAATATCTGGATAAAAAACTAGATCTAAATCTGAACCAGAAGAAGAAATTCCATATGTACCTAAACCAACTTGATTTAGACTTGAATTATTTGAAAGGGTTATTCTACCAAATTCGGAAAAATTTACATCGGATCCATTAGAAACTAAATTTATTTCATTATATTCATAATAATTTCCGGAGTCAGATGAAATTTCAACTAAAAGTTTTGATGAACTAAAATTAGATTTTATACCACAAAGGTTTTTTTCAGTTGTTGATCCAATACTTACATGAGTTGTAGCTATACTGACTGTATTTCCAAAACTGTAAGAATCAAAAGTTAATATATTTTGTTTGGTGTCATATGAAATAAAACTATAACTATAATCATTATTTCTTCCATCTATAGGAAAAAATTCAAGAACAGCTTTATCTCCGACTTTTGTAAGATCAAAATTTCCAAGTTCATCTTGAATGAACATTTTTCCATACTGATTTAAATACAATTCATTGCCGTCAGTTAAGACCGATAGTACAGAAGATTGTCTTCTTTCTGTAAATCTATTGTCCTTAACTCCAAGAAATATTTTTTTTGATCTTACTTTGGTTGACATATTTTTAGTTAGATATTAAAAGAAGTTACAAATACTCTTGCTAATGAAGTGTTAAAATCTTGACTTATATCATCAATAATAAGAACACGATTTCCTACTGATTCTGAATAATCTTGCAAAATAGCAGAATTAAAAATAATTTCATCACTTGTCAAGTTTTCTTCGATATAAAAATTATTTTCAGAAACTAAATCATAATCATAAATGCAATCAACATCGACTATACTATTTAAGTCAGATATTGCAGAAAAATCTCCAAAATTTTGATCGGTATTAATTCCTGAATTAGATGGCGTAGATCCTACAACCAAATCACTAAATTTCTTAAATCCTAATGTGTGGTTTAAGTTGCTTACAACATCTTTCCATTCTTCAAAAGAAACTTCAGATTTTAAAGAATATGAGAAATATTGATAGTAGTCACTATCTTGTATTCTTTGCAAATTATCATTTAAAAATCCTGTTTGATTATTCCATCCATCTACAACTATTGAAGAAGAATCTACCTTATAAAAAGATTCATAGGAGAATACCTCTTTTATAAAAGCTTGAGATTTTGAAATTTTTCCTGTGATCAATGAATCAGCATAAAAATCACTAGTTGTTTCTACTGTTAAGTATTCATTTTTTGAATCCCATTTTAAAACCTTCCCAGAAACTCCATCTGTTTCAATTTCCTCTCCAATTATATAAGAATTTTTTGATAATTTGATGTTAAGGGTTGGAAAAGAGTTTTGAGATACTATTCTTCCAGAAGAATTATCAGAATCAAATGTTCCTGGAGATTCGGAACCAGTTAAATAACCGTCTAACGAATAATCTAAACACGATCCAGATCCACCTAGATTTGTATGGACTCCAACGACTGGGAAGGATTCATAATTATAATTTGAAGAATTATATCCCTTATCAGAAGTACTAGTTACTGATACACCTTCTATAAAAACTTTATCCCCAACAGAAAATGGGAAGGTATTTGGATCGCTAAATTGTTTTGTAAAAAATGCAGTTACTTTTTTAGTAGTATCGTTATATGAAATAGAACTAATTCCTAAACCATTGGAATTGTTAATAGGAACAATTCTTGGAGTAACGTTATAGAGACCTTTAGTATTTTTGACTATTTTTACAAATTTATCGCCCAGTTGATAATCTAAGTAAATATCATTAACTACTTCATTAGTAAATCCATCAATAACCACAAAATTTGGACTTGTATTATAATTTGATCCGGGTGAAATAACTTCAATTGTATCAATTGAAGTAAGAGGTTCGATTCGTAAAATTGAAGGGAACTTGATTCTAGGTCTGATAGTGTTATCAACTGAATAATTAAACCCAATGTTTTCTATTGTTGTTGTAAAAATGCCACCAATTGAATTACTTTGGGGAAGTAATATTGCCTTACTTCCAGAACTAGATGTTACTGTCGAAATAGATGGCAATCTTTGATAAGAACTTCCACCTTCAATTATTGATAATTCCTTTATTTCTCCAAGAACATTAGTAGAATCTGTATAGTATTCAAAAGTTCCGTCTGTTTCTGAGTAAGAATTGAATATTAAAGATTTTTCATTTTGGAAAACAAAAGTAGTAGATGTAAGACCAGTAATTGTTTTTTTGCCGTTTAGTTCATCATTGACGAATACTATTTTGTTATTCTGTTCTACTTCATCGTCAACAATGAGTTCTTTTTCTTTTGGTAAAGAATCAATAGGAACAGATGGAATTAAATTATAATATAAAGAGTTTGGAAATTCGTTATCAATTGTAAATTGAATTTTTGCATTTGATGTAACTCCTATACTACCAACTTTTGTAATTTTAGAGATTCCATCACCATTTATTGGTAGGTAAGAACTTGAAAAGTTTTTATCGGAAAAAATTTGAAAGTCAAACGTAGAAGTTGCTCCAATTCCAACCGATGGTTGAGACAATGATGGGTGTGATAAGTTAAATTCTACAGTTTGATTCTTAACAAGATTTATTTTTGGATTTATCTGTGATAAAGTACCAAATGATGAACTTGTAATATTTAAGAACGACTTATTTTCTGATGTAGATCCATAATAAGAATCTGACAATCTAATCCTGTTTTCATCATAAACAATGGCATAATAAATTCCTTGATTTTCCAATCCACCAGATGGTGATGATGAAGTATGAATTAATTTTTCACCATTTATATAACCATGATTATTAATTGTTATTAAATCATTAGTGATATCAACACTTGAAAAAGTTCTAGGATTTACTATTAATCTGCGATGATAATCATTATACTGGATAATAATAGAAGTTGTAATTCCCAGAAGTGAATTGACAAAAACATTATCGTTTAATTTCAATGCATGTGTAGATGCTGTTGATACTGTTACAATCGTTTTTGATACGTTTCCTTTGGATACATTATCGAAGTTGGTAATAAAACTGTGGTAATCCCCTGACCCAGAATTAGTAAAGAACAGTGTAGAAGCAGTTTGAGATATTCCTACAAACTCTCCAGTGGTTCCTAGTCCAACTTTTACTGTTGATATTCCAATAAAATCTTCAGATATTTTTGCGACATAAACAATATCATTATTTGATATACTAAAAGTTGAAACTCCAGTGGTTGAAACTAATATTGGAGTTCCGCCATTGGTTTTGTATATCAGTTCATCTCCAGTATTTAATCCATGATTTTTTATATAAATGGATTTTTGTGGAATTATAAGGGATGTTATACCAATTCCTGGATTTGAGAAAGTTACTGTATATCCAGCACCAACGATCGTTCCTATACCTAAAGACTCTGAAGGTATAAAGTATAATTCTTTATTAAGATTATAATTCTTATTCGTCAGTGGTTGATCTAAGTTGATGAAAAACTTTCTTGGTTTTTCATATAAAACAGAATAAGCAGAGTGTGCTGTCGAAACAGTAGAATTCTGAGATCTTAAAACTCTAATTCTAGAAGATTTTACATCGACATTCAAAACCTTCACATCTTCAGAATTTATTGTTAGAATATCGTTTTCTCTGATTCTGAAATAATTTTCATCAAGTAATCCAGAAACATAGAAGTATGTAACTATACCAGTAACAGATGTGTCACCTACACCTAGAGATAAAATAAAATTGTCAGATCTTACACCAACTTTGAAAGAGTCTTGTAAAGTTTTATCATAACTTGATAAAGAATTTATGTAAACTACATCTCCATTTGATAAGTTGTGAGAATTAGAAGAAAAACCAACAAGTACATTTGGTGAAAATGCTGGATAGAATTCAACATCGTATAAAGTGGTTATAGTTTGTGATATTCCTGATATTGTTTTTCCTTTAATATATCTAACTTTTGCTGATGCTCCAGTTCCTCCAGTATTTTCATTGTCAAATATAACTTTATCATTAACTTTATAGTTTTCCCCACCAGATATTATTCTAATTGAATCAACCTCACCTTTTGTAATGCTATTAACTTTTGAATTATTAGTTTCTATATCTTGAGTGTCCAAGAAATATTCATAAGAAGAGTTTTTGTTTAATGTATTGTAAGGATTAGTGTTTCTTACTAAATTATTACTTACAAAATCAAAACTTTCTTGAGTAGATGATATATCTAAGTTAAAATCTATTGGTTTAGATTTATATGTTTTTCCTATAATGTAAGGAAATGTTGGAGTTTTGTTTCCTGCAAAAATTCCAGTAGTTTTTTCTGAATCCTGTTCAGTTAAAGTCATGAAATATGCATAAGTTCCATTAGGAAATTCTGGAGTTACGCAAAATCTTCCATTGTGTTCATCTAAATCCCCTTCTCCTGTAAATCTATAGTCTTCAACAAAGTATCCAGCAGGGAAAGATTTGTTATTTGGCCTACCAAGAGAATTATCTGTTGGTGAACTATATCCACTTAGTATTTGCCTAACTTTTTTGTTTGATGGAGAATCATATCCATATGGACCATATATTGGATTTCCGTCATACGCCCACCCAATTAAAGGCGAATGATATTTTTCTGTGTTCGCGGTAATATCATTTTCATAATCACTTCTATACTTAATATTACCTTCTTTAGAATTTTGAGTGAATAGTTTTTTCCTTAAAGACCTTGGTGAATACAAATGTGTATATTGTAATCCATAATTTTGATTTTTACTTTCATATACAACACCATCATCTGGGGTAATTTTATTGAGGTTGACTAGTCTTTCAACGTTGTTTATTGTCCAAACCTTTGGATATGATTTTAATTCATATCCAGTTCCAGGTACAATTATATCAATTTCTGTATTTTTTTGTTCGTATCCAAAACCACCATTTATAATTTTAACGTCTACTAATTTTCCATCAGAAATAATAGGAGTAAGAATAGCTCCAACACCAAATCCTCTTACTTCTAAATTAGGAGGTGCATTATAATCATCTCCACTTTCATTTATAATTACACTTACAATTTTTCCATTTAAGACTAGGGGTGTAACTTTAGCCCCAGATCCGGAGTTTAAGTTAAAGTTTGGTTGTTTGTTATAGTTAATTATTTCGGAAGATCCATAACCAATTCCACCATCATACACAAATACAGTGGTTAATTTTCCTCTAAAAATTGGTTGTATTTTAGCATTAACATCTACATTGGATATTGTAGAAATTCCAACTTTACCTTCTATTTTAACTTCTATTGGTTCATAATTAAAAATATGATTTCCTGATCCTATAGATTTTAAATCTACATATTGTTTCGTTTTATAATAAAAGTCTCTGTTCGTAGTTCCAATTCCAACTTGTGATAGTTTAAATGCACTATCACTCAATCGGGTGACTATGTATTTGCCTGTAGATAGTCCACTTATATTTGTATCTCCACCATAATAATAGATTGTTTCTCCACTTAAATATGGATGATTATAAACGTTTATTGTATTATTGGATGTATTAATACCTGAAGATGAAGCAGATATTTTTTTATTTTTATATCCAGAACCTTTACTGGTAATAATAATTGAATTTATTTTTTTCTTTTTAGATGTACAATTAAATCTATGGTTACCAACACCAAAACTGGTTATGTCAACGGTGTTTATTCCAGACAAAGAATCACTATAATTTTTATGAAGTTTTATATTATAGTCACTTATGACCCTAACAAAATATTTCGCTCCAGTGGTTAATCCACCAACACCACTATTTCCGTTTGTGTCATAGATTACGTTTTCTCCATCTCTAAACTTGTGATATGTAGAAAATCCTATAATATTGTTAACTAAACTAATATTACCATTCGAGGATGTTGAATTAAAATCGACAAAATGATCATATTCGATCATTTTCGGAACAGCTACAGCACCTAATCCTCCACCACCAGTAATAGTAACAATAGGAGTATCAATATAATCAAATCCACTATCAACAACATTGATTTTGTCCAATTCACCTTCTATTCCACAATATCCTTTTGCAGATAAAGTAGTTCCAATTCCAGAGGAAACTTCTAAAACTGGTGGATTAATTATATCAAAGTTTCTTCCCGGTGAAATTACATCTATTTTTTGAATTGGTCCATAATAAATGTAATCTCTAGACTTGTAATTTAATATTTCTACTCCATTGATCAATATTCCTGTCGTACCATCTAAGGTATCATAAGAATTTCCATCATTTTGTGAAGGTTTAATTACTTTTACTAATCTTTGAGAATCTATAGTAGATGGAACATTATTTTTCTTACAAAATTTTAATGGGCTTAAGGAGTTTATGTTGGATGATAATGTTGTTGATCCTATACCAACAAATTTGCCAGAATCAATATTTGATCTACTTCTAGACAGTTTTATCTCACTATCACTAATTTTTTTAACAAAATAAACACCTGTTTGTATTCCTAAAGTGTTTGTTTGTGTAGATACTCCTGTTCTGGAATAAACTACTGCATCTCCAGTTAAGAATCCATGATTTTGTCCATCACTTACTATTTTAAATGCTTCTCCAGAAAAAGTTCCATTTAAAAATATTTGAAAGTTTTCAATATTTAAATTTGGATTGGACCCATAAAAAGGTAGTGATGATGAAGTGACATACCTATCATCATTTTCAAAATTTCTATAGACATTCAATACATCTGAAACAAATTGATTAGAAAACTTTGATATCA
>Ga0129336_10002359_pt1 | contig 11672 bp, 11 predicted proteins | sample CPB6_02_DNA_FD_96878 | JGI IMG/M metagenome (GOLD analysis project Ga0129336, IMG submission 96878) | Freshwater to marine salinity gradient microbial communities from Chesapeake Bay, USA - CPBay_Sum_0.6_0.2_DNA | ecosystem: Environmental > Aquatic > Marine > Coastal | place: USA: Chesapeake...
ACCAAAGATTGCAACACCGCGATTTGGCTTAGAACTACCTTCGTCTGGAAAACGAATTTCGTTTAGACCATTCTTGGTGAAAGAAGAAAAAGCATTGCTTATGGCTGCTCAGTCTGAAGACTCGTTGTCTATGATTGATGCAGTCAAAGAAGTTATCGGAGCTTGCTGCGAAGACATTGATGTAAACAAACTTCCGTATTTTGATCTGGAATATGTGTTTCTCAATATTCGAGCAAAGTCTGTTGGCGAAATTATTAAGTTAGAGTATAGACATTCTGGTGGAGTAAACTATAAGGGAGAAGCTTGCGAAGTTGTTACTCCTATTGAAGTCAATCTGGAAACAGTAAAGGTTGAAAAGACTGACGGTCATACTAACAAGATTCAGATCGACGACAAACTTGGTGTTGAGATGCGTTATCCAAGTATCAACGACGTCAAGTTGATTTCGGAAGGACGCGACGAACTTGAGATGTTGGCTAAGTGCATTATCAGCGTTTACGACGAGGAGAATGTGTACGAACCTGATAATCTACAGGATGCAGTACAGTTCTTAGAGTCGCTGAATAATTCTCAGTTTTCTAAGATCATGCAGTTTATCAATACTATGCCAAAACTGCGACACACATTTACATATAAATGCAAAGGTTGCGGACAAGAAGATACTGTAACGCTGGAAGGAATGTCTGATTTTTTTTAATAGTCCTCTCTCATAATACGTTGGCAAATTATTATCAGACCAACTTTTCGTTAATGCAGTATCACAAATACTCGCTGAGTGACATAGATGGGATGATTCCGTGGGAGAGGGATATCTACGTCAAAATGCTTGTTGAGTATCTAGAAAGACTAAAAGAAGAACAAGAAAAAGCAAGGCGATAAATGGCAGAGAAAGAAAGCGGAGAAGACATTCTCCGCGCTATTCTAGAAAAGGGAAGCGACAAAGCTAAGAAGGACGCAGCTGATGTTCTGTCCTCTCTAGACTCTGCGCCTGTAGAAGCTAAAGTCAAGAGAAAAAGAGCTCTTGGCGATCTTGTTGGTAAAATTGGTAAGTCGACCTACTTCAAAAAGACTGACGGTACTATTGTAGATGATACAGGAAAACCTGTAAGCGATCGTCTACAAGAAGCGTTTCATAGTAATGCCGACGTGAAGACTGGTATGCCAAAAGCTCCTACGAAAGTTGGCGTACAGAAAAATAAAGAATTTGAAAATTCTTTGCAGAAGACGATCGTCAACGCAAAAAGAGTTGCCGATACTTCTGAGCTGATTTATAACAGAATGCCTGCTGTAACAGATCAGCTGACTTCTGTTGCCAATACATTATATGAACAGAATCAAAACACGATTCGCAATCTTATAAGAAAGAACGAAGAATTCCGCGACGCAGTTATTGAACAGCTGACTGGCGTAAAGGGTCCTACTAAGGCTGGCGGCGCTGTATCTCGTCCTAGAAAACCATCAGCTGTTCCTGCAGTTTCAGGTTCTAAAGTCGCAAAAGCTGCGGAAACACAAACTAAAATTGCTAAGGCAACTTCGTTTAGAACATCGCGTCCTGCAGAAGTTCAAGCGCGCGCTGGTAGAATAGGAGCAATCAGAGCTAGAAGAAATGTTGCTATGGGTGCTGCTGCGATTGCTGGTGGAGCAGCGATTGGAGCCGGAGCAATCATAGCAGCTACCACTATGGGTGGAGCCCCATCAGCTCCTCCAGGCGGCGCGGCTCCAGGTGGCGGACCAGCAGCACCAGGACCAACAGGAACACAACCATCCGCAGGAGCACAACCATCAAGCACACCAGGAATGGTGACCTTGACAACTCCTATTTCAAAAAGACAATATGTTGTTGCAGAACAATATGCAAACAATTTCAAAGGATTTGTTGACGAGCTAGAAAACAGCGGTTATCAAATCAAAAGCATTGGTGGATATGCTAATCGTAATATCGCAGGAACTGGTCAAAAGAGTTTCCATGCTTTAGGCGTTTCGATTGATATCAATCCAAGCTCTAATCCCCATCTGTTCGACGGAAGAACAGTTACAGATATGCCATCGAACGTATCTGCGATGGCTCGTAAGTATGGTCTTGGATGGGGTGGAGATTGGACTTCGTCAAAAGACACCATGCACTTTTCTATGGCTTCGCAAGAAGGCGGTTCAGTACGAATTGATCGCAGTGGTGTTACTCCGCTTCCTGGTGCTCCAGAAACGCCAGGAACAACTGCAATGGCAGCTGCTGGCGCAACAGCTCCAGCAGGCGTAGCAGGTGGCGCGCCTCCAACTCTTCCACAAACGCAAGGAGCGCCGGCTGGTGCACCTACAGCAGCTCCTGGTGTTGCGCCGCTTCCGCCAGTTCCAGGTGCTCCACCCACCGTAAAAGATATAGCGCAGTATATCGTAAGCAAAGCACAAGCTATGGGCGTAGATCCCAATCTTGCGCTCGGTATCGCTGCTTACGAAGGACTGAACGCAAACACGATTGGATCACCAACATTTGGTAACAAGGACGCGAGGGGATATTCGTTCGGTCCTTACCAGTTATACTCTGGTTCACCTGATCCCACTAGAATTGCTCCTGGTGGTATGGCTGCAGAGTTCATGCAGAAATACGGCGAGCCGCCATCTGCATCTAATTGGCAGAAACAAGTTGATTTCTCTCTGGAGCTTATGAAGCGCCGCGGACCTGCTGGATTGGAAAGAGGTCCTTGGTATGCAGTAAGGGATAGAGGCGGTGTTGCAAGTATTACAAGACTTGGTGCGGCCTACGCAGCACAACAAGGCGTAACTCCAGGCGAGCTAGCTCCTCCAGGTGCAGCGACCGCGGCTCCAAGCGCAGAAGCAGTTCCTCCAGGAACACCAACTCCAACTCTTCCACAAACGCAAGGACCAGCAGCTGGTGCTCCGACTCCAGCGCCTGCAGGACCTGCTGGAGGAACAGGAGGAGTCGGTTCTCTCGCTGGACCAGGCGGACAAGAAAACGTTGCGGGATCTCCTCCTTCCAACGTATCTCTTGGTCCTAACGTAGATTTGTCAAGAGTTGATCCAGATCTTCTGCAACGCTTTTACAAAGCTGCAACAGAATATGGCGGACCTGTTCGTATCAACTCCGCATATCGTGGTGACGAATATCAAGCACAACTTTGGGTTCGCGCAAATATTCTAGGAGAGCCTGGAATCTATTCGCCCGCTAAACCTAGAGAAACTACAACAATTACATATCAGGGTAAACAATATACTGCTCCTGGTGGCGGAAAGGGATCGGCTCACTCGCAGGGACGAGCGCTCGATGTAAGTCCTGCAGAAGCGATGGATCCGTATCTTAAGAAGTACGGATTGAACAGACCACACGCATCATTCGATCCACCACACGTTATGAAAATTGGTGGAGAACCATTCGACGCTGATTCTGGAACACAAGTTGCTGGCGGACCGCAAAGAAGTTCTGCTCCAGCTCCTACAGGTGGACCAAATCCACAACAACAAGCAGCAGCACCACCAAGAGCCGCTCCTCCGCCTGCTATGCGTCCTGGACCACAACAGTCTATGATGCCGCAACAACAGATGGCTGCTATGTCGCAACAGAACGCGATGCAAGATTTCTTTAGTGCTATGATGGGAATGCAACAACCTATCATAATGAACAATACAAGAATGATTAACAACACAAGAACAGTATTCCAACAGCCTTCTTACGTTCCTTCGCGCGGACGTATGGAAGACGTCAATCCCCTTGTTATTGCGGGAGCAGCAGCTGGATTTGGAATAGCTAGAGCTCTGAGGATATTCTAATGGCTATCGCACAATTAGCTACTGGTAGAGTAGAAACTACAGAGCGTCCGAAGCCTGAACCAAAAGCTCAGAACGAAAGAGTTGAAAAAAAATCCTCAACAATGTTTGAGGAATCGGACTTTGGTGGTCTTGTTATTATGTTGAGCGATCTTACTACTCAACTTGCTCGTATCAATGAAACAGCTAAAAAAACTGTAATTGGAATAAACAAAACTATAAAGTCTCTCAGAGATCTTGGAAAAACTATTGTTAAAGATTTTAGAGGACTTAATTCTGAGATAGCAGCTAGTCGTGTGAATCTTTCTGGTTTGGCTTTAGGTGGAGACACGATTATTGAAGGAGCTCCTATGCCAGTTGCTCCTGTCACTCCAGAAATAAAAGCTGGCGCGCCAACTACAGCACCAGGACCAGCAACAGATATAACCAAAACAATTACTGATGTTGTAACATCTATGTTAGGTGGAGCAAAGGCTATTTCTGCGCTCGGTGGTTTCCTAAGTCAAATGGGTGCGAGTGCTTTAGGATCACTAGCTACATTCTTTGCATCAAGTCTAGGCGGCGCATTCCTTGCTGCAGCTGGCGGTAGCATGCTTGCTTTGGCTACAGCTATCTTTGGTTCTGCTGGTATCGCTGATAAGTTGTATTCTTACTTTGGTCTTGATAAGAAGCTAAAAGAGTTATACGAATCAGAAAAATACAAAGAAGAAATAGTAAAGCCAGGAGAACAAGCGGCTGCCGGAATGGCGGCTAGATCTGGTCCTCAGAGAGAACAACGTCAGAATAGTATAACTGAGTTTCTTACGAGTAAGGGATTAGGTCCTGCGCCTAAAGGAAGCGAGATACAACAACCTGGTGGAAGGGGTTCTGATTTAATACGAATTATTAAGCCAGGACATCCAGACGAAGGTAAAACGTTCAATTTCAAAACTGGTGAAGAAGTAAGCGGCGCACAAAAACCTGCTGGAGGAGGAGCTCCTTCTACTCCTGCAGCTCCAGGAGCATCAACCGCACCAACTTCGCCTCCGACGGCTCCTACCGCGGCGGGAAAAAACTGGGATCAGTATCTAAAAGAAAACAATAATGATCCTGTTTTAGCTAATGAGCAAAGAGACATAGATAGAAAAATTGCAGGAAATAAGGCTGTTACTCCACCGCAAACTAGCGGCGCGCCAGAAGGAGCTCCTGCGGCTACACCGTCAAGTGTTGATCCCGAGATTGCTGCAAAAGCTGCTCAGTACAAAGAGATGGGAAGAAAAGGTATTGCTCTTCCTCCAGAAATAGCAGCAGATCCGCTTCACGGTAAACTAGCTATCACTGCGCATCAAGAAGGTATGGCCGAAAGGAATTCTGGCGGAGGAACTGCTAAACCTGCAGCTCCTCCTGGCGCGCCAAGAAGAAGAATACGCGATGCGATTCCAATGCCAGGAGAAGGTGACGGCGCTAGACCGTTTGGTAGTTCGGAGCAACAAACGAATGAAGCACTATCATACAATCCAGTCACTGGCGAAAAGTTAAAAGGCACGGGAAACATTGCACTAAGAGCTCGCGCGCGCGGACAAGTATTGGGTCAGGCTACTAGAGAAGATAAAGCAGGATTCGCTAAGATATCAACTGGTGCAGGTGGCGAAGATTACAGCGAAGCAAACAAAACATATTATATTGACAGGGATATCGGTGGTCAAAAGACACAAGTCCCCATCTATTACAATCCACTGACAGATAAACAATACTCACCTGAAGCGGGAATAAAAGCTGCGGAACGTATTCGTCCAGAACTGCTTCGCGGTAGAATGGAACAATTCGATAGACAGCAAGACGTAGACGCCCTTAGGAGAGGTGAAGAAATGCGCATGAGCGGTTCTGTAAGACCGCTTGAGCCAGTCGTAATGAATAACTCATCGACTACGAATGTTGGTTCTTCTTCTGGTGGCGAAACGAATAATGTGTCTGGACAAAACCTGCCTATGGAAGTTTCTAATCCAGCACTACAACCATTCATCGCTAGACAAAACGTTCACTATCAATAAAAAAGGAGGAGCCGAAGCTCCTCCAGTTGAATCGTAGGTGAAAGGAATAAGTCCTACGATTAGTCGTCATCCTCAGCGAGCTTCTTGAAGAATTCCAGATCATCGTCTTCATCGACGGCTGGTTTCTTCGGAGCAGAAGCCGACTTACCAACTGCAGGCGCAGCAGCAGGACGGGAAACAGGACGCTCAAAAGGGACGTCGTCTTCCTCCTCGTTCTTACGAGAAGACGGTTCAGCGAGAACCTTATCCAGACGCTTCTTCAGTTCGTCGTAGCTCTTGAACTTATCGGGAGCAACGAGTTCTGCGAGAGAATACTCAGTCTTCCAGATAGCTTCCATATCAGCATCATCGTCAGAAAGCGGAGAAGAATCTTCGAACTCGCTCTTGTCGTAGTTGCGATAACCTTCAACCTTGCGGATCTTCAGCTTGAAGTTAGCACCAGCCCACAGATCGAAAGGATTCATCGGCTTCTCATCTTCGAACTGAGGATTCATCTTCTCGTTGATCTTGTCGAAGATCTTCTTACCGAACTTGTAGAGGAATACCTTGCCTTCGTTCTCGGGATGAGCTGGATCCTTGACAACGTAGATGTTAGCGATATAGGTCAAACGACGCTTACGCTGACGGACAATCTCCTTGTCCTTCTCGTTACCAGAGTTCCACAGCTTAGAGTTCATCTCGGAAACGGGATCTTGCTGACCAAGAGTCGTCAAAGAGTTCTCGATGTACCAGCCACCAGGACCCTGGAAACCATGATTCCAGATACGAACCCACGGAAGTTCCTCGTTCTGAGGCGCAGGAAGGAAACGAATAACGGCGTAACCGTTACCAGCCTTATCAACTTCAGGCTGCCAGAAACGATCGTCTTCGTTAGAAGATGTTTCTTTGTTAGCCAGCTTATTGATTTCTTTGGTGAGACGCTCCAGCGAAGAAGTGCGCTGGCGCTTGAGGGCAGAAAATGATTCGTTCATGTGTATGTCTCCGTATGTTTTGTGTCTTACGTCTTATCCACATTATTCATGATATATGTTATATAGCGCGTTGTCAAGACGAAAATACATCGCGCATAACTTTTTTTATCGCCGCCTTATCAATCCTAATGAAGGGACGATACTTGGTAAGTTGCTTGTAGAACTCAGGCCATACGATCACGTCATCGATCTCTTTGTTCCACTTGTCAAGAATATCGAAGGCGATATCAAATGCGATGATCGTTTCAGCTGCGATCTTGCCTGACATATACATCTTCAGCAGAACTGGATGAGTTGATTCTACAAGAAGAATTCGGCTTGCACTATTATTACAATTATCTAAAATGGTTTCCAAATCTTGCTTTAGGTAGTATGAAAAGGCTTCTATTCGTTTCAGCCAATTCAAATATATCTTCTCAGACTCAGGACCATTCATCTCACCGACCCAACGAACGCCAGCTTTTGAAACGAAGTTAGCTACGAAGAAGTCGGTAAGTTCTTCGTCATTGTATTTGCGTTCCAGTTTGCGAAAGAGATATTGATCTTTGCGCTTGAGGAACGACTCTTCGCTGATCTTGCGAATCTTGCCGCCATATTTGATGAAGTCGTAGTCGCTAGTGAAGTGCAGCTTCAGTGCTTGATAGCGACTGTATGCTTTCATACCTTCCATTAAATTGGCAATCGTGAACCAGTGCGCTTGAGTAGATTGAGTGACATAGCTTCTGACTGAAGCAACTTACGCATCGTTGGCGTCATCAGCTTAGATACGTTCTCAAACTCAAGACCAGTCTTTTCACATACATCAGTGATTGCTTCGAGATAGCTCATACCCTTTTCGTTGATACGCAATTCGACCATAGAACAAAATGTGTTGGAGCTCATAATGCTCGCGACTGTTGTGTCTGTCACTTATCGTATCCTTCTGGTCTATGTCTGAGACCATAGTCCTGGATATCTTCAATCGTACGATCACATCCGATACAACGTCCCGTTACAGGATCTAGCTGACAGATCTTTATGCAAGGCGACTCTTTAGTTTCTACTGCTCCACCAACGCTGCGACGTTGGATATCTTCGGAGAGCGTCTCGGGGTAATAGAGTTCTAATGCGACACAATCTTCAACACATTTGAACCAATGATACTCGCCAGGACGCACAGTGGTAAAATCACCGGCTCTAAGAACAGTGACGTCGGTGAGATCGTAATCATTCTTTCGTACATGGATTTCCAGCACTCCGCTGATGACGTAGAATCCGTTCCACTTGTGTGCATGTTTATGCTCCGAGCATTTAAATCCTGCGTTGACGTTAATCTTGTGAAGTTCGACGACGGCGTTCTGAATGAGAACGCTCGTATCGCCCCAGACTTTTCCTGTAATGTTACCCACGAATCAAACTCCGTTTAGATACAATATCCAACTCTACTAAATCATATAATACTTTCTCGAAGTTGTCAAGACGAATCATGTTCGGACCATCGCTAGGCGCGTTGTCAGGATCGTTATGAACTTCCATGAACAATGCAGCTACACCAACAGCAACAGCAGCACGAGCCATCGTAGTGACGAACTGACGATCGCCGCCGGAACTCGTGCCATGAATACCTGGCCGTTGAACTGCGTGTGTACAATCCATGACTACGTTAGGAGTGTACTGCTTCATGATTTCCAGCGAGCGCATATCCACAACAAGATTGTTATAGCCGAACGTCGTACCGCGTTCAGTGAACATATACTGAGTGCAGCCAAACTTCTTTAGCTTCTCAGCAACGTTCATCATTTCCCATGGCGAGAGGAACTGACCTTTCTTCATGTTGACCGGCTTACCACTTTCTGCTGCTGCGCGAATAAGATCAGTCTGACGGCAAAGGAACGCAGGAATCTGAAGAATGTCAGCCTGCACTTGTTCACAATGCCATGGATCGTGAACGTCCGTGATAACCTCGATGCCACGAGCACGGACGGCCTCCATTCCGTAAAACGCTTCGTCGAAACCCGCACTTCTGTAACTATCCGCAGAGCTTCGATTCGCTTTATCGAAAGAGGTCTTATAAATGAAGTTGACTTTTAATGAGTCGCACATTTCTTTCAGAGCAGTCGCAGTCTCGACTGCATGATCCTTAGACTCAAACACACAAGGACCAGCGATAATACTTAGATGCTTATCGTTCCCACAATTTTCATAGAAGCTCATGTTCAGTCCCACAGATTTTGATAATATTTGCCAAAGAGACGGAGTCCGTTTCTGATTCGTTCGTTGTATTTTAGTTTAGCTTCCATGTCCCAACCATTTTCTTTGGTGTAGAACAGATCATAGTCATCATCATTTTTAAGTTGATCGAACGTCCAGATCATTTCTTCCATGATCCAATTGTAGCGTTGTTCTACAAGAGTTTCATCGTCATTGTCTGGAATAGAAGGAACGTCTTCGCGATCAGCACAGAAGAATCCGTGATTGGTGTCACGAAGTTGAACGAGCATAGGATGAATGATGAGCGCGAGCGTGTGATCCATCGACCAGGTATCATAACGATCAAGTTCAATATTGATCTTGCGCTGCTTTTTAGAATGAATCCAGTTACAGAAATCGACGAGCCAATTTATACTATTGAGCCATTCGCCAAACTTTTCCTGAGCTCTATAGTCCCATCGACTGTAAATCGGAGGATCTTCTGCGTAAACGCCGGTGCGATTTACCCAAAAGAAAATCTTTTCTGCGATTTGATACGGACCAATCCAATCTACGTAAGGACCGATATAGACTTTCATGACAAACTCCAAGAGTGGTTCGGGGTGATGGGATCGAACCACCAACCTACGGATTCAAAGTCCGTCGTTCTACCAGTTGAACTAACCCCGATCATTTTCCGTAGTATGTTTTACCAACTTCTGCATACTCACGCGCGATCGCGAGGGCTTGTTCTTCGGTATAATTGTTGATGCTTTCTTCCTGATGATATTGAGTAAGTTCGTTCTCCATATCATCACCGATGTTCTTCACACCATACATGATAACGGTCTTGCGACCAGCGCGAATCTCAATACATACAATCTTTTTGATACGTGCGAACGGCACATAGACTTCTACGTCTTTGTACCACGTTTCGCCTTCCCACACAAGTTCTTGCTTCTCTGTCTGCTTATAGACGCGAGGAACCCAGAACGTATGACCGATGTCATATTTGGTAGAGATATTCATAGCTCACTTGCCGCTGTGTTCCGTCAAGAGCTGCGTGACATTCTTAACCATCGGATCGGGAATGTCGTCAACGAAAGTCATAAGCTCTTTCGCTTTGCTGATATAAACTTCTGTGGAAGGAGCAATGACCCTTTCACCGTTTTCTTTGCGCCAGTATAGATCTTGATCGACAATACCGATTGCAGTCATGAGAACATCATAGCGGAGACGCTTATCATTATCAGACATATTCATTCCTTACATACAAAGATCTTCGTATCGTGTTGTGTGACTTCTATGACGACTCGTGTCTCCACAGAAATAGTTGTAGTCGGAAAACCAAGCCCAAAGTAAACCAATCATGGCGCATTCTTTCATTAGAGAAGGGGAGTGGGAGGCTTCTGTTCCTAAGCGCCTCCCGTGCTCGTTTACGCAGCTAGGGCGTAAGATGGTGCATTATCGTTTGCATCTAAACGTTGCTTTTGGTCTCTTCGCAACTTTATTACGTCCGTCGATCCTATTTCGCCCCCATCAAAAGCAGAGGACTCTCCATGCCTTCACGGTGATCAATCCGTTATCTCACTTCAAAGAGCCAGCGTCCTGTTCCTCTGCTTGTGGTGGAGGCGGGGAGTACTGCCCTCCCGTCCGATCCGCTTATTACTTACGCCTCAACGACCTCAGCATATTATTTATTCTAGCTGGCTTTGCTCTGATTGTCAAGACTTTTCCTCCATTCGTACTGATCTCTCACGCGAATAAGATCGCGGACATAGTCATTACGTCGCCCAGGAAATACTTGGAACTCACCTTCGTCAGAAACCATGAGAATGGCGAAGTGATGGCACTCGATGCCAGTATGCTCTTCGAACATAATCGAATATGCTGTAGCCTGCAAGAAATAATCAGTGATCATGCTGGCTGTCTTCATCTTCGTGGCTGTCTTGAAATCGACAACAGTCACTTCGCCATTCCACTCGCAGATTAGATCTGCTGTTCCTGCAATCCTCAAGATGTCCGAGAACATCGGTGTTTCAGACGCATATACAAGTTGTAGATTATCATCCAGACATTTCTGAACAGGACGAAAACGTGCGAGGGTCGAAGGGATGATTTTCTTTGCATCAATCTCGTCTCCTAGAATATACTTTTCCATGAGATTATGAAGATCGGTGCCACGCCTAGCAGCTTGCGAGCTGATCTTGTTTGCTTCTTCTGCACCAACGCGAGCACGCCACTCGGCAATGGCTTTCTTCTTCTCAGGCTGATCGCCCAAAACTGTAGTGATTGAAGGATATACGTTTCCATCGGGGGTCTGATAGCGACGCCCCGATGGTGTGTTGATTTGCTTTGCTCTTGGTAAATCTATATGAGGACTATGATCAAATCTCAAGTTATCATTCCACGTTCTTCAAGTGTCGTTCGTGTAAGTATATAGTCACGAACGAAACCTGAGCGAACGACATCCTCCTTATGAAACTTCACGATCTCGAACGACTTCATCTCACTTGCAATCTTGAGCAGATTGTTCATACCAGAACCTTCACGAGTATAGTCCTTCTGGGTAAAGTCGCCGCAGAAGATAACGCGACACCCTTCACCAATACGAGTCATGACAGTATGGATTTCATGATCGCTAAGATTCTGACACTCATCGACGATAATGATATTATCGCGGAATGTCATGCCACGCAGAAACGACGTTGTATCAAACTGA
>Ga0129336_10002360_pt1 | contig 11672 bp, 7 predicted proteins | sample CPB6_02_DNA_FD_96878 | JGI IMG/M metagenome (GOLD analysis project Ga0129336, IMG submission 96878) | Freshwater to marine salinity gradient microbial communities from Chesapeake Bay, USA - CPBay_Sum_0.6_0.2_DNA | ecosystem: Environmental > Aquatic > Marine > Coastal | place: USA: Chesapeake Bay...
CAGCAAGACGATAACGAGCAGCACTTAATGCTGCACCAGGAACTGTTGTTCTTGTATCTGATGAATAAGTGACCTTATCCATTGTGGAAAGTAAAGCACCAGGAGCACTACCACCACCAAAGTATCCTGCTGTTTGGTTTCCTGTTGCAGCAGGTCCTTGGCGAAGAACACTTAAGTTTGCTCCAGGAACTGCAACAGTGGTATCAGATGCATATGTCACCTTATCCATTGTTGATCTTGGGCCAGGAGCACCACCACCAAAATACCCAGTGTTACCTTGAATTGCTTGAGGTGTCGTAGTAATTTGTTGTTGTGGTAATGCGTTTGCTGTGGAACTTGATGCAGCAAGTTGAGAACGAGCAACAGATAAAAATAAATTAGGAACAAAGGATCTTGTATCTGTTGAATAATCAACTTTATCTACTGTTGAATAGAAATTAGGAGAAAATTCACCACCACCAAAGTATCCAGATGATAGATTTCCGGTAGAAGCAAGATCTGTACGAGAAACACTTAAATTTGCTGTGGGAATTGTTATTCTAGTGTCAGTAGAATATAAGATTTTATCCGTCGTTGATACTGAAGAAGCTGCCGCGCCACCACCACTAAAATAACCCGCAGTAAGAGATCCAGATGCAGTGGGACCTTGACGAGCATCACTTAATGCAGCACCAGGAAGTGATATGACCGTATCAACGGAGTAAAAGATTTTATCTACTGATGATATTGGACCAGGAGTACCACCACCAAAGTATCCTGCATCAGGAGAACTAGTCGCGGCAAAGCGTCGAATTGAATAAGTCAATGATGCTCCAGGAACTGCTACTGTTGTATCCGATGAATAAGTAAGTTTATCCACTGACGATTTTGGTCCTGGAGAACCACCACCAAAGTATCCTGCTGTTGAGTTTCCTGTTGCAGCAGGAGCATTTCTAGCAGAAGTTAAAAATGCTCCAGGAACTGCTGATACTACATCATTGGAGTAACTAACTCTCTCCATTGTAGAATAGTTGCCACCAGGAGCATTACCTCCTCCAAAGTATCCTGATGTTGAGTTTCCTGTTGCAGATAAAAATGCGCGAGGAACAGTTAATCTTCCACCAGGAACCATTCCTATAGTATCTGAAGTATAAGTAACTTTATCTATTGTCGAATAATCTGCACCAGCGGCTCCACCGCCAAAGTATCCGGTGTTGAATGAGTTTCCTTTGAATATAAAGTTATTTCCTTGGATTAAGTTTGCCAAAGGTATTGAAGGAAGTCCATTAGCACGAAGACTTAATGCAGATGGAGCCTCACGAGCAGCACTTAAGTTTAATCCAGGAATTGTTGCAACTCTAGTATCATTGGAGAAGGTAATCTTATCCAATGTTGTTCTTGGACCAGGACCATAACCACCACCAAAGTATCCTGCAGTTGAGTTTCCTGTTGCGCCAATATTTGAACAAGCGGTACTTAATGCTGCACCAGGAACTGTTGTTCTCGTATCAGTGGAATAAGTGACCTTATCCATTGTTGAGTATCCACCAGGATTTCCGCCACCAAAGTAACCAGAAGTTGAGTTTCCTGTTGCTGCGAGACCATTACGACCGGCACTTAATGTTGTAGGGATTAATGCGGTTGTATCAGTGGAATACGTAATCTTATTTATTGTTGAAAAAGTAGGACCGGAAGCACCACCAGCAAAATATCCTACTGTCGAATTACCAGTTGCAGCAAGGTAGTTACGAGATGCAGTTAATGCTGCGGTGGGAACTGCTGCGACAGTATTGGAAGAATAAACAATCTTATCTGTTGTTGCATAAGTAGTAGGAGGAACAATACCACCACTAAAATATCCGGCAGTTGAGTTTCCTGTTGCTGATAAACCAAAACGAGCAAGACTTAATGAAGCACCAGGAACTGCTGTTGTCACATCTAATGAATAGATAACCCTATCCATTGTTGATCTTGCAAGTATAGGAAGATAAGAACTATATCCACCACCAAAATATCCCACAGTTTGATTTCCTGTTGAACCAGTAGCACCACGAGCAACAGTTAAAAATGCACCAGGAACTGCTGCTGTGGTGTCCGATGAATAAGTAACCTTCTCCATTGTCGAATAAAGTTGAGCATTACCAAGAATACCACCACCAAAATACCCAGTGTCTGCTGCTGGTTCGTTAAGAAATACCTCTTCTGGAGTAACCCAGTTATCATCCAGTCTATTCAGAATAACCTTGGATAAAACAAAAGCACCCCTAGTTTCAGCCATTTTTTATATCTACTCTTTGTAAAGCATAAGATTATTTATCAGACTACAGGTACTTGAGGTGTTGTACCTCTCACTGCATTTGCTGTGGAACTTGATGCGGCAAGAAATTTACGAGCAACACTCAATGCTCCTGCTGTTGACCTTGTATCAGTGGAGTAAGTAATTTTGTCCATTGTCGAATAATCTGCAACAGCGGCTCCACCGCCAAAGTATCCAGCAATTGAATTTCCGGTTGCACCAGCACCATATCGAGCAGCACTTAATGCTGCTCCAGGAATTGTTGACCTTGTATCAGTAGAATAAGTAACTTTATCGATTGTTGAGAGGTCATCGCCAGGAGGATTAACTCCCCCACCAAAATATCCAGAAGTTGAGTTACCTGTTGCAGCAACACCAGACCCGCGAGCAGCACTTAATGCTGCTCCAGGAACTAATGCTGCAGTATCTGATGAATAAGTCACCTTATCAATTGTTGAATAAGACAGAACGAGTGGTGCTGAAGTGCTCCATCTACTACCGCCTCCAAAATATCCTGCAGTTGAACTTCCCGTTGCTCCAGCAAAACCGCGAGAAACTAAAGTACCAGGAATTGATGCTCTTGTATCTGATGCGTATGTAATTTTTTCTATTGTTGAATATGCAAGTGGTGTTGGAGTAGCGGGAACTTGACCTCCTCCAAAATATCCTGCAGTTGAACTTCCCGTTGCAGCTGGACCCCAACGAGGAACACTTAAGAATGCGCCAGGAACTGCTGCTGCAGTATCAGTAGAATAAGTAACTTTATCTACTGTACTAAATGGAGGAGTAGGACCACCACCACCAAAATACCCAGTGTTACCTTGAATTGCTTGTGGGGTTGCAGTGATATCTTGTTGTCCTAATGCGTTTGCTGTGGAACTTGATGCAGCAAGACTATAACGTGCAGCACTTAATGATGCTCCTGGAGTTCTTGATGTGATTTCTGTAGAGTAATCAAGTTTATCCATTGTTGATGATGCCCCAGGAACAGTACCACCACCAAAGTATCCTGCTGTTTGGTTTCCTGTTGCAGCAAGATCCTGACGAGCAAAAGTTAAGTTTGCACTAGGAACTGTTGTTCTTGTATCAGTAGAATAAGTGACCTTATCGATTGTTGAATATGAAACAGAAGCAACTAAACCTCCACCAAAATATCCAGCAGTTGAATTTCCTGTAGCAGCAAGACGATATCGAGCAGCACTTAATGCTGCTCCTGGAACTGCTGCTGTGGTGTCAGTTGAATATGTGAGTTTATCGACAGTTGAACGAGATCCAGGAGTACCACCACCAAAATAACCAGAAGTTGAGTTACCCGTTGCAGCAAGAAAAGTAGAAGAAACGCTTAATGCTGCACCAGGAACTGCTGCTGTGGTATCTGATGAATAAGTGACTTTATCTGTTGTTGAGTAAATCAAAGGACCAGCAGCGCGTCCACCAGCAAAATACCCTGCAGTAGAAGATCCCGTTGCAGCAAGACGATCTTTAGCAACGGTTAATGAAGCACCGGGAACTTGTGTTGTGGTATCTGATGAATAAGTGACTTTATCCATTGTTGATCTAAAACCAGGACCACCGGGAGCAGCACCACCACCAAAGTATCCTGCAGTTGAGTTTCCTGTTGCAGCAAGATCAGAACGAGCAACACTTAATGATGCTCCTGGAACTGCTGCTGTTGTGTCTGATGAATAAGTGGTCTTATCCATTGTTGAATAATAATTTGGAGAAACAACACCACCACCAAAATACCCAGAGTTAAATGAGGTTCCTTTGGATACAAAATTACTTCCTTTACTTAAGTTTGGTAATGGTATTGAAGGAAGTCCATTAGCACGAAGACTTGATGCTGCAAGAGAGTTTCTGGGAGCACTTAATACTGCTCCAGCAACTGTTGACATTGTATCAGTAGAATAAGTAACCTTATCCATTGTTGAAAATGTACCTGGACCACCACCTCCAAAGTATCCTGATGTTGAATTACCTGTAGCAGCAAGACCAGAACGAGCAGAACCTAATGCCGCTCCAGCAACTGTTGACCTTGTATCTGTTGAATAAGTGACCTTATCCATTGTTGAATACACTGCTGGAGCAGGAGTACTGCCGCCACCAAAATAACCTGATGTTGAGTTTCCTGTTGCTCCAAGAGCAGCACGAGCAGCACTTAATGCAGCACCAGAAACTACTGCTGTGGTATCTGTTGAATAAGTGACCTTATCCATTGTTGAGTATACTGCTGGTGCAGGAGTAATACCACCACCAAAATATCCAGCAGTTGAATTGCCTGTTGCGGAAGCACGATAACGAGCAGCACTTAAATTTGCGCTAGGAATTCTTACTGTTGTATCAGTAGAATAAGTGACCTTATCTATTGTTGACACGGGGCCAGCAGGAACACCACCACCAAAGTATCCAGCAGTTGAGTTTCCTGTTGCCGCAGGTCTGGTACGAGCAGAACTTAAAGCAGCACCAGGAACTACTGCTGTGGTATCAGTGGAATAAGTGACCTTATCCATTGTTGAGTAGTCTTCTGGTCCATCATTACCACCACCAAAGTATCCTGCTATTTGACTTCCTGTTGCTGCAAGGCTGTGGCGAGCAACACTTAAAAATGCTCCAGGAACTGCTGCAGTGGTATCTGTTGAATAAGTGACCTTATCCATTGTTGATCTTGGGCCAGGAAAACCACCACCAAAATACCCAGTGTCTGCTGCTGGTTCGTTAAGAAATACCTCTTCTGGAGGGACCCAGTTATCATCCTTAATTTCTAACAGTACTTCAGATAAAATAAAGGTCCCTCTAGTCTCAGCCATTTTTTATGATTATTTTCTGAAAGAGCATAGAGTTATTTAGATTATTTTCATATGAGTGCCATAAATCACTTCCAAATAACACCATTCGATTATACTTTGCAACAATATTTCCATACTCTTTCCATAAACTCAAATCAGACTTAAACACGTCTAAAAGATTGTTTTCAGTGATTTGATATTTATTCATCTCTTCTGAAGTAGGAAATGCTTCAAGTCCCGTTGCAAGATGAGAATAAAACTTAATTCCAGTCTCTCCAAAGGATTGCATTGGTAATGTCAGATAAATGACTGCGATCCAATCAGAACCAAGATGTGCAACAACACCAGAATCACCACCAACTTCATTCGTTGCCGAAATGATTTCAATGGGATTACCGATGACTTCTGTAAGTTTCCCTACAGTTTCATCAGTAATTACACATTGGTTTTCAAAAAAACCTTTATGATATTGATGTGGAATATCATAAAGGTTATCAACTATAATAATATGTTCTCTCATCCTTGAGCGTTATTACCTTCGATTTGCTTTTGTTCTGCTGCAGGTTTGATTGCAGCACCATAACCTAAATCAGCACCAGTAATCTTCTCATAACCTCTTAAGACTTTACTCTGAAGGTCATTGATGAACTCCATTCTTCCTCTTGGATCTAGGAGTTTATCCATTGGTAGATAACCTTCCTTGAACTGATTTCGTGGATCAACCATCGAAGGAGCAGAGGCACGACGCATTGCTTGAAGGTTAGCACCGGAGATGCCAGTCTGTGCTGCCATCAGGTCATCAAGTGCCTGTTCTGCAAGACGAGTATCCCAATACTCTTGGTTCTCTTCTAGGAACTGCTCTCTTGTTGGAGGAGTACCGCCATTCTGTTCTACAAGTTTATCAAGCATACTATCAAGATGTTGAAGTTGATGCAGACGATCACGAATTTCAAGTTCAGAACCCTTGAGATAATGGGTCATCTCCAGTTCTTCTAGGTCATACCAGCAGAGTTTTTTACCTCCACCAGGACCACCAGTTTCCCACATAATGGGTTCGGACTTATCTTGTACGTTCTTCCACTTATACTCAAACTCACGAACTCTCTCTTTCATTTCTATGAGTTTGCCCATATAACCTGCTGCCATAATGCGGCGTTCTTTCAGGATATGCTCAAACGATACAGAGATGTTGTGAGTGTTCAATCCAATGAACTTTTCAATCTGGAAGTTAGTTCTTCCTTGAGCCATTTCTTTATCACTTTCTTCCCAAGCAAAGACATTATCAGATGCTTGCTTTAGGAATTCATCGTTAAAAACAGCGTCTTGTGCATTGATTGGTGTATAAGTCAGTGCAGTTTCTTCTTTAGACATAATTTTTTTCAAGTTATGAAAAATGTGTATTACTATATAGGTGCTGTTATCAAACCGAACTTTGTGCTAGAAGTTCGGTTGCCACTTGCTTACCCCACTTTTTCTCAAAGTGCTTACGGTAATTTTTTTCTCTTGTTATAGTTTTTTCTTTCTTCTCACCACTTCTCCAAGTTGATTTCCCAGAGAAGTGAATAAGATAAGAATTATAATTCAGATCAACATTAAATCCAAGTTGATGAACTCTCAAACGATAATCAACATCTTCTCCACCATTTTCAAATCCTTCATCTAAAAATCCGGCAGTTGATAAGATTTCGTGAGGAACATAGAAGCAATGAAAACCAATAATTGATTTATTAATTTGTTCTGGTTGCACATTGAGTGTCTTAACAAACTCATTCAACTCATTTTCTTTTCCTTGGATGTCTTCCAAATCCATTACTGGTTGTACTTTAAGACTCCCATAATCACCAACTAGTTTTTGATTGCAGAGAGGAACCAGAACAGTATTTCTAGAATTGAAATCTTGGTTCCAGTTTTCAGTGAAAACAACATCGTTACTCAAACCAAAGAAGTCTACTCCATCAATCAGAGCAAGTTTCATTACAAAGTTCATATTAGATGCAAATGTTTTTGGAGTATTATTTGCAATCAGAGTAATGTGCTCTCGATAATCAGTCAGAGAATACTGTCCATCATTATCAATCAAGAAGAACTTATCTTGCTCTCTTAATTGAGTATTCTGGAAGAAAGACTTAAGTGCAAGTTCAGTATATTTTTCAGTGCTCTTTGTACTGGTCATACAATAATACACTGGTCTCTTTTCTACCTCATTGTTCTGAACTACATTAATTAATTGCTTCCATTGCTCTGCAATCTTTTTCCAATCATACTTTTCAGTCACATAATCTGAAATCAGTTTAGAAACTTCCTGATAAAACTTTGGTTCTTTATCATAATAGTCCAGTGCTAAACAACAAGAATCAGCAAACTGACGAATGAAGTTATCAGTAACTTTCCAACCTTTGGAAGTATTCTCACCTTCAATTGGCACAACAGTTGCATTCTTTTCACCAGCAACTTCTGCAAGTGCTCCAATGTCTGTGATGATTGGATATGCACCACACTTCATTGCTTCAATCATCGAAACACCAAAGGTTTCTTCCCAGATGTTTGGATGAATAAAGAATGCAGATTCTTGATAATGCTTTACCAACTCTTCACGATCAATGACAGGAGAATATTCAACATTTGGAAGAGTCTTTAGATACTCATACAACTCAATAAACTGATCATTTGATGGTCCATAAAGAGACATTGATGAGAAAATCTTAAACTTCACATCTTTATGAATTTGAGAAATCAAAGGAATAACCTTCGATAATACTTCAAGACCCTTATAAGGAATTGAAGTGAAAATCATTGTTTTTGTTTTTTGAGTTGAATGCTGGAACATTTCAGCAACTCCATTTGGAATGACTGAAATCTTATGTTCAGGAACATTGAGAAATTTTACAAGTTGATCTTTATTCCACTGCGAAGGTGAAACAATATGATCGACAGTATTGTGATCAAAGTTTAGAAAAACTGGTTGATCATAAGCGTGATGTGCCCAGAGAATTTTATATTGGTGATTTGATTTTTTAATTTCTTCGGGTAAATGCGAAACAAAAACATTTTCTGGAAATGTATAATGTTCCTGTAAATACATATAAGATGTTTCAGTTGCTCCAGATTTCATAATACTAACCTTGATAAATGTGATAACCAGTGTGATTAAGTTTAATTGTTGGATCTAACCAAATATTATATCCGACTTGTTGTGCTCTATAGAAGAAACTTTTATCTTCCGACATAAACCCATTTTGGGTTTGTTGTTCTGCAAAGTAATGATATGAATTATTCAACTCTGCAGAGGTGTGTGGAGTATCTGAATGATAATCCGATGGAATGTATTTAAGTCCTGGATTTTGTTTTGCGATATCAAGAAACACTTGACGATGAATTAAAACAAAACCCATTCCATTGCCATTAATTCTTACCAAATCTCCGTGCCTTTGTTCTGGTTGAACAATATCGACACAGTATCGTTCTGGAATAATCTTCATTGGATAAGCACCAGAAACAATCGGAACTTGATGTGCTAGTAATTTTAGCACATCTTCCGGATTAAATCCAATGTCACTGTCCAAAAAGAACAAGTACTCGTGTTCTGTGTTGTTAATGAAGAAATTAGCAATTTTAGAACGTGCTTGAGTAATCAAGGAAGAGTTCGTCAGAGTTAATAGTCCGTGAGGAATATCATTTCTGACGAATGCTTTACCAAGATTAAACAGTCCAAGAGTGGTTTTTTCACTCACTATTCCTCCCATACAGGGAAGACCAATCATTATACTCATATCAGTTTTTTAATTATTATAGCACAAAATTGTTAGATAACTTTTCCTGAAACCTGAACATCAATTGTAGAGAGTTGTTCTACTTTAATTTTCAAGATATCATTTACATTCAATCTCTTTTGAGATTCTAGAAGTTCTACACTAGCATACTTTGGAACAATTAGATCTTCTACAAGGCTTCTAGTTGTAACTCCATTCGTAACAGTAACTGTTACCGGATATCCACCAAGATCAGTGGTATTTGTTAAACGAATTGATTGAAGAATTGCAGGACTGCCTGCTGCGGTATAAATTCCAATTGGAGCAGTTGTACTAATACCTGTTGCTCCAAGTCCTATTCCAAAATAAGCAGAAGATGTTTTTTCTTGATAATTTATATGAACTTGAACACCACTGTTAATACCAACACGATCATAATCAGTTGCCCTCATCGTAATTTTATCAGAGGGGTTCATAACTTGTGGTTGATGTAAAAGTTCTACTGCCATTCCTGTTGGAATTGGAATATTATATGCAAAGTAACTTCTCTCTCTACCATTAAAATCAAATGCACCAATGACATTGACTTCAGTATTTAATCCAACGTTTGCTGCGTGAATTGAGTAAACAATATATTCCTTTCCCGCAGTTGAAGGGAATGTAAAGACTGTTGCCCCAACTCCCGATAAAATTGAAGAAAATGCACTTGAAATGCCAGTATTAAAGTCCGATCCATCTCCAGAAGCAGAAATGCCTGTTAAAAAACTACCATTACCAAAAAATGTGGTAGTACCAGTGTTTCCTACACCAATTACGTTTTGGACATTTCTACTATTATCAATAACAGTAGTGCTATTAATTTGAATTGCCATCTTCGTGTTTACACTCGGCTATGCTTTCTTTATTTATGAAACCTTCTTCTTAAGTTCTTCAACTTCTGCAGAGAGTTCTTTAACCGCTTGAATTAACACCCCAACAAGACCATTATAGTTTACCGATTTGTTTTGTTGAGTTGCAACAAGATCAGGAAGAATTTCTTCAAGTTCCTGTGCAATCACACCGTAAGACTTTTTACCGTTACTCTTCCAATCAAAAGAAACACCTCTTAAAGAATTTACAGTTTCTAGTGCATTTTCAACAGTGTTTACATTTGTTTTAAGATCAAGGTCACTAGTTGAGTTAAAGTCTGCTGCGGTAACAGTAAATGTTGCATTTAGATATGAAGCATTAATAGTTCCTGCATCAAAATCTCCAGAAGGACTTCTAACAACTAAAGTATTTGCAGTGTTTGCTGTTGTTGCTGCAATTGAAACTGTTCTTGCAGTCGAACCATTATAAGATCCATCGGCAGTAAGATAAGAACCAAAAGAGAGTGAGTTTAGATTATTGCCTAGGGTAACTCCAGAAATTGTTGATGATGCTAATTTAGATACTGCAATTGCCGCAGAAGCACTAATGTCTTCATTGAGAATTGTACCATTTAAAATATTTCCTGTTGTAACAACACCAACACTTGCGGTGCTAACTAATGTTCCAGTTTCTGCAGGAAGAGTTAAAGTTCCTGATGCTGTAGCAGATGCACGAAGATTTGTAGATCCAGAAGTGCCTCCATTAAAATTAGCACCACCACCACCAACTGTGGGAGTTGTTAGAGTTTTATTTGTAAGTGTTTGAGTATCTGTTGTACCAACAATATCTCCAGATGGGGCAAGCTTACCCCTTAAGAAGTCTGCATTGAGATTTGTAACAACTGTATTTGATGAAACTGTAAATGGGGCAGTGGGTGATGCAACGGTTGAAGTAAAGCGATTTGCAGAAACGTTACCATTTACGGTTAGTTTTTCATTAATTCCAATTGAAGTGCCAATTCCAACATCACCTAAACGATATACTGTATTAGCAATACCCGCAGCACCAGTATAAGACCAAGTTGAAAACTCTGGATTAATTATTAAAACATCATTAACATAAAATGCAGATGCGGTAATAATACCAGAAGTATTAACGCTACTTGTAGTTTCTATACCTACTGCAACTGTCGATAAACCAGAAACTATTGCATAATCTGCAGTGGTGGCATTTGTTACAGTTCCTATAAATCCACCATAAAAATTAGACGCAGTAACTACACCAGAAATATTAACGTCTCCTAAAACATCAAGTTTTGTTTTTGGAATTGTAGAACCTATACCAACATTTGGCGAAGATCCTTCAGTAATTGCAACAGTTTGCGTTGTATCATCAATGTAAATAAAGGATCCAAGTTGTGAAAGTTCTCTATTTCTTGTTATTGCAGACATTGGATACTCCTTATATTCTTATTTAGAATTTGCTTCAAGAACTTCCACTCTTGTTTTGAGTTCTTTCACTGCTTCAATAAGAACGCCAATTAATCCGCTATAATTGACTGTTTTATTTTCATCACCATTTACTAGTTCAGGAAGAACTGTTTCAAGTTCCTGTGCAATAACACCAATTGATGGATTTCCACTTAATTTCCAATTGAATTTTACACCACGAATACCTTCAATAGTCTTAAGTGCATTTTCAATAGTTACAATATTTTTCTTAAGTCTTTCATCAGAACCAGAGTTAATATCTCCACCAACAGTTAAAGATCCGCCATTTAATCCAGGATTAAATGTAAATGCAGTTGCTAGTGTTCTAATACTTGGAGTTTGGTTTCCTACATTAGCAACAAAGACGGGGTAATAAGTGTTAGTATCACTTACTGCAGTTGAGTTAATTTGGTTAGCGGGACCAGCAGATCCCTGAACACCTTGAGCACCTACACCCTGAATTCCTTGGCGACCTTGAATACCTTGAGATCCTGTAGAACCTTGAATACCTTGGAGACCTTGA
>Ga0129336_10002361_pt1 | contig 11667 bp, 5 predicted proteins | sample CPB6_02_DNA_FD_96878 | JGI IMG/M metagenome (GOLD analysis project Ga0129336, IMG submission 96878) | Freshwater to marine salinity gradient microbial communities from Chesapeake Bay, USA - CPBay_Sum_0.6_0.2_DNA | ecosystem: Environmental > Aquatic > Marine > Coastal | place: USA: Chesapeake Bay...
CTCGGCGACCGGCTGGGCCGGTGCCATGGGCTCGGCGACCGGCTGGGCCGGTGCCATGGGCTCGGCGACCGGCTGGGCCGGTGTCATGGGCTCGGCGGCCGAGCCTTCAGGGGTGGCGTCGCCGGGGGGAGGGGTGGGGTCGCTCATGGCCTCAGGGTACAAGTGGGGCCCCGCATGTCAGCGGCCCCCGTCCGCTCGGACGGGGGCCGCTCACGTGCGGTGAGTGCGCGACTCAGTACCCGCGGTAGTCGAACTCCTCCAGCGGAACGGCCGCCCCGGACGTCGCGCCGAATGCGCTGTAGTCGAGGTCGTCGTAGCTGCCGAAGCTGGCGTACATTGCCGCCTTGGCCTCCTCGGTCGGCTCGACCTTGACGTTCCGGTACACCGGCATGCCAGTGCCCGCCGGGATGAGCTTGCCGAGGATGACGTTCTCCTTCAGGCCGAGCAGCGGATCGCTCTTGGCGTTGATGGCCGCGTCGGTGAGCACGCGGGTGGTCTCCTGGAAGGAGGCCGCCGAGAGCCACGACTCGGTCGCGAGCGACGCCTTGGTGATGCCCATCAGCTCCGGCCGGCCCGAGGCGGGCTGGCCGCCCTCGGCCACCACGCGGCGGTTCTCCGCCTCGAAGAGCGACCGCTCGACCAGCTCGCCGGCGAGGAACCCGGAGTCACCGGCCTCGACGATGATGATGCGCTTGAGCATCTGCCGGACGATGACCTCGATGTGCTTGTCGTGGATCGACACGCCCTGTGAGCGGTACACCTCCTGGACCTGCTCGACCAGGTGCTCCTGCACCTTGCGCATGCCCAGGATCCGCAGGACGACCTTCGGATCGACCGCGCCGGCGATGAGCTGCTCGCCGACGGTGACGTGCGCCCCGTCCTCGATAAGCAGCTTGGCGCGCTTGGAGACCTGGTGGGCGATCTCCTCGCTGCCGTCATCCGGCACCACGATGATCTTGCGGGCCTTGTCCGAGTCCTCGATGCGCGCCCGGCCGCTCACCTCAGCGATCGGGGCGTTGCCCTTGGGCGTGCGTGCCTCGAACAGCTCGACCACGCGCGGGAGGCCGTGGGTGATGTCCTCACCCGCGACGCCACCGGTGTGGAACGTGCGCATGGTCAGCTGCGTGCCGGGCTCGCCGATCGACTGGGCGGCGACGATGCCGATCGCCTCGCCCACGTCGACGAGCTTGCCGGTCGCCATCGACCGGCCGTAGCACATGGCGCAGGTGCCGACCGAGCTCTCGCAGGTCAGGACCGTGCGGACGCGGACGGAGTCCGCACCCTGCCGGACCATCTCCTCCAGCCGCGGCGTCGTCAGCTCCTCGCCCGCCTGGGCGACGACGGTGCCGTCAACCTCGACGTCACGGGCGAGCACGCGCGTGGCGACCGCCGTGTCGAGGTCGTCGCGCGGTCGCAGGACCCCGTCGACAAGGTCGGCGATCGGCACGACCGCACCGCGGTCGGTGCCGCAGTCGACCTCGCGCACGATGACGTCCTGCGAGACGTCGACCAGGCGCCGGGTGAGGTAGCCCGAGTCGGCCGTGCGCAGGGCGGTGTCGGCCAGTCCCTTGCGGGCGCCGTGCGTGGAGATGAAGTACTCCAGCACGGACAGGCCCTCGCGGAAGTTGGACTTGATTGGCCGCGGGATGATCTCGCCCTTGGGGTTGGCCACCAGGCCACGCATGCCCGCGATCTGGCGGACCTGCATGTAGTTTCCGCGCGCACCCGAGTCGACCATCATGTGGACGGGGTTGGTGCGGGGGAAGTTGTCCTGCATCGCCTTGGCGACCTCATCAGTGGCACGCGTCCAGATCTCGATGAGCTCCTGACGGCGCTCCGCATCGGTGATCAGGCCGCGCTCGTACTGGGTCTGCACCTTCTCGGCCTTCTCCTCGGCGCTCGCGAGGAGCGCGGCCTTGGCCGGCGGTGCGATGACGTCGGAGAACGAGATGGTCACGCCCGAGCGGGTCGCCCAGTGGAAGCCGAGTGCCTTCAGCTGGTCGAGGGTCTCGGCAACGTCGACCTTGGCGTAGATCTCGGCAAGGCGGTTGACCGTCTGCCCGAGGACCTTCTTGTCGACCTGCGCGTTGACGAACGGGAAGTCGACGGGCAGGGCCTCGTTGAACAGGGCCCGGCCGAGCGTCGTCTCCAGTCGGAACGGATCCCCGGGTGCCCAGCCCTCAGGCGCCTGGAAGTCCGCCGGCGGGATCCCGTCGGTGAGCCGGATCGTCACGCGCGCCTGCAGGTCGAGCGCCCCTGCGTCGAACGCCATGATGGCCTCGCCCAGCGAGGTGTAGGCCTGGCCCTCGCCCTTGGCGCCCTCGTTGAGGGTCGTCATGAAGTAGATGCCCAGCACCATGTCCTGCGTCGGCGTGGTGATCGGGCGCCCGTTCGCCGGGGAGAGGATGTTGTTGCTCGAGAGCATCAGGATCCGGGCCTCGGCCTGCGCCTCCGCGGAGAGCGGGAGGTGGACGGCCATCTGGTCACCGTCGAAGTCCGCGTTGAAGGCGGTGCAGACGAGCGGGTGGATCTGGATGGCCTTGCCCTCGATCAGCTGGGGCTCGAAGGCCTGGATACCGAGCCGGTGCAGCGTGGGCGCCCGGTTGAGCATCACCGGATGCTCGGAGATGACCTCCTCCAGCACGTCCCACACGACGGGCCGCGAGCGCTCGACCATGCGCTTGGCGCTCTTGATGTTCTGCGCGTGGTTGAGGTCCACGAGCCGCTTCATGACGAATGGCTTGAACAGCTCGAGAGCCATCTGCTTGGGCAGGCCGCACTGGTGCAGCTTGAGCTGCGGGCCGACGACGATGACCGAGCGGCCGGAGTAATCGACGCGCTTGCCGAGCAGGTTCTGGCGGAAGCGACCCTGCTTGCCCTTGAGCATGTCGGAGAGCGACTTCAGGGCGCGGTTGCCCGGCCCCGTGACAGGACGGCCGCGACGGCCGTTGTCGAACAGGGCGTCGACCGCCTCCTGGAGCATGCGCTTCTCGTTGTTGACGATGATCTCGGGCGCGCCGAGGTCGAGCAGTCTCTTCAGGCGGTTGTTGCGGTTGATGACGCGGCGGTACAGGTCGTTGAGGTCGGACGTCGCGAAGCGGCCGCCGTCAAGCTGGACCATCGGGCGCAGGTCCGGCGGGATGACCGGCACGGCGTCGAGGACCATGCCCTGCGGCGAGTTGGACGTGTTCAGGAACGCCTGCACGACCTTGAGGCGCTTGAGGGCACGGGTCTTCTTCTGTCCCTTGCCGGTGGCGACGATCTCGCGCAGCACCGCCGACTCCGCCTCGAGGTCGAACGACTCCAGGCGCTTCTGGATGGCCGAGGCGCCCATGCCGCCGTCGAACCAGCGGCCGTAGCGGTCGCGCATCTCGCGGAACAGCATCTCGTCGCCCTCGAGGTCCTGGACCTTGAGCGTGCGGAAGCGGTCGAAGATGCGGTCGAGCCGCTCGATCTCGGTGTCGGCCTTGCGACGGATCGCGGCCATCTCGCGCTCGCCGGACTCGCGGACCTTGCGCCGGGCGTCGGCCTTGGCACCCTCGTCCTCAAGCTCGGCCAGGTCGGCCTCGAGCTTCTTGGCGCGGTTCTCGATGTCGTTGTCGCGACGGTCGGCGATCTGCTTCTTCTCGATGCCGAGCTGCTTCTCCAGCTGCGGAAGCGCCTCGTGGCGGCCCTCCTCGTCGACCCACGTGATCATGTAGGCGGCGAAGTAGATGACCTTCTCGAGGTCCTTGGGCGCGAGGTCGAGCAGGTAGCCCAGTCGGCTCGGGACGCCCTTGAAGTACCAGATGTGGGTCACGGGCGCCGCGAGCTCGATGTGGCCCATGCGCTCACGGCGGACCTTGGCGCGGGTCACCTCGACGCCGCAGCGCTCGCAGACGATGCCCTTGAAGCGCACGCGCTTGTACTTGCCGCAGTAGCACTCCCAGTCACGGGTGGGCCCGAAGATCTTCTCGCAGAACAGGCCGTCCTTCTCCGGCTTGAGCGTGCGGTAGTTGATCGTCTCGGGCTTCTTCACCTCGCCGTACGACCAGGTGCGGATGTCGTCCGCCGTCGCAAGGCCGATGCGCAGCTCGTCGAAGAAGTTGACGTCTAGCACTGTGGTGTCCTTCGTGTCGTGTCGGTCGTCAGGGGGTCAGGGGTGCCGGCGATGACGCCCGGCTAGAGCTCCTCGACGCTGCTCGGCTCACGCCGCGACAGGTCGATGCCGAGCTCCTCGGCAGCACGGAAGACGTCCTCGTCGGAGTCGCGCATCTCGATCGCGATACCGTCGCCGCTCAGCACCTCGACGTTCAGGCACAGCGACTGCATCTCCTTGACGAGCACCTTGAACGACTCGGGGATGCCCGGCTCGGGGATGTTCTCGCCCTTGACGATGGCCTCGTACACCTTGACGCGGCCGAGAACGTCGTCGGACTTGATCGTGAGCAGCTCCTGCAGGGCGTAGGCGGCGCCGTAGGCCTCGAGGGCCCACACCTCCATCTCGCCGAACCGCTGCCCGCCGAACTGCGCCTTGCCGCCCAGCGGCTGCTGGGTGATCATCGAGTACGGGCCGGTCGAGCGCGCGTGGATCTTGTCGTCGACCAGGTGCAGCAGCTTGAGGATGTAGATGTAGCCGACGGTGATCCGGCCCGGGATGGGCTCGCCCGTGCGGCCGTCGAAGAGCGAGGCCTTGCCGTCGGGACCCACCAGGGTGATGCCATCGTCGGTCGGCAGCGTGGACCCGAGCACCAGGGAGAGCTCGTCCTCACGGGCACCGTCGAAGACCGGCGTGGCCACCTTCGTGCCGCGCGGCACGCTGAGCACCTCCTTGGGCATGCCCTCCGCACGGGGGTCGGACGGGTCGACCTTCCAGCCCGCCGCGGCCGCCCAGCCCAGGTGCGTCTCGAGGATCTGGCCGATGTTCATGCGGCCGGGCACGCCCAGCGGGTTGAGCACGACATCGACAGGCGTGCCGTCCTCGAGGAACGGCATGTCCTCCGGCGGCAGGATCTTCGCGATGACGCCCTTGTTCCCGTGGCGGCCGGCGAGCTTGTCGCCCTCGGTGATCTTGCGCTTCTGGGCGATGTAGACGCGCACCAGGCGGTTGACGCCCGGGGGCAGTTCGTCACCCTCGTCGATGTCGAAGACGCGGACGCCGATGACCTTGCCGGACTCGCCGTGCGGCACCTTCAGCGACGTGTCGCGCACCTCGCGCGCCTTCTCGCCGAAGATCGCGCGCAGCAGGCGCTCCTCCGGCGTCAGCTCGGTCTCGCCCTTCGGGGTGACCTTGCCGACGAGGATGTCGCCGGGCACCACGTCGGCACCGATGCGGATGATGCCGCGCTCGTCGAGGTCGGCGAGGACCTCCTCGGAGACGTTCGGGATGTCGCGGGTGATCTCCTCGGGGCCGAGCTTGGTGTCGCGGGCATCGACCTCGTGCTCCTCGATGTGGATCGACGACAGCACGTCGTCCTGCACCAGGCGCTGGTTGAGGATGATGGCGTCCTCGTAGTTGTGGCCCTCCCACGACATGAATGCGACGAGCAGGTTGCGGCCGAGGGCCATCTCCCCCAGCTCGGTCGACGGTCCGTCGGCAATGACCTGCCCCGCCTCGACACGCTCGCCCTCGACCACGATGGGCCGCTGGTTGAAGCACGTGCCCTGATTGGAGCGGTGGAACTTCTCCAGGCCGTAGAGGTCGTACTCACCGGTGTCGGTGGCGATGGTGATCGCCTCGGCGGACACCTCGGTGACGACGCCGGCCGCGGTGGCCTTGATGACGTCAGCCGCGTCGTATGCCGCCCGGAACTCCATGCCGGTGCCAACCAGCGGCGCCTCGGCACGCAGCAGCGGGACAGCCTGCCGCTGCATGTTGGAGCCCATGAGCGCGCGGTTGGCGTCGTCGTGCTCGAGGAACGGGATCATCGCCGTCGCGACTGACCAGAGCTGACGCGGCGACACGTCCATGTAGTCGACCTCGGTGGGCACGACGAAGTCGACCTCGCCGCCCTTGCGGCGGCACAGCACGCGCTCGGCATCGATCGCACCATCGCCACGCAGGGGCGTGTTGGCCTGGGCGATGACGTGCAGGTCCTCCTCGTCGGCGGTGAGGTAGTCGACCTGGTCGGTGACCTTTCCCTTGACGACCTTGCGGTACGGCGTCTCGACGAAGCCGAACGCGTTGATGCGGCCATAGGTGGCCAGAGATCCGATCAGGCCGATGTTCGGGCCCTCAGGGGTCTCGATCGGGCACATTCGGCCGTAGTGCGACGGATGAACGTCGCGCACCTCGAAGCCGGCACGCTCACGGGACAGGCCACCCGGGCCGAGGGCCGACAGGCGGCGCTTGTGGGTGAGGCCGGACAGCGGGTTGGTCTGGTCCATGAACTGCGAGAGCTGCGACGTGCCGAAGAACTCCTTGATCGCCGCCACGACGGGGCGGATGTTGATCAGGGTCTGCGGCGTGATCGCCTCGACGTCCTGCGTGGTCATACGCTCGCGCACCACGCGCTCCATGCGCGACAGGCCGGTGCGGATCTGGTTCTGGATCAGCTCGCCCACCGTGCGCAGGCGACGGTTGCCGAAGTGGTCGATGTCGTCGGTCTCGACGACGACCTCGCCGCGCGGGCCCTCCATGGTCTCCAGCCCCGCGTGCAGGCGGACGAGGTACTCGACGGCGGCGACGATGTCCTCGCGCGTGAGCACGCTCTGCTCCAGCGGCAGGTCGAGGCCGAGCTTGCGGTTGACCTTGTAGCGGCCGACCTTGGCAAGGTCGTAGCGCTTGGGGTTGAAGTAGAAGTTGTCGAGCAGCGTGCGCGCGTTCTCCAGCGTCGGCGGCTCGCCCGGGCGGAGCTTGCGGTAGATGTCGAGCAGGGCGTCGTCCTGGGACTCGATGGTGTCCTTCTCGAACGTGGCCATGAAGGTCTCGTACTGGCCGAAGCGCTCGACGATCTCCTCGCGCGTCATGCCGAGGGCCTTCAGCAGGACGGTCACCGGCTGCTTGCGCTTGCGGTCGACGCGGACGGCGACGAGATCCTTCTTGTCGATCTCGAACTCCAGCCATGCGCCGCGGCTGGGGATGATCTTGGCCAGGTAGACGTCCTTGTCGGTGGTCTTGTCGACCGACCGCTCGAAGTAGACGCCCGGCGAGCGAACGAGCTGGGACACCACGACGCGCTCGGTGCCGTTGATGATGAAGGTGCCCTTGTCGGTCATCAGCGGGAAGTCGCCCATGAACACGGTCTGCGACTTGATCTCGCCGGTCTCGTTGTTCATGAACTCAGCGGTGACGAACAGGGGAGCCGAGTAGGTGAAGTCCTTCTCACGGCACTGGTCGACGGTGTACTTGGGCGGCTCGAACCGGTGGTCGCGGAACGACAGCGACATCGACCCGGCGAAGTCCTCGATGGGGCTGATCTCCTCGAAAATCTCCGTCAGGCCGGAGGCCTGGGGCACCTCGGTCTTGCCTGCGGCGAGGGCCGCCTCGACGCGGGCCCGCCACTCCGCCCCACCCAGCAGCCAGTCGAAGCTGGCGGTCTGGAGGGCCAGCAGATCCGGGACCGCGAGCGGCTCCCGGATCTTGGCGAAGGAGACCCGGGTGAGGGCCGGGGAGAGGGGCGTGGCGTCCGAACGCGTGGGGGCCAAGATCCGTTCCTTCCGCATGAAGCGCTGCTCGACGCGCCGCGCCCACGCCGGATCGCCCCCACCTGTCAAGTGCACACAGCATTGAGGGCAGGGGTCAGCGGAGTGGAAGGCAGCGCAAAGCGGCAGTCTACCCGTGCGGGCAACCGCTGTCCAGCCCGGGGTCGGCTGTCCGATCGTCCTCGACGCACCCGCCGGACCTGCGCGGCGACAGCGGCCGCGGGGCCGGACAGTGCGTCCTCGTCGATCGGGCCGATGCCCTGGACGCGCGCACCGGGGTGCGCAGGGAAATGGTGACCGTCGGGGGCCGAAAGGTCAAGCACCGCAGGCGAAATGCCCGATTCCCCTGCACATTGTGACCTCTCCGTGACCGACTGCCGGGGCCCGGCATGCGCGAAGGGGGCCGATCGTTGATCGGCCCCCTTCGGCGTGCAGTGCCCGGGTGACTACTTGAGGGTCACCGTGGCGCCAGCGCCCTCGAGGGCGGCCTTGGCCTTGTCGGCGGTCTCCTTGTTGACCTTCTCCAGCACGGCCTTGGGAGCCGCCTCGACGAGGTCCTTGGCCTCCTTCAGGCCAAGGTTCGTCAGCGCACGGACCTCCTTGATGACGGCGATCTTGTTGCCGCCATCGGCCTCGAGGACGACGTCGAACTCGTCCTTCTCGGCGTCGCCGCCGGCATCCCCGCCGCCTGCGGCCGGGGCCGCGACAGCCGCCACGGCGACCGGGGCGGCAGCGGCGACCTCGAAGGTCTCCTCGAACATCTTCACGAACTCGGAGAGCTCCAGCAGCGTCATCTCCTTGAACGCGTCCAGCAGCTCGTCGGTGCTCATCTTCGCCATGGTGGCGTCCTTTCGGTCATTCCGGCCGAGGGCCGGGTCGGGTGGTCGGGAGTGCTCGGCGCTCCCCCGGTGGGCCTCAGCCCTCGGTGGTCTCCTCGACCTCGGCGGCAGCCGGGGCCTCGGGAGTCTCTTCTGCGGGCGCCTCGGCGGATGCCTCGGCGGTGTCCTCGACGACTGCGTCAGCAGGCGCCTCGGCGGGGATCTCCTCGGGGGCCGCGGGTGCAGCCTCCTCAGCGGGAGCAGCCACAGCAGCGGCCGACGGATCGGCCTCGAGCTTGCGCTGCAGGGCGCCCAGGGCACGGGCGGTGCCGGCCAGCGGAGCAGCGAACAGGGCGGCTGCCTGCGACTGCTTCGCCTTCATCACGCCGGCGAGCTTGGACAGCAGCACCTCGCGAGACTCGAGGTCGGCGATCTTGTTGACCTCGTCCGCCGTGAGCGGCTTGCCATCCATGTAGCCGCCCTTGATGACGAGGGCGGGGTTGTCCTTGGCGAAGGCGCGCAGCGCCTTCGCGGCGTCGACCGCATCGCCCCTGACGAAGGCGATGGCGCTCGGGCCGGCAAGGAGGTCGTCGACACCGGCGACGCCGGCGTCCTTGGCCGCGATCTTGGTCAAGGTGTTCTTGACGACCGCGTAGGTGACCGTCGAGCCGAGGGTGCGACGCAGCGACTTCAGCTGCGCGACGCTCAGCCCGCGGTACTCGGTGAGCACTGCCGCATTGGACGCGCGGAAGTGGTCGGCGAGCTCGGCGACATCACTCGCCTTGTTCGGCCGGGCCATGGGGCTCCTTTCTGGCGCCCCACATGGAAAACGCCCCGGCGCAGGCGCACGGGGCTCACCCCCAGAAGGGGCTCGGACCAGCTCACCTGCGCGGGCCGCCCGCCAGTGCGGGGCCTTCGACTGGATCGGGTGATCCAGTGACCTGCGGTCTTCGGTGCCCCGAAGCGTACGGGGTGGCCGGCACCTCGGTCAAAGCGGGGTCCGGCGGGCGCATCATCCGGATGCGGACATGCCGAGGGCGGCGGGTGCTGGGCACCCGCCGCCCTCGGTCGTACCTGACTAGGGCAGCAGCTTCCTCGTCGGTGCGGGCGGACGGAACGTGCCGACCTTCACCTTCGAGCTCAGCGCGTTGCCCGCGATGTACACCTCGTTCGGCTTGCCCAGGCGAACGAGCGTGCCCGCCGAGTCATAGCGGCCGATCCAGTAGCCGGTGAGACCCTGGTGCGAGGTCGCCGTGATGTTCATCGGCACCGATGCGGGCGACTTGAAGTTGCGCGACTGCGTCTGGAGGGCGTTGATCAGGCCCTTGCGGGTCAGGTTCGGCCCGGCAGCCTTGATCGCCTGCGACGTGACGTAGGCGAGCGTGACCCCGTAGTAGGTGTAGAAGTTCCACTGCAGGCCCGCGGCCTCGACCAGCGTCTTCATCTGCGACACATACGGGTTCCCGACATCGGTGATGGGTGTCAGGAAGCTCGGCGCCAACATGCCGTCCATCGCCGCCTTGGCCGTCGCGGAGCTGCCGAGGATGCCGGCGATGACGGTCGGCTCGGAGCCGACGGAGGTCACCATCCAGGTCGGCTTGAACTGCAACGCCGCCGCCGTCTTCAGGAGCACAGCGGTAGCCGAGGTGACGCCGAAGAAGACGACGAGCTGGCAGCCCGCGGCCTTCATCTTGGTGACCTGAGCGCCGAAGCCCTGCGCGATCTGGGTCGGCAGGTACGAGGCCTGCGCCGACCAGTCGGTCATGCCCGCGGCATTGAAGCCCGCACCGGCGTTCTCGCCGAACTCACCCTCCTGGTACATGAAGCAGCGCTTCTTGCTCGCCAGGTCGGGGGTGTTCTTGATGTAGTAGGACATGACCTTCGCCTCGAGCTGGTAGCTCGGGAAGAACGGGAAGGTGGTCGGGTACTTCTTTGCGTTGTCGAAGACCGAGGCGCCCGTGTTGATGAACACGTCGGGCATGCCCTGCTTGTTGATCTCGTCGACGACGGCGAGGTGGTTCGCGGTGCCCAGGGCGCCCATCAGCATGAAGGCCTTGTCGATCAAGATGAGCTCATTGGTCTTGGTGACCGTCTCAGCCGGGCTGTACTTGTCGTCCTTCACCACGAACTTGATCTGGCGTCCGTTGATGCCGCCGCTCTTGTTCACGTAGTCGAAGTAGACCTGGGCCGCCGCGGGGACGTCCTTGTAGCCCGGGGATGCGGGGCCGGTCAGCGGGGTCGTGGTGCCGATGACGATCTCCGTCTTGGACACTCCCGGATCGGCCGCCTGGGCCGCGCCGGCGGCGCCCACGGCCACGACAGCGACCGATGTGGTCACCGCAAGGCTGCGCACGACGAGGGTTCTGATCACGAGCTCTCCTCACTCGATTCGGATGGGGGTGCTGTACAGGCGGGGCCTCCCCCGTGTGACGCGCACCACGTTGTTGGCAGGCTACGGCGAAAGCGACTTCCGCGCGAACGTAACGGGAATTTCCGGCGCCATCGATGCCGTGGCTAGCGCGTCTCACGAGCCCGCTGGGGCCTCACCCGCGCCCAGCCTCCGCTCACCGCGCCCATGATCCCGCCCGGTGCCAGGAGGACGACAACCACCACGAGCAGGCCGTAGAGCAGGTTGGGCGCGTTGTTGGTGATCTGATCGGGCCACCCGCGGTCGCCGCTGACGGTGTCGACCAGCTCGGGAAGCCACACAAGGAGGACCGCGCCGATGGCGGCACCGGCCAGCGACATCCGACCGCCGAGGACCACCCCGACGAGCAGGGAGAGGGACAGGCCCAGGCCAAATGCGCCGGCGCCCACGAAGGTGAGGATCTGGGCGAGGACGGCTCCGGCGAGGGCCGCGAACAGACTGCTGACGACGAATGCGGAGACCTTCGCCCCGGCGGGGGCGATGCCGACGACTGCGGCCGCGACCGGATCGTCTCGCACGGCCTGCCAGACCCGACCCTGGCGGCCGCTGACGAGGTTGATGGCCAGGAAGCCGACGATGCAGGCCACCGCGATCGCCACGGAGGCCTGCCACTGCTGGAGCACGAAGTCACTGCCCACGGCCGCGGCCGCATCCACGCCATCGGCCGGCACATCCACCACCAAGGCGGTGTCCGTGGCGGCGTCCGTCGGCGCGTCGGTCGGGACCCCCGACACCGCCTCCTCCGGCGTCAGCAGATCCCCCGACTCCACCCCCGACACCGCCTCCTCCGGCGTCAGC